>ENA-OQBL01000938-OQBL01000938.1-human-gut-metagenome-genome-assembly--contig:-NODE-938-length-12894-cov-2.606877_pt1 | contig 12894 bp, 24 predicted proteins | sample MGYA00242747_ERZ504553 | MGnify/ENA primary metagenome ERZ504553 (study PRJEB26092, sample SAMD00036240) | human gut metagenome | host: Homo sapiens | study: EMG produced TPA metagenomics assembly of...
CGCATCATTTCTCGCATTGCTGCTTTTTGTGGACTGTCTTTTCTTCTTGCCATAAAAATAACCTCCAAACTGAGTAATTTTATCTTACATCAGTTTGGAGGTTTACACAAACTTTGGGATGCTCCCTTTTGTATATAGAGATACAGATTTTTTACATCTTCATCTTATCACAGATTTCTTTCATCTCATCATCGGAAAGAGATAAATGCTCCCACTCAGGAACTGCCTGATCTCCTGCTTTACGCGGAATCAGATGCATATGGAAATGAAATACGGTCTGTCCTGCTGCTTCTCCGTTATTCTGAAGCACATTGTAACCGTCACATCCCAACACTTCTTTTTCGTGTGTAATAACTTTCTTTGCAAGCTTTGCAGCCTTTGCGAGTACTTCATCATCAATCTCAAACATATTTGCATAGTGCTGTTTCGGCAGAATCAGCGCATGTCCCTTTGTTGCAGGACTTGCATCCAGAATCACACGGAAATCCGCATCTTCATAGATCGTATTGGTCGGAATATCTCCGTTTGCCAGTTTACAAAAAATACAATTGTCGTCTCTCATTTTTTTGCCTCCTAAAATACAAATATCTGATCGAGCATACGAAGCGTTTTAAAATTTCCTTTCGCTGTCATCTCACCCGTCATAAACGCTCTCTGGAATGTCATCCGTCCGTCAATGATTGACTGCAGAACATCTCTGCTTAATTTTGCAACCACGTCAATCTTTTCTTCCTGTCCGTAATGAATCTCCAATTCTCCGTTTTCAATTGCTACATACAATGGCTTTTTGATTCCTTCGATAATAAAGGAATAGCTGGCAGCAAAATCCTCAGTAGATACAAAATGACTTTCCAGTTCTTTCACAAACGGTGTATCCATATCATCATCCGGTTTTCCAAGCATATCTTTGAACATTGATGCCAGTTCCTCAATATCCTCTTTCTGCTGCTTCACATAAGTATCATCCGATACATACTTCGAGAGCTGTTCGCTCTCCTGTGGTGTCAGATTCAGCTGCTGCGTCCGCAGAACGCTCTGCTTTACTGCCTGATTACTGGTCGGAAGGTTTTTGATCTTCTGGGAAATGGTCCGGTACAGGTTTTCCGCTTTCTTTTCAATGATCAGCGTATAATCTTTATTCTGCTTGAATTCCACCAGATCCTCTACATATCCGCATAACCCTGCACATGGTAATCCACCCAGAATCTCCCATGCATTCATCAGAGTCAGTTCTCCCTCGCGCTCTCCATAGGTTGTGGACATAACAATCGGCTGCATATAGGTATGGCTGATTTTTTACCTTATCACCATATAACCAGCAGGCATCCAGAAACTGCTGCATATAACCACCGATTCCCAGCCACTCAATCGTTGTGGCAAGAATAATTCCGTCTGCCTCTTTGAACGTCAGCGGAAGGGTTGCAATTTCATTCTTATGCTCATATATATTGAATCGTTCGATGTTTACCCGAAGTTCCCGTAAAACATCTTCCATCTTTTTTAATACATACAGTGTCGGGTCATCCAAAAGTCCCGGCCTCCATAATACACGTTGATTTTCATCGGTATACTCTCCTTGCTTTGATACTAATTAGTATAGGGATTTTCCCCCGATAAATCAACTGCTTTACGAGGTTTCCGGTATAAAATAATTGCAAGAACAAATCCCATTGCAAGGCCACCGATGTGTGCCCAGTTGTCCACATCCACGCTGGTAATTCCATAATACAGGCTGATCACAATCATAAAAAGCAGCCCTTTGCCCGTAAGAGATTCATATCTTCCTTTATGTATCATCACAATCCACAGCAATGCCCCGATAATACCGAAAATAGCACCGGATGCCCCTGCCGATACCTCATGCTTTCCCCATGCGGTCATTTGCACATAGGACAGTGTACTTCCTCCCACACCGGCGATCAGATACAGACACAGGTATTTGATATGTCCTATCGCTTTCTCCAGAATCGGACCGGCACAGATCAGTACCAGCATATTATTCAAAATATGTTCAAATCCAAAATGCATAAAAGTAGCTGTAAACAGTCTCCAGTATTCTCCCTGCTTCACATATGGCGGCCAGACCGCCCCCATTCTTACCATAAACTCCGAATTTTCTGTATTTCCAAGGATTTCCAGAATCACATAAACAAGAACATTCACAGCGACAAATCCCACGGTTACAAATTGGAAGTTTCATTTTTTTGTGGCATACTTTTCCCTCCTGATGATTTTTACATGCTATCAGTATACTCACTTCCATTTGGAAAGACAAGGCAGTTAGCGAAAAACGATATCGGACATCCGCGAAACGGATCATGTCATTACTGTTTAATTTTCTTCTCTCTTTGTAAGCCAGCGGCTCATCATTCACAAACGTACCATTTGTCGAATTTAAATCTTCAATATAATAGGTCTCTCCATCATGATCAATCCGCGCATGCAGCTGACTAATCGTATCTGCCTGTATTTGTATGTCCGCATCGGGACCGTACCCGATTCTTGTCATTTTCTTTGTAACACAGATATCCTCGTAAGATTCAGCTCCCTGATACAACAACATTCCCCTGACTTTCCCTGTCATGCTGTTCAGGCATACCGTTGGCCGATATTCGGGTTGTGCCACCGTTTTTATTACTTCCTCCGGATATACAACCGCAGACTTCGAAAGTTTTCTGGTATCCTGCAGGCATTCCCTACTTCCATGATAAGATTCATATACCTGTTTTTCGGTTTCTTCCTCTTCCAGAAGACCTATTTCTATCAGTAGCTTTTTTAATTTTCTGATCCACTCCTTCTGCTCCTTTTTCTTTCCCTCCTTTTTCTTTCCCTCCTTTTTCTTTTCCCCCTTTTTCTTTCTGTTGGCTCTTTTTACAGTTTCATCTTTTCTTTTTTGTCTGGATGATCTTCATATTTTCTTTCAGAAACTACGGGTTGATTGTTTTCCTCTCTCCAAACTTTTTCCATCCATTTCCCCGGATTCCTCCACGGCCGCCTTTTTCCCCTCATTTTGTCTGGATCTTACAATTTCATCCCGGATATCTGTAATAGAATAACCATCCAGAAGCGTCTTCTCATAAATTCCATATGCAGCCTTTACCGCCCGTGTATCTTTATGATCCACCTTTGTAAGCAAAAATTCCATCAACTGCTGAAATTCTGTCTCAATGGTTCCACTCCCACCCGGATATACGGTAAAAATAATTTCCTGGTTGCTGTTGGTAATAAATATTAACTCGGGATCCAGCATCAGGCAATTGGTCTGAATCAGATTCCATTCAAGAATCTCCATCTCACTGCAAATGCTCATAATCAGTTTTTCCAATGAAAGAAATATCTACTTCTTTTACCCTGCAATACATATCAAGCGACTGTTTGCCGGATATGTTATACCAGTACTGTCCCTCCCCATCCATATATGCCTTTTCCACTGCAAGAAGTCCCGGCAATTTTCTCCGCAACATCAGCTTTTCATCCAGCCCCGCATGGATTCCTGCTGCAATTTTCATAAAACTTCCCGTAAGATTTCTTTCATATACTATTTCCCGATTGATCATTTTTTCACCTCTTTTAACGTCTGATACTGATAAAAGGAATCTACTGCCCACATATCTTCTATCTGTTTTTCTTCATGCTCCTCACGTACTTCATGCAACAAATCAATTCCTGTACACATAGCTGCTGCCATCGTCCATATCAGAACCGGTATAATCACAGCCGCTTCTACGGTATAACTTCCTCTCCATTTCATATTTTCTCCTTTTATCTCTGTATTCCCCACATGACCAAATGTGCCCCTAGCAGAAACGGCACAAACGGAACTCGGATTTTCTGTTTTATGCCCAAATATCAGTAACCAAGAGCCGCAATTCCCGCAATGGTAATGGCAATCATGACAATTGCCATCATTTCACCCAATGCATAAAAACATCCCATGCATAAGATTACCAGACCATCCCCATATCCAATACTTTCTCTTGTACTCCAGGCCAGTATAAGCATAAATATCCCCGGCAGTAATCCCAAAAACCATACTGGATTTTTCCAACAGCCTCCCAGCAGTGATACAGCCATACCTGATATTCCCAGCAGCAAAATTGCCCAGCCATGAAGTTCCTGTTTTCTCATATCTTCCCAGGAGAGTCCTGCCAATCCAAAGGTCAATATGCACATTCTGATCATTTCATAGTTGTTCCGTATTATTTTACCTCACCTCCGCATTCGCCCCACATTTGCCACAGGCCCTTTTTCCTCCCGTCTCTTCCAACAGAATCAGATAAATGGTTCTTTTTAATCCACTGCAGGCAAGATCACTGTGATAACAGGTTCCGTAATCCGTCACATACACCTTTCCGGAGACATAATTTTTCACCACGCACCCGGAACATGCGCTGTATTTATGTTCATTTTTGTTTCTCATGCCGCTGATCTGTGCATAATCCGCACTTTTAATACTTAAATCCAGATAATGACACTTTCTGCTCCTGTGATAAACGGTTCCATGTTTTGTAACATACACATAATCACTCTGCTTTCCATCTGTACGGTCGCCAATCCACTTATGGCTCTTACTTTTCTGACAGATACCAACACCCTTTACCTCAAAAAAGCTAATTGGAATTTTAATGTAATAATTAACCTGCAAATTAATATAATTTCCTGACAGATCGGATTTCGCCATTGTAATCGCATGTTTTCCACCGCGAATATATTTTTCCGGCAGGCTGTATGTTCCCAGCTCCTTTCGAAAATACGCTTCCGCCGATACAGAAGTCCCGTTTGCGACGAAACGGCAGCCGCTTCACATGCTGTTTTTCTACTTGCATAATTCAATGCCTCCTGAACTTCTGTCTGAATCTGCAACACCCGAAAGAAAAAATAGGAGCGTAAGAAAAAACACCGCTGTAACAGGAATAATCACTGCTGACCTCCAACGTATACGATCCTTTAAAAAGGGAACATAAGGATGCCTTTTGGCAAGGATGTTCTCCCAGGTTATAGATATCGTCTTGCGGATTCGAATCTATTGGTTCGTTTATTATCTTATGAATACATGCCTGCTTCGGAAAAGATTGAAATTTGAGGGTAATTGTCGGTTTCCATTGTCCAAAAGACATCCCTACATCCCCTCCTTCCCATGAAAATAACTATATCCGGAATGATTTTGAATCCGGAATCCATTTGAGAAATTTTCAAGGATGGATACAAAGCCAAGAAATACCGGTTGGAATTCATAGGTGGCAGTAAGCTCAGTTTCACACAAAACGTGGTCCATCTGAAAATTTTCGTATCCTTCCTGTGTCTGTACATACGCTTCCTCCACATCCATGGTGCGCATTGCAAGGGTATTTCCCTTATGAAACAAAAGCAAAATGGCAGCATATTGTCCATAATCCAATCCCTGAGAACAATCTTTCGCCACAGACCAGCCCGACAAAAGTTCCGGAATCATATGTACATTTGAAGTCCAGTCCGCATCACTTTTTATCATTGTAATTTTCCCACCGGACAATAGTGTCCTTACATCTAACACACTTTCTGCAAATGCCCACGCTACTAAGATTCCGTATTTTACAGCTTCGATTACGGCCGGATTTGCGGATACTCCAGCCAACGTGACCGCAAGTGCCATTGCCTCTGATTGTCGCTGGGAAGATGCGGTTAATGACGCCATATTTAACGGTTCTCTCATTGCCAGCAACTCCGAAACCACAATTTTTAAATTATCTGCGTCATTCGCTTTTCCACCCAGAACATATTCCAGCTCATATTCCAATACCCGATCCTGCTGTTTCTCCACGTAGTTTCCAAGATAATTCACCAGATACTGATAAAACAATACTTTTTGATACCAGTCTGTTCCCACATAAGAATCCATCGTACCTTTTTCCAGGCTTCTGTGTGAAACAGTTTCTTCTATATTAATAAATTTTCCGGACACCCTTGCATTTTCCGGCAAAACCAGAGATAGTACCCCGTCTTTTTTCACTTCAGTCACCGTTTCCAAAGGATTCTCTGTTGCAGCTCCCGTTTCCTCAGAATCCTTATTTTTTCATTTTATAACTCTGACGCGCCGCTACCTTTTAACTGTCGGGATGATGAATTACCTGCTTTTACCTGTCTCTCCTGTTTCATATTTTTCCGGATGCTTCAGTGCGTCCATTGCATCTGCAATACCCTCATCCGGATTTTTGTAGTCCTTTTTTACTTCTTTTACTGCTTCATAATGATTGTAGACGGACTTTGCCATCTCGTAGGCAATATTCTTTTTCATATAAGTACACACAGCCTTCTGAAATACGACACCATTCTGATCTGTCAGCAATCGATAGGGGTCATACCTTGCATCTGTCATCTCCGCGGTCAACAGACTCATCCCGGAAAGCAAAGTTTTTTGTTCTTTGCTTCCAAGATGATCCGATGTAAGGCCACGCAACTGTGCTTCCCTGTTATTAAAACATAATTTACCTTTTGTATCTTCCACCCGTACTCCAAGGATTTTGTAAGTTTCCCACAAAGGACTGCAATAATCAGCAAAAACGGATTCCAAAACCGTATCCGTATTCATATACAATACTTTCTGAAGTTCATAATGTCTCGCTGCTTCTAAAAGTGTAAAAAGAAGCTGCGCCACCAGCATCAGTGAAAGGGCTGCAAACACAGTAATACTCGCCTTTCTCCTCACTATACCTCCCCTGCGCGTTCTTTAATCGTGTTGAAAATATCAGAAACCAGAGTTGTCAGTTTTTTCTTGAACAACACAACAATTCCTATCAGCACCACAACGATCAACACCATTTCTACAACTCCTACCCCATCTTCTTCCACCAAAAAGTTTTTAAATCCTAACATAATTTTTCCTCCTTATACTTGAAATGACAGCATTGCCGGAATCATAATGATGGCAATCACGATGCCAAGCATCATCATAAGCGGCAACAGCATTTTCGTTCCTGCCTCTTCTCCCAATTTACAGGCCAGTGCTTTCCTTTCTTCCAGTGCATTCTCCGATTCCTGTTCCAAAAGTTTACATAATCCCCTGCTTCCTGTCTGTAAATTCTGTAAAAGAATCCGAATGAGTCTCTGATACTCTCCCAAATCCACTCTTTCTCCAAATTTCTGGTATGCAAGACGTTCACTTTCTCCATCCAGGATTTCATGATTTGTTATTATCATTTCTTCATAGATATGCCGTTCTTTTATTTGTTTTTTCTGCCTTTTATCAGAATATTGAGCGGAAATTCTATTCCAAGCCTGTTTTAATGACATACCTGCCCCCAGTAAAATCAGAAGTTTACTCACAACTTCCGCATAATCCAGTTTCATCTGCTCTTTTTTTATATGATCCGCAGTACGTTTCCTCTCCAGAACAATTCCCGCCATCAGGAACAGAACCAGTACCTCAAAAAACAAAATTTTCCATACCAGATGCTGCTTTTTTTTCTTTCCATTGCAGCTTCACCCCTGCCGCCTGATCCGGCAGCGTCAGATACCTCTCCCCTTCCTGCGTACTCTGCTGCTCTACTTCAGCTGCAATTTCATGAATGACCTTTTCCTGCTGCGACATCACTTTCGGGTATACTTGAAAAGAAAACGTATATTCCTCCCGGTACTTTTCACAGGTAAGTGCCACACTCGCCTGTACAAGTTCTCCCTGGGGATCTAATTGATCCTCCCGGATCGTTCCATCCACGTCCACTGCATTGTATTGATCCAATGTCCAGTCAGCTTTTACCAATCCTTTCACATAGCTTGACTTCATATGCACCTGCTCTGTTACATGTGCAGCCTCTTCTCCCTCTGGGAAAAAGGTTTCGTCTATTTCCTTTTCTGCCTGGGAAAAATAGGATTGTGCTGTCTTTTCATCAATACATTGTGCAGGAACGCTTACCTGATAGTCATAATTTTTCAGTTGCTCCCCTGCATTCAGCGTAAGTTCCACTTCCTGCCGCCCACTGCCCGGACTGCCCCGGATAATTCTGTTTTTATCGTCCATACTGCGATCGGAAAATTCCATATATGCCCCAAGCAGCAATAACAGAATACAAACAACCGCTGCTTCTATTAATTTTTTTCCTTCTCACACTTCCCCTCTACATATGTATTGTCATTATTTTCTCTGCCAGTACAATCGCCCCACCATAAGCTGCAAGGCATACTGTCATAAACAATGCCCCTGCCACATTTCCATATAGAACATTCAGGAAATCCATGGATGTCACCTTCAGATATAACAAAATGAACAACGGTATCACATTCATTACTTTCTGTTCCATCTTTCTGGAAGCAATCTGTACCTGAATCTCCCTCTCTGTTTCATGGCGCACCCGCATGTGCCGGGATGTTGCATCAATAATTGTCACAAAATTTCCACCGCTGCGTTTTGCAAATGCAAAAAACTTCGGAAAAACTTGCAATATCCATATTTCCACTTCGGGTTGAGAAATCTCCCAGCAGCAGCTCCAATGGTTGATTGAGGCTGATGGAACAATTCATCTCCTTTACCTCCTGATACATATAGGATCATTTTTCCCATATAATGCGAGTATTTCTTTTTTCTGCCTCTTTCCACGCATTTTCTATAGAGAAACCAGCAAGTAAAGCCGCACTGATACTCCGGAGAGTATCCACAAATTCCTTCGCAAGCTGTAATTGCATCTGCTCTTCCCCTGCTTTTTTCTGACGCTTCATGAAAAACCAGACTAAAACAAAGGAAAACTGAAATCTATCCCCAGCCAGCTGGCATAAAATAAATACGCAACTACCGCTGTCAGCAGCCCCGCCAAAGTAATGCTTTTACAAACTTCCTTCCGGCTCAGATGATACACACGATAATCCATCCTCTATCTCTCCCTTCTCCCGGGCAAGTCCTGCCATCTCCAGTTTTTTACGATTCTTTAATATGCCACAGTGCTTCCACTTCCAGCTGCCCTCGGTTCCTTCCAGCTGATAAATCGGAAAAATCTGAATCTCGCCATTTTCCACTCCGCATACCTCTGTAATTTCCAATACCCTGCGGCTTTTATCCGGTAATCTTCCCAGATGAACGATCAGGTCTATCCCCGATGCAATCTGTTGTCTGATTGCAGCAATCGGCAGATCCATCCCCATCAGTACCATCATTTCCAGACGGGAAAGAATATCTCTGCTTGAATTTCCATGGGCGGTAGATAATCCGCCATCATGTCCGGTGTTCAATGCCTGAAGCATATCAAATGCCTCCGCTCCACGGCACTCCCCAACAAGTATTCTGTCCGGACGCATACGCAATGCTGTGCGTATCAGATCCCGGATTGTTACCGGCTGGACGCCCTCCATATTTGCATTCCGTGTTTCTAAACGTACCAGATTTTTCGATTCCCTGTATTTGAAGTTCCGCGGAATCCTCAATCGTTATAACTCTCTCATCCTCCGGGATATACTGTGATAAAGCATTTAAAAATGTCGTTTTCCCGGAGCTTGTCCCTCCCGAAATCAACAGGTTGTATTTTGCCCTTACCAGCATCTTTAAAAACTCTGCTGCATCTTCCGGAAGTGCCCCTTTTTGAATAAGGTTCTGCATATCCAGCGGTTTCTCCGGAAATTTCCGGATTGTGATCGTAGAACCATCCAGAGAAACCGGTGCCAGGACAATATTTACACGGGAGCCATCTGCAAGCCTTGTATCTACGATCGGATTCGATAAATTAACCACCCGGTTATGTCTTCCAACGATCTGCTGTATCACATCCTGCATTTTTTCTTCGCTGGCAAATGCCTGATTCCATGCATGAACCCTTCCTGCCTTTTCGTAAAAAATATGTTTCGGTCCATTTACCATGATCTCGGAAATTTCCGGATCATCCAGAAGTTCCTGCAAAGCATCCAGTTTTCTGAGTGAATTAAATACTCTTGCTTCCAGCATCAGACGTTCCCGAATGGAAATGGGTTCCTCCTGCATCAGCCGGGATGCCTCTTCCCCAATCAGATTTTCAATTTCTTCATCCGACATCTCCCGCGAAAGATCCATGCGTTCCAATACACGTTGCCGGATACATCCTACATACTCATCCAACCGGCATCATCCTCCGGATACTGTCTCCAAATTCGTTCCATTTCCATTGCTCGACGAGCCGCTCGCAGGACACCACAGGGGTTGCCACAGGTGGAAGCTGTATCTCCCGCAGATTCTCGGATAACCGTTCTTCTCCGCGTTTTTGAATTTCTGTCAAAAATTCTTTCTCTCTCCATTGTCCAAGCCCTCCTCTGCTTTTCATCAGGAAAATTTTCTGGCAGCTCCCCAGCAATTCAAAAAATCCCATAAACCGTGACCCCAGATTTAAAACGATGGTTGTATAATTCATTTCCTGCGCTAAAATCTGAAACAATTTCTGATACGTCAGATTTTTCACTTCACACAGACACTCGGTATTTCCCAGAGGATACACAACATCTGTCCTGTCCAGATGACCGATGCAGGAAACCATCCTGCTCTTTGAGTATTTTCCGCTTTCTGCCATCACCAGAAGTTCTTCCATCCCGGACGAATAAAATTCCCCCATCAGCTGCGACAATCCACTGTTTTCCTGCAAATCCAGAAGCAGAACTTTTTCGTTTTCACTCAGAATGGAGGACAGCGTGACCGCAAACGGAAGCTGCATTTCATTTTCTGCCAGCGAATATACTGCAAGAACCTGTAATTTTTGCTTCACACCCCCACTGGCATTTTTATTTCCTCCCCAATCTGTTTTAAAATCTCATCGACGATTTTATTCACTTCCTGATACTTATCCACAAACACCACCCCTTTTTCCACCTCTTTATCCACATTTTCATTTCCATCAAACAGATAAATTTGTGGAATTTCACATTCTATCCTGTTTTCCCCAGCCAAATCATCCGACAGAACAATTGCATCCAGGGTTTTCCAGTTCTCCTGAAGTGCCTCCTTCTGGGAAAACATGTGCAGCTCAAGCTGATCCCGATAATGATTCATCAGGCAGCTGGTAAAACGGTCACCATACTCCCGGTCTCCAATACAGAGTCCCAATCGAGCTCTCCTCATAGCTCCTCCTTTCTTTTCAAAACAGTGACAGCCATACTGTCCGATGCGCGTATAACATTCCCAGTAAAACCGCAACAGAAAAATGCATCAGATTCTGCTCCTGAACCCAGCCATTTCGATAAGAGGAGAATTTCCCCGAAAACAGTTCCCTTAAAAAAACCTGTGCTTTAAAAAGGCTGATTCTAAGATTGCGCATATACAACATCTTGAGCACGGCTATTACTGCTCCTGCCACAAATGCTGCCAGCACACAGTCTGTCAATGTTTTTTAAATTTGTAAATCCACCGATAACGGAAAAAAGTTTGATATCTCCGGCGCCCAACACACCTATGAGATAAAAAAGATATAACATGATAACCGGAATAGAAATATTCAAAAGAACTTGAATGATTCGCGGCATTCCACCCAAAACTATACCGAATGCCATCGATAAAAATAAACCCATGATAATCAGCCGGTTACTGATCCTCATGCTGGTAATATCCTGAACGACTGCCACAATTAGGATTGCATACAGTGTCAGAACCGATGCCCCCTGCATCGAAATCAATTTGCATCACCCCTTTGTTGTGAATCGAATTATAACAATGCCAATTTTATTTGTCAAGCAGTTTTTTACAAATTTTTTGTATAACTTTTCCATTTTTGCTTATACTTGTAAAAGAGAGACTTCAGAAAGCAGGTGATCCAATGAAATTGTTTAAGACAACCCCTCAGCCCCCCGACGGCTATGCAATACTTCTCGATAATCTGAAACAGACAACCGCAGAACTGCAAAATACCTATGCCAATCTTGAAAATGTCGTTGATCCGGATTTGATCGACTATTACATTTATCAGGCAAAAGCCGTACAGATGCGCTATAAATTTCTTCTGGGATGTGTAAAAAAAATAGAGGGAAACTATTCGCTTCCCTCCTGACCGTTCTCATTTTACGGAAATTTTATACAAAAAAGCCCCGGTGACTGTCCACATCCATATAATCTTCGTTTACGGCACCGCGCGCATAAGTCATCCCTGCATATACCTGCTGGGTATTTTTCATAAGGGGTGCACTCTTGTCCTGTTTCGCCACCTCTACAAAAGAAGTATACAACCGGTGCATGATATGTTCCGCTTCCTGCACTCCATCCAGCCGATTCTCGTACATCGCCCGTGAAAGCTCATTTTTACAGAACATATAGAGTTTATACAGGTTGTGCGAGATCGGATACGAAAAATTGAGACTTCCGATCAGCTCATCCAGAACACTCTGTGCATTCCGGATCGCATCCTTCTGTCCATCATGATCTCCCTTGCAGTGTGCCTGCCGAATATCATCCACATAGGCAAAAAGATATCGTAAATGATGACGATCATCTCACCGGAATTACACTGGCTCAGTCGTCTCGTAAAATCTTTTTTCAGCTCATTTTCCATATGCTACTCCTATTTCTGCAGCAAAGACAGTACCTGCTGTGGAATATCATTTGCCTGTGATAACACCGAAACAGCAGCCTGTTCCAGAATATTCTGCTGTGTATATTCTGTCATTTCAGATGCCATATCGGTATCCATAAGCCCTGAATACGCGGTTGTCATATCTTCCTGTGTCTCTGCCAGACTCGAACTTGCGTACTCCAGACGATTTGTGTATGCACCGATTCCGGAGCGGATCGCACTCAGTTTTGCAATTGCTGCATCCATCGTGCTGATGGCTTTGTCTGCACCTCCGTTGACCGCCACATTCACCGTATCCAGATACAGACTCTCCGAGGAAACTTCTGGAATATGTACATCCATATTCTGATACTGGTTTGCACCGATCTGAATTGTCATTGCACCGACATCCGTCACGTCAAATACAAGC
>ENA-OQBL01000939-OQBL01000939.1-human-gut-metagenome-genome-assembly--contig:-NODE-939-length-12887-cov-4.919122_pt1 | contig 12887 bp, 13 predicted proteins | sample MGYA00242747_ERZ504553 | MGnify/ENA primary metagenome ERZ504553 (study PRJEB26092, sample SAMD00036240) | human gut metagenome | host: Homo sapiens | study: EMG produced TPA metagenomics assembly of...
GGCGTTGGAGCCAGCCTCGCTGCTGCCGTAGCCGGCAGTAAAGCGCAGGTTGCAGTTATGCTGCTTGAGGAACTCCTCAACATTGCGCAGCTGCTTGTTGTTGAATGCCTCGCAGCCGCGCCGATGGCCAGCATGTGGGACATATCATAGTCAGCCGGAAGACGCTTGCTGCGGCGGATAACCTCCACAAACATGGGGATCAGGGGCCAGTTGTTGGGGCGGTAGCGCATCATTTCCAGGTCAACATCGTACACATCCACAAACGGATCCAGAATGAGCAGCATACCGCCGGCCAGGGGCAGCAGCATCATGGAAACCACAACAGCGATCAGAGCCGGGGGCAGGATGGTCAGCAGCCAAGTGGGGCGGAATTTATCCGAAGAGCCATAAAAGTTCATCTGGGTCAGCACGCCGATGATGCTGTGTGCAGAATGGATGACCTGCTTGGAAGGGCCGGTGGAACCGCTGGTGTAGGCGCGCAGCAGCGGGCGGTCAATGTTGACAGGAGCGGGCACAAAGCCGCGAAAACGCTGGCCCATGTTACAGAAATCAGCCCACATCATGGTATCAGAGCCACGGGCGGGAACATCCGGATACAGGGCATCCAGGGAATGCTGCAGGTAAACCGGCATAGCGGCGCGGTCGCCGCTTTCCAGAGCGGGAACGATAACATAGGTATTCACGTTGGTCTGCTCACGGTAAGCTTCGATTTCGGCCTTGGAGAAGAAGTCGTGAACAAAAAATCACCTTGGCATTGGCTTTCTGAACAGCTTCAATGTTTTCTTCCAGGGTGTTGTCACGGCACAGCAGCGAAGCGCCGATGCGCTCGGCTGCCAGCAGCAGATAAATGAATTCCGGCACAGAACGCAGGAACACGGGGATCTGGTCCCCCTGCTTGATGCCAAGCACCTGCAGAGCGCGGGCGGTGGCGTCTACCTTACGGAACACGGTAGCCCAGGTGATATCCACGCCATAGTAGTGCATGGCAATCACGTTAGGGTCTGCAGCGCGCACGGAGAGGTACTGCTCCACGGTGCAGGCCGGAACCTGGATACCGCGCAGAACATCTGGATAGAACTTCATCCAGGGGCGGTCAATGCTGGGCTTGCCAGTCAACATCGCGTTTTTATTCATTGCAATTTCCTCCAAATGTCTTTCCCTTATAGTTGCAGGGAATTAAATTATCCAAATCAAATCACGCTAAACCTTTATGGCGCTTTCCCCTGCTGTACACATCGTTGCACAGCGTCGCCGAACCATAATGCTACGATTATTTTCGGTGCTGAATATAGTATACCATTCCTGTTTACGGAAAGCACGAGAATCCCATGGCACAAATTTCCAGAAATTGATTCCGCGTGATTCACTTTTTTCACATGGATTTTCACGCTTTTGGCATGGAGTTTTCTTGCAATTTCATTTTCCTCGGTGCAACAAAAGCCCCAGCTACCGCAGCAGCCAGGGCTTTATGTTTATGCGTATGTATGTTATATTTTTAGATTTTGTTCATCCAGCTCTCTTGCAGTTCTTCCATTTCATCACCTTTGGCGCGGGTAATCAGATGGATTCCCTGCAGGACATGATGGATGTGCTCCGCAATGGCGTTGCGTTCTTTTGTCACGTTCTGGTCATCCAAATTCCAGACCTGATCAAAATATTCACTCAGGCGGTCTTCCATCACACTGTTGTTGACCATTGCAATCCGGTTGATGGGGCAGTTGTTATCCAGCCGAAGATACGATGCAGCGCCAGAAAGGAACATATTGGGGTCCGCCACATACTGGAAATCGTTCACAATGCGGCCGCTGATCAAGCGGAATTCAAGTTTTTCACGCTGCTTGCAAAGCTGCAGCACATAGCTGGAAAATTGGAGGTTGAGAATTGCCCATTATAAATTGTACTGTAGAGAGCGTTCCTGACCGTTCCGAAAACTTAGGGATAGATCAACCCTTGCCTCTTAACCGCGACCTGAAATACACCTTCCCAAGGTAGGGCGGTGTGAGTGCCCCCTCCTGCTCCACTTTTTCAAAAGTTCCGAATAGTGTCCTCTCCCCTATCTACAATTCCTGATGTTTTCATGATGCCTTCCTTGGTCTTCCACACCCGGCCTTTGCCCCCTCCCCGCCCCATAAGTCGTACACAACAAAAAAGGCCCCTGCCTTAACAGCAGGAGCCTTGAAAGCTATATCACAAGCCGAAAATTACTTCTCGATCTTGGAAACAACGCCGGAACCAACAGTGTGGCCGCCTTCGCGGATAGCGAAACGCATGCCTTCTTCCATGGCAACCGGGGTGATCAGCTCAACGTGCAATATCAACGTTGTCGCCGGGCATGCACATCTCAGTGCCTTCGGGCAGGGTGATGATGCCGGTAACGTCGGTGGTACGGAAGTAGAACTGAGGACGATAGTTGTTGAAGAACGGGGTATGACGGCCGCCTTCTTCCTTCTTCAGGACGTAAACATGGCCATCGAAAGTGGTGTGGGGATGAACAGAGCCGGGAACAGCCAGAACCTGGCCACGCTCGATCTGGTCACGGTCAACACCACGCAGCAGAGCGCCGATGTTATCGCCAGCCTGAGCGAACTCGAGGCTCTTGCGGAACATTTCCAGACCAGTGATGGTGGTGGTCATCTTCTCTTCCTTCAGACCAACGATTTCCATCTGATCGCCGACATGAGCAGTACCACGCTCAACACGACCGGTAGCAACGGTACCACGGCCGGAGATGGTCATAACGTCCTCAACGGGCATCAGGAACGGCTTATCAGCAGCACGGTCCGGAGTCGGGATGTAGTTGTCAACAGCGTCCATCAGCTCCCAAATGCACTTGTACTCAGGTGCGTTGGGATCGGTAGAAGTGCTCTCCAGAGCCTTCAGAGCGGAACCACGGATGATCGGGGTGTTGTCGCCGTCGAAATCCTGGCTGTCCAGCAGCTCGCGGACTTCCATTTCGACCAGGTCGAGCAGCTCTTCGTCGTCAACCATATCGCACTTGTTCAGGAACACAACGATCTTGGGCACGCCAACCTGACGAGCCAGCAGGATGTGCTCACGGGTCTGCGGCATCGGGCCATCGGTTGCAGCAACAACCAGGATAGCGCCGTCCATCTGAGCAGCACCGGTGATCATGTTCTTGATGTAGTCAGCATGGCCCGGGCAGTCAACGTGGGCATAGTGACGCTTCTCGGTGTGGTACTCAACGTGAGCGGTGTTGATCGTGATACCACGAGCCTTCTCTTCAGGAGCCTTATCGATGCTGGAGTAATCCATGAAATCGGCATCGCCCTTCAGAGCCAGGGTCTTGGTGATAGCGGCAGTCAGAGTGGTCTTGCCGTGGTCAACGTGACCGATGGTACCGATGTTGACATGCTCCAAAGAGCGGTCAAATTTTTCCTTTTCAGCCATTGGAAGTATCCTCCTTTAATTCAAACAGATAAAATAGCCTGTTATAAGGCTATCATACTAGATTTTTCAAGAAAATCAAGTATTTTGCGCGAATTTGTGCAGAATCAGCCCTTATTGCGCTCGGTCATGATCTTATCTGCAACACTCTTGGGAACCTGCTGGTAATCAGCCGGCTCCATGGAGTACTGGCCACGGCCCTGGGTCTTGGAACGCAGGTCGGTAGCGTAGCCGAACATCTCGGACAGAGGAACCATAGCGGTGACACGGGCAGTGCCATCGGTGGATTCCTGGTTCTGGATCGCGCCGCGGCGGCTGTTCAAGTCGCCAATGACGTTGCCCATATACTCGTCGGGAACAACAACGTCAACCTTCATGATGGGCTCCATAATGACGGGATCAGCCTTCTTCATAGCATCCTTGAATGCCATGGAGCCGGCGATGGAGAACGCCATTTCAGAGGAGTCAACTTCATGATAGGAGCCATCCCACAGAGTGACCTTGACATCCACGACGGGATAGCCAGCCAGAATGCCGGACTTCATCGCGCCCTGGATACCGTTGTCAACAGCGGGGATGTATTCCTTCGGGATAGCGCCGCCAACAATACCGTTGACGAACTCATAACCCTTACCCGGGTTGGGCTCAATCTTGATCTTAACGTGACCATACTGGCCCTTACCACCGGACTGACGTGCGTACTTGGTTTCCTGGTTAGCATCCTTGCGGATGGTTTCACGGTAGGCAACCTGAGGTGCGCCAACGTTAGCTTCGACCTTAAACTCGCGGAGCAGACGGTCAACGATGATCTCCAGATGGAGCTCGCCCATGCCGGCGATGATGGTCTGACCGGTTTCTTCATCGGTCCAGGTACGGAAAGTCGGATCCTCTTCAGCCAGCTTAGACAGGGCAATACCCATCTTCTCGCTGCCAGCCTTGGTCTTGGGCTCGATGGCAACGCGGATAACCGGCTCGGGAAAGTTCATGGACTCGAGGATGATGGGATGCTTCTCATCGCACAGGGTATCACCAGTGGTGGTGTTCTTCAGACCAACAGCAGCGGCGATATCGCCAGCATAGCAGATGTCGATATCCTTACGATTGTTTGCATGCATCTGCAGGATACGGCCGATACGCTCGTCCTGATCCTTAACAGAGTTGTAAACAGTGGTGCCAGCCTCAACGGTACCAGAGTACACGCGGAAGAAGCACAGCTTACCGACATACGGGTCAGTCATAATCTTGAATGCCAGTGCAGAGAACGGCTGATCATCGGAAGAAGCGCGATCTTCTTCCTCGCCAGTCTCCGGGTTGGTGCCCTTGATGGCCTCAACGTCGGTCGGAGCGGGCATATAATCAACGATTGCATCCAACAGTTTCTGAACGCCACGGTTCTTGTAAGAAGAGCCGCAGACAACAGGAACGATCTCGTTGGAAATAGTAGCCTTACGCAGAGCACCCTTGATTTCTTCCTTGGTCAGCTCTTCGCCTTCCAGGTACTTCATCATCAGCTCTTCGTCGGTCTCAGCAACAGCTTCGATCAGCTTGTCATGATATTCCTGAGCCTGTTCTTTCAGGTCTTCAGGAATTTCCTCAACGCGCACATCATTGCCCATATCATCATAGTAGATATCGGCTTTCATGTCGATCAGATCGATGATGCCGCGGAAAGTGTCTTCCTGGCCGACAGGCAGCTGGATAGGCACACCGTTGGCATGCAGACGATCATGCATCATCTGTACGCAGCGGAAGAAGTCAGCACCCATGGTATCCATCTTGTTGACGTAAACCATGCGGGGAACCTTGTACTCGTCAGCCTGGCGCCAAACGGTTTCAGACTGAGGCTCAACGCCACCCTTTGCGGCCAGAACGGTAACAGAACCGTCCAGAACACGCAGAGAACGCTGAACTTCAACAGTAAAGTCAACGTGGCCCGGGGTGTCGATGATGTTGATACGATGACGGTTCTTTTTGAACAGAGCCGGATCGTGCTGGGTCTCGGTGTGGCTCCAGTAGCAGGTGGTTGCAGCGGAAGTGATGGTAATACCACGTTCCTGTTCCTGCTCCATCCAGTCCATCGTAGCAGCGCCGTCATGAACTTCGCCGATCTTATGGTTAATACCGGTGTAGTACAGAATGCGCTCGGTGGTGGTGGTCTTGCCTGCGTCGATGTGGGCCATGATACCGATATTTCGGGTCATTTGCAGGGATACGTCTCTCGGCGTTGCCATGGCTTAAACCTCCTCAGTAAGCAGATCAATAACGGTAATGCGCGAAAGCCTTGTTGGCTTCTGCCATCTTGTGGGTATCTTCGCGCTTCTTGACGGCGCCGCCAACGTTGTTGGTAGCGTCGATGATCTCGGCGGCCAGGCGAGCGGACATGGTCTTTTCACCACGGCTGCGGCTGTACAGAGTCAGCCAGCGCAGGCCGAGGGTCTCGCGGCGGGCGGGGCTGACCTCCAGGGGAACCTGGTAGGTGGAGCCGCCGACACGGCGGGCCTTAACTTCGAGGCTGGGCATGATGTTTTCCATGGCCTTCTCGAACATTTCGAGAGGATCGTTGCCGGTCTTCTCTTTGACAGTCTCAAAAGCTTCGTAAACGATCTTCTGAGCGACGCCCTTCTTGCCATCCAGCATGATGCTGTTGACCAGACGGGTGACGAGCTTGGAATTGTAAATAGGATCAGCCAGAACTTCGCGCTTTGCGATTTTACCTCTTCTGGGCATCTTTCTTCCCTCCTTCACATAAATGATATCATCGGTACTCGAAAGTTAAAGAAAACTCCCGTTATGCCACAAAAGGGTCAGCTGACCATTTTATGGCGAAAGATGTTTCCTTACTTCTTGGCATCCGGCCTTGGGAACGCTTTGCGCCGTATTTGCTGCGAGCCTGGTTACGGTTTGCAACACCCTGAGTATCCAGAGTACCACGGATGATGTGGTAACGGACACCGGGCAGGTCCTTAACACGACCGCCACGGATCAGGACAACGCTGTGCTCCTGCAGGTTATGGCCGATACCAGGAATGTAGGAGGTGACCTCGATACCATTCGTCAGGCGGACACGGGCGAACTTTACGCAGAGCAGAGTTGGGCCTTTTTGGGGGTCATGGTACGAACAGCAGTGCAGACACCACGCTTCTGGGGGCTGTTCATGGTGGTGTACTGCTTCTTCTGGGAGTTGTAGCTCTTCTGAAGGGCAGGAGCAGTGCTCTTGGTTACCAGGACCTCACGGCCTTTGCGCACGAGCTGGTTAAAAGTAGGCATTTCTTTTCTCCTTTCTTGATTATTCCGCGCAGTTTTTGCGGGGGTTGTGCTTCCATTTTGGCCGCACTTGACCCCTTAACTCACGCATTTATAATAATAGCGGATAAACCACGCTCTGTCAAGAGTATTCACAAAAAATATTTCAAATAATCGTGCAAGATGCTGATTTTCTGCACTGGGGGTTCTAAGGCAATACCGCACAATTCCCGCCTTACGGCTCAAGCACCGCTCCGGCAGCTGCGGCACGGCATCTGCGTTGCCAAAATGCTCGATAATGTCGGGTTGCGGTACCCGCATCGTGCTTCGGGGGCAAAAGCCCCTCGCACTCTGCGACCGCTGCCCCTGCTTCGGTTCGCTGTTTCCGCCACTGGCGGCGCTCACCTTTGCAGCATCCAGTATTATCTGCGCTTTTGGCTTGGCATCTGCCGCACCTCGCTCGCCGTATCGGCACTTAGAATTATGCGGTATTGCCCAAAATTCAGTCTATTTCTTTTGTTTTCAGATATGCCTTTAAGCAGTGCAAGTTTTTGCGGGATTAAAGTTCGTTTTTTTGTCTATTCTGCCGCTTACCCACTTGCATAGCGCGGCAAATGCGTATATAATAGAGTGAAACAGCATGTGGGATATTGATAGGCCCGATGCAGAAGGGGGTTGTTGCTAATGGCGATTTCTGAACCTACCGCGGTATTCTCTATCCGCGACGATAAAGACCAGGAGATCAAGCAGGTTATGCAGCTTGTTTACGGTGCACTGGAGGAGAAGGGCTATAACCCCGTCAACCAGCTGGTCGGCTATATTCTTTCGGAGGACCCGACTTATATCACTACTTACAAGAACGCCCGTTCGCTGATTCGCCGCATTGACCGCGACGATCTGCTGCAGGCCCTTGTGCGTGATTATGTCCGCAACGGCTGATTGCTTATCTACAAAAAATAACGCCCCGGAACACATTCTGACCAGTGTTCCGGGGCGTTTTGCATTTTGTACGGTTTTGCTTTTTTTGTTGCTCAGCCTTGCTGTGCCGCTATCAGGCAAAGAAAGCCTTCTGCACAGCGTTCAGCACGGCGGCGCGGCCTGCGGTAAAGTTTACGCCGCCCTGCAAATAGCAGGTGTAGGGAGCGCGCAGCGGGCCGTCACAGCTGATTTCAATGGTAGAGCCCTCGGTAAAGGAACCGGATGCCATAATGACCTGGTCGGTATAGCCCGGTTCGTCTGCCGGTTCGGGGCTGACCAAGCTGTCCACCGGAGAGCAGGACTGGATGCCTGCGCAGAACCCCTGCAGCGCGGCGGCACTGCCGGAATCAAAGCAAGTCACAATATCGTTATGGTCGGCGGTATAGCGGGGCACGGGGTTCACACCCACCAGCTCCAGCAGGCACTGGGCATACACGGCGGTTTTCAGTGCTTCACACACAACGCCGGGGGCGTAATAGAAGCCGAGGAAAGTATCACGCAGGCTGTCCTGCGTGCAGCCAAGGTCCTTGCCGATGCCGGGGGCGGTAAAGCGGTGGCTGATTTTTTCCACCAGGTCGGCTTTACCAGCAATATAGCCGCCAGTGGGGGTAATGCCGCCGCCGGGGTTCTTGATAAAGCTGCCCGCGATAACGTCCGCGCCGGCGGAGAGCGGCTCCCGGATTTGGGTGAACTCGCCATAGCAGTTATCCACAAAGATCACCACATCGGGGTTGGCCTTGCGGGCGGTATCGGCCACTTTCTGGATGGTATCCAGGTCAAAGGCGTTGCGCTGGGTATAACCGCGGCTGCGCTGGATATGCACCACGGTAGCGGTCTTGGCGTGCTCTGCAATGGCGGCATAGTCCGGCGTAAAGTCCGGCAGCAGGGGCACCTCATCGTAATGGATGCCGTATTCCTGCAGCGTACCGCAGCCCTTGCCAGCCTCGCCAATACCGATCACGCCTTCCAGCGTATCATAGGGGCGGCCGGTGGCGGCCAGCACGGGTGTCCCCTGCGCGCAGCAGACCGAACAGCGCCACTGTCAAGGTGTGGGTACCACTCATGAACTGCGGGCGTACCAGAGCGTCCTCGGCCCCCATGCAGCGAGAAAATACTTCCTCCAGCTTATTGCGGCTATCGTCCCACACGCCGTAACCGGTGGAGCCAAGGAAATGCCGGGCTTCCACGCCGCAGTCCGTAAAGGCGCGCAGCATTTTCAGTTGGTTATAATCGCGGATCTCTTCCAGGTGGGCAAACTGATCGCGGCAAAGTTCCAGCGTTTTGCGGTCCAGTTCCAGCACCTGGGGTTTCAAATCATAGAATTGTTCAATCATAGCGTATCCTGTCTGTTTTACTTATTATAATTTATACTTAACGTACTGTTTTTGCAGTACAAAACCAAGGCGTTCATAAAAGCGGCAGCGCTCTGCCGCGCACAAAAAGTGTCACGGTCCAGCCCTCCCCTGCCAGCTCGTTGGCCAGGTAGGGAATCAGCCAGCCGCCGATGCCCCGCCCGCGCAGCTCCGGCAGGGTTTCCCCCATTGCCATATAGGCTTCGCCGTTGGCCATGGCATAAGCCCCCACAGTGCTCACCGGGCGGCCTGCTGCATCCTGCAAAGCCAGCACACGGGCAAAGCCGTGGGCCAGCGCGGTACAGGTTTCGGAATAATAGCAGTCCTGCCGTTCCGGTTCCTGCGGGAAAAGCTGGGTTGCCAGGCGCAAGACAGATGGGCTGCGATTCAGCATATAGCCCTGATGTTCTTGCGCCAGCGGCAGACGATCCTGAGGTGGCATACTATACAGGAACAGCGGCTCCCCCGCTGCAGCGGGCAGTAGGGGCGTTTCTTCCGCAATCAGATGTGCGATGCCCGCAAACTGCAAAAAGCTTAGCAGTTCCTCCCAGTCCTGGGGGGTTCCGCACAGCTGGGCGGTGCTGCCGTTCAGGGTCAGGGCCGCACCGGGCAGGGTGAAGAGCCGCACCGGGGCACCGGGGTTATCTGCCCACAGGGCCAGGTCACGCCCCATCACGGCACGAAAATAAGGAGCCCCTTGAATGGCCGTCGCAAACGCCTGCTTGTGCGCGGGGGTGGTGACAGCCTGAATCATGGGGAACTCCTTTAGGTTTGATTTTGAGATTGCGGAGATTGCTTTAGGGAAGTGAGTTTTGTCTCCGCTATGGATAGGGCTGTTGGCGCAGGGCGCGCGGGCGTACAATGTGCGCCTCTACGGTCTCTATTGGGCAAAACATCAAATAAAAAATATCCTATCTTCTGTTCCGATTGCCCTAAACCGTCTGCTTTTTACCCTTTTGCAACCCACCTTGCCTCAATATAAAATATCTATTATATTAAAGTTTTTTCGGTTCCTTTTTTTTCAAAAAAAGGGAACAAACAACCCCCGTCATCCCCGTAAATTACTGAAGCTCGTTGACAATACGCTTGTAGTCACGGCCGCGGACTTCAAAGTTGGGGTAAAGGTCAAAGGACGCCGATGCCGGCGACAGGCTGACGATGTCACCCGGCTTGGCTGCACCGCGTGCCAGCTCAACGGCATGCTGCATGCTGTCTGCGTGCAGGATCGGCAATGCCTGCGGGTCAAAGTTCGGGTCCTCGCGCACAGCCTTTTCAATGCGCGGTGCGGTAGCCCCCATCAGCACCAGCACTTTGACATGTGCCACGATTTCCGGTGCCAGCGGCTCATAGGGGATTTTTTTGTCATAGCCGCCCGCAATCAGGATGATCTTCTGGTCAAAGCTGCGCAGGCCCGCAATGGTACGGGTGGGGCTGGATGCGATGGAGTCATTGTAATACGTTACGCCATCCAGCACGCGAACCGGCTCAATGCGGTGTTCCACGCCGGTAAAGGTAGAGCCAACCTGACGCATGACATCCACCGGAACGCGGCCCCAGACCGCTGCAATGGCGGCCAGCAGATTTTCCACGTTGTGCATGCCGCGCAGCTTTACTTCTGCACGGGGCAGCACGGGGGTCACAACACCGTTTTCGGCATAGCAGAGGGTATCATCACTCTCTCGCAGGAATGCACCGTGGTCGGTCTCGTGCAGGCGGGTGAACCAGAACTGTTCACCTTTGCAGTCAGCGGCCATGCTCCGGGTGATATCGTTCTCATAACCCAGTACGGCGCGGCAGGGTGGCTCCTGCCAAAGCAGAATGTTGCGTTTGGCATCAATATACTCCTGCATATCCTTGTGGTGGTCCAGATGGTTGGGGGTCACGTTGGTCACAACCGCCACCTTGGGACTCTTGCGCATGCTGATCAGCTGGAAGCTGGAAAGTTCCACAACAGCGATATCAGCCGGGGTAACGTCCGGCAGCTGGGGCAGCAGGGCTGCGCCAATGTTGCCGCCCAGGAACACCTTGCGGCCGGCAGCCTCAAACATTTTGGCAATCAGGGTGGTGGTGGTGGTTTTGCCGTCAGAGCCGGTCACAGCCACGATCTCGCAGGGGCACAGCTCAAAAAAGAGTTCTACCTCGCTGGTCACAAGCGCACCGGCCTGTTTGGCGGCCTGCAGCTCCGGCTTAAAGAATTCATAGCCGGGGGTGCGCATGATGATATCCTGTCCGGCAAAGCCATCGGTATAATGCTCGCCAAGGCTGAGCTTTACGTTCAGCTTGCGCAGCGTATCGGCGTAATCACCAAAATCATCCAAGCTCTTTTTCTGGTCGCAGAGGGTGATATCTGCCCCCAGCGCGGCAAGCATGGTGATGCACGGTTTGTGGCTGACGCCCGCACCGATGAATGCCACCTTTTTGCCAGCGACCATTGCTTTAAGTTGTTCCATGGGAGTCATAATGGAAAAACCTCCTGACAAATAAATTTGGAGCCGCGCTGACAATGCAGCAGCCCCACAAAAATGCCCTTGTACGCAACTATTATATACGCATTCCCCGCCTGTTGCAATCAATCCGGGCAAAAAAGTTTGCCTGCGGCCGGTTACAGCCGCAGGCAAACAACTTATTCCGTCAATTATTCCTGGTTGCCGATGGGAATACCGTGGTTATCCAGCAGATGCTTGATCTTGGTCATCGGGTCGATGATGCTTGATACGCTCATATCATGGTTGATGGCAGCGATGAAATAAGCGGTGTACTTAGACAAATCAACATCAAAGTACAGGGGCGCTCCAACAGCTCCGGCTTGCGGTAGGTCAGGTTGGTGCCCAGCACAGCCTTGATGATGCCGTCATTGTAGGCTTTGTCGAACTTATCCAGACCGGCAGTGAACAGCGGGAAGGTGGCACAGGTAAAGATGTTCTTGGCACCGCGCATCTTCAGCTCATAGCCGATGTCCAGCATGGACTCGCCGGAAGCGATAATATCATCGGCAATGAAGACGTCCTTACCCTTGACATCCTCGCCCAGGTATTCATGGGCAACAATGGGGTTGCGGCCATTCACAACGCGGCTGTAATCACGGCGCTTGTAGAACATACCCAGGTTGCAGCCCAGCACGCTGGAGTAGTACATGTTGCGGTTCATGGCGCCTTCATCCGGGGAAACGACCAGGAACTGCTCCTTGCTGAAGTCGACATCCGGTACATGGTGCAGCAGGCACTTGAGCACCTGATAGGTGGGCATAACGTTATCGAAGCTCATCAGGGGCACAGCGTTCATTACGCGGGGGTCATGAGCATCAAAGGTAATAATGTTCTTAACGCCCATGGTGCGCAGCTGCTGCAGAGCGTAAGCGCAGTCCAGGCTTTCGCGGCTGACGCGGCGATGCTGGCGGCCGCCATACAGACTGGGCATGATAACGCTGATGCGGTGCGCACGGCCGGAAACAGCCTGGATCAGGCGGATCAGATTCTGGAAATGGTCATCCGGGGAAAGATGGTTTTCGTAACCAAACAGGTTGTAGGTCACGCTGTAGTTGCCCGGATCGACAAAAATGTAGATATCATCGCCACGAGTGGAAGCCTTGACAAGGCCCTTAGCATCACCGGACTGGAAACGCGGGCAGTCAGAAGGAATGATGAAAGTGTCCACATTCATTCCCACTTCACGCGCCCAGCGTACCAGATGGCCGTCTACCAGGTTGCAAAGCTCCTCTGCACCCGGGCAAGCCAGCAGTGCCAGATCAGCGATCGCGGCTTCTTTGCGGAAAAAGTCGCGGGGGCCCATCGATTGTTCTGCCATAACATTAGCTCCTTTATCGATTTTCATTGTGCTTTTGTTTGTGCATACTGCGGCGGTTTTTAGCCGCACTTCTAAACATATTCTAACACATACCCACCGCAAAAA
>ENA-OQBL01000940-OQBL01000940.1-human-gut-metagenome-genome-assembly--contig:-NODE-940-length-12880-cov-2.077472_pt1 | contig 12880 bp, 15 predicted proteins | sample MGYA00242747_ERZ504553 | MGnify/ENA primary metagenome ERZ504553 (study PRJEB26092, sample SAMD00036240) | human gut metagenome | host: Homo sapiens | study: EMG produced TPA metagenomics assembly of...
GGGAAGGCGGTAAAATCGAAGAGGAGATCCGTGCACAAGCTGAAATTGCTATTGAAGAAGCAGACGTTATCGTTATGCTACTAGTGTAGTAAATCATATGACGGATCATTGATGAACGTGTTGCTCACTTGCTTTACCGTACCCAAAAGCCAGTTATCTTGGCTGTAAACAAGGCTGATAACCCTGAACAAAGAAATGATATCTATGATTTCTATAGTTTAGGTTTAGGCGATCCAATTCCTGTATCAAGTAGTCATGGTACCGGTATTGGTGACTTGCTTGATGCCATTGTAGATAAATTCCCTGAAGATAAGGACACCCAAGCTGAGGATGTCATTTCATTCAGCGTAATTGGTCGACCAAACGTTGGTAAATCTTCTATTGTTAACAAGTTGCTCGGTGAAGATCGAGTTATTGTTGCTAACGAAGAAGGTACAACTAGAGACGCAGTTGATACGCCTTTTACTAAAGATGGGGTAAAATTCAAGGTAGTCGACACCGCCGGAATCAGAAGACGCGGCAAGGTCTACGAAAAGACCGAGAAGTATTCTGTCTTGCGTGCTATGAGCGCTATTGAACGCTCAGACGTGGTTTTGCTGGTTCTTGATGCAAGTACAGGCATTAGAGAACAAGACAAGCACGTGGCCGGATATGCGCATGAAGCAGGCCGTGGAATAATCATTGTGGTTAACAAATGGGATCTGCCTAAGAAGAACAGTACCAGTGCTAAAGAATTTGAACGTGAAATCAAAGAAGAATTCCAATACTTGGATTACGCTCCAATTTTGTTTGTTTCTGCTAAGACTGGTCAACGTCTCGATCAAATTCCATCAATGGTCAAAGAAGTTTATGACAACCAAAAGCCAACGTATTCAATCAAGTGTCTTAAACGACTTATTGCTGGAAGCCAGCAAGCTTGTTCCTACGCCTATGGTTAAAGGAAAGAGACTTCGCGTTTACTACATGACCCAAGTAAGCACTAATCCGCCAACTTTTGTGGTCTTTGTAAATGATCCGGAATTGATGCACTTTTCATATGAAAGATTCCTTATAAATCAATTGCGTCAAAACTTTGATTTTACGGGAACACCGATAAAAATCATTCCTAGAAAGAGAAAGTAATAAAAAAGTTGCCAAATTTGCTAAAAAACCCTTGTTGTAATAAGGGTTTTGTGATATTTTGGTTTCTAGGAAACAATGATTAGTCGTGATCATTATTCCTTGTTTTTTAAAAAAGCAAAGAACAAACTTTGGACTTCGGGTTCAAATTCAGGAGGTGAATTATTTATGGCAAATAAAGCTGAATTAGTTTCTGAAGTTGCTTCAAAGACTAAATTGACTAAGAAGGAAGTTGCTGCTGCTGTTGATGCTATCTTTGGCTCAATCCAAGACAACCTTGCTAAGGGTGAAAAGGTACAATTGATCGGTTTTGGTACTTTTGAAGTACGCCACCGTGCAGCACGTAAGGGTCGTAACCCACAAACTGGTGATGAAATCGAAATCCCAGCAAGTGAAGTACCTGCATTCAAGCCAGGTAAGGCTCTTAAGGAAGCTGTTAAGTAGTCAATTACTTAAACATCTAATAAAAGACGTTGGGTTTTGTTCCGGCGTCGTTTTTTTAGTACAATAATAGTCTGATTGGAGGCAAAACAATGAGTTATTCTGAACAATTGCTTGATTCGATTCAAAATCATGATTTTTCACAGAGTAAGCACCTTTTAAAAGAAGCACTAAATAATGATGATCCTGAAATTTTAGCATCACTAGCTGAAAACCTGACGGGCTTAGGGTTTACTGATTTAGCTAAAGAAGTATATCGTGCCTTAATTGTCAAATTTCCCAAAGAAGATTTGTTTAAAGTATATCTAGCAGAAATTTTACTTAATGATGGCGATGAAGACGATGGCTTGTCGCTGCTTTATAGCGTCTCTCACGACTCTTCTGCTTATCTGGATAGTCTGCTTGTTCAAGCTGATTATTACCAAACAAGCGGCTTAATTGAGACAGCAAAGGATAAATTATTGCAAGCACTGAAAATTGCACCTGAAGAAGATGCGGTTAAATTCGGTTTAGCAGAATTAGACTATTTAAGCGGTGACTACGAACAAGCTTTAGCCTTGTATAAAGATTTAGTTCAACGACAAGAAACATTTGGCGAAGTTAACTTAAATCAGCGTCTTTTTGCCACAAATGCTAAAATTGGGCAACTATGAGCAAGCTGCTGAAATTATTAGAAAACGTAGCGACAGCATTTTCGATATTGATAGCAAATACGAAGCTGGGCTGGTAATGTTATCGGTTGGCGATGACGACAAGGCAATTAAGTTCTTAGATGAAGTAATTGAACAGAGCCCAGATTATGTCAATGCATATCCATTATTAGCGCAAGCTTATGAACATAAGCACGACAACGAACAAGTTTTGCGGACCGCACAAGCCGGTTTAGCTTATAACGAACTAGATGAAACTTTGTATTCATTAGGAGCCAGAGCCGCTGCTAATTTGAATGAAATGGATACTGCCAGAGATTTGCTTGAAAAAGGGTGCTGAAAAATTGCATGCCAGACAAACAGTGATTTGCGTATGCAGCTATCTAACTTGTATCTTCATATGCATCAAGATAGCAGCAACATCGCTTTGTTCAAAGATTTGGATAATGAGAATATTGAACCTCAAGCTCACTGGAATATGGCCTTGTCTTATGAACGACTCGACAATAGTGAAAAAGCTCAAAGCGAATTCTTATTGGCTTACCCTGACTTTAAAGAAAATCCTGATTTCTTGCGTCAAATGATTATGTTCTTCAATGCTCAAAATAATAGCGATATTACTAAGCAACTGCTTGAACGCTACTTGAAGCTTGTCCCTGAGGACGATGAAATGCAGGACTTATATAATAATTTGTAAAAAAATTAAACCCGACTTTTCAGTCGGTTCTTTTTATTTTCTGATGAAGAAGTGGTGGCGTTTTTGCTTATAAGTAAATCCTTCACCCAGAGCTTCGTGCACTTCAAGAATTGAAACGAAGGCATTAGGATCTTCCTGCTTGATTAATTGTTTAATAGCAGGAATTTCACGTGGTGCAACTACGACGTAGATTACTCATTTTTTTCATCTTGTTTGTAGCCACCCAATGCTTTGAAATAGGTAAAGCCGCGTTCCAGCTTGAGGTCAATCATTTGGCCAATCTGTTCATATTTATCTGAGATAATCAAAAGACCACGAGCACTGTAGGCGCCTTGTTGAACTGTGTCCATCGCGCGGGATAAAATAAATGACGCAAGCAGCGTGTACATCATGTGCTTGATATCCAAGTATGATAGAGAAGCAAACAAAACTACGGCGTCGCAGAACAGCAGCATTTTACCAGAAGAAATACCAAATTTAATCTGACAAATTCTGGCAATAATATCAGTTCCCCCAGAAGTTCCATTATATCTAAAGACCAGTCCTAATCCGATCCCGGAAAGCACACCAGCAGAAATTGCTGAGAGGAAGAGGTCGTGTTCTAAATCTAATTGTTTTATAATAGGAACTGAGCGCCAAAACCAAAGGAAAAAGGAAAGAGACACCGTTCCCCAAATTGTATACGCTAAAAGGCGTTTACCCATGAAACGGTAACCTAATAAAATAAGAGGAATGTTTAGTATCAGGGTCGACAAACCCATGTTGATGCCCCAGAAGTGGCGCAATATCAACGATATACCACTTAAACCTCCGTCTGCTAGTTTATTGGGTACGGAAATCATATCTAGGCTGATGCCGTAGATGGCGCATCCAAGTGCAATCATCAAAAGATCAATGAATGTTGCTTTGTTGATTCTTTTCATCTTGTCTTACCTCCTTTAAGTCTTTTCCTTCATTCTAACAGACAAAGAATTAAAAAGAATAAGAATTGAGATTTTATTAATGATTAGAATAGATAATTTACCAGAAATATTCGTTAAAGCAATGCCGGTCCTGCGAACGCTTGAAGATGCAGGCTTTGAGGCTTATTTTGTCGGCGGCTCCGTCAGAGACGTTTTACTGCATAGACATGTCCACGATGTCGATATTACTACCAGTGCTTATCCAGAAGAGGTTAAGGAACTTTTTGATAAATCAATTGATACTGGTATTAAACATGGCACCGTAACTGTCTTATATGGCGGTGAAAGTTATGAAATCACCACTTTTAGAACAGAATCCGGTTATCAGGATTTTAGAAGACCGGATCACGTAACTTTTGTTCAAAACCTTGATGAAGATTTGAAGAGAAGAGATTTTACGATTAACGCCCTAGCAATGGACATGCACGGTGATATCGTTGATTTATTCAATGGTATTGAAGATTTAAAGAATCATATCATTCGTGCCGTTGGCAATCCTGAAAAGAGATTCCATGAAGATGCCTTAAGAATGATGCGTGCCGTCAGATTCATGAGTCAATTGGAATTTAAGCTAGAAGAAAAACTGAACAGGCTATCAAAGACAATCATGAGCTGTTAAAGAAGATTTCAGTTGAACGTATCCGCGAAGAATTTGTCAAAATGGGCTTAGGACCATTTTCAAGACAGGCATTTCAAATATTCCTAGATACGCAATTAAGTGAAGACGTGCCCGATTTTGCTGGTAAAAAGGACTTATTGCAAGTCTACCCACAATTAAAATTCAGTCCAACCATGGAAACTAGCCTGTGGGCAGTAATTATTATCTTGCTTAAAGTGTCTAATGAAAACATTGGCAAATTTATGCGCGATTGGAAGAACTCCAATGCCATGACTGAAAAAGTTGAACAAATTATTAAAATGTTTGATTTGATTGCAGATCATGTGCCAACTGATTACGAATTGTTTGAAGCTGGGGAAGATATAATTATCAATACCATTGATGTGGCTGACAATTTTGGGTCAACCTGTTTCTTCTGAAGCTTTGGTGGATCGTTATTTGGCTTTGCCGATTAAAACTCCAAGTGAATTGGCAGTAGATGGCCGTTTCTTAATTAAGCGAGGGATGCGTCCAGGTGCTCAATTAGGCCGTACCCTTAACCAAATTCGCAAAAAAAGTTGTCGCTTGTGAAATAGAAAAATAGTGAAGAAGCTATCGAACAGTATTTGGATGATTTAGATTTGAAAAAAGTGAATAATAAAAAATGCGGTAGAAATTTTCTACCGCAATTTTTTTAAACGTAAAATAAAACTGAAAAGTACATCAAAATTGAACCCAGCATGACGAATAAGTGCCATATTGTATGAATAAATGGGACGTTGCGCATGCTGAACAAAATTGCACCGACTGTGTAGGCAATCCCGCTGCCAACTAACAGCCAAAATCCTGCTGGACTTAAACGGTTGTACAAATATGGTCCTGATAGAATTACCAGCCAGCCCATAGCTACATATAAAACCGTGTCCAAGATAACATGCTTGCCGCGGTTAAAGATGTAGTAGATAATGCCGAAAACTGTCAGTCCCCAAATTAAGCCAAATAAGGTCCAGCCCCAGGCACCACCGATTGCTACAAGAGAATATGGGGTGTAGGAACCAGCGATGAGCAAAAAGGATCGAAGAATGATCAAAAATTTTGAAAAAGCATGTTTTGCCCGGGTAAAGATTAAGCTGTGATATAGTGTTGAAAATAGGTAAAGCAGAACCAGACATGAACCGTAAATAGTAAAGGTTACGATTCTCATAGGGCTACCGGTATGAGCTGCCTTAACAATTAAGATGACCAAACCAGCCACTGATATGCCAAAGCCAATTCCATGACTGATGGCACTGAAAATATTGTCTAAAGATAATATCTGTCTGACCTATGTTCAGGCTCTTGCCAGATGTTTGCTAATTTTCATTTTGCAACAATCCAATCAATCCTTTTATTAATTAGTAAAATTTTTTGATACAATACATTATATATTGACTCATATTTTATCATAAAACGGGTAAATAAATTAGAATTGAAGGCGAATACGTTGTCAAAGAATCAAGGTTATGACGGATTCATCCGTCCAACTAACAAAAGAAGAAATTGAAAAATATGATATTACTGTAGTTCCGTTAACGATCACTATTGATGGCAAGTCGTATGTCGATGGAGTAGATATCACTAGAAGCGATTTTGTCAAAAGATGAACGAAGCAGAAAACCTTCCAAAAACTAGTCAGCCGCCAATTGGCCGTTTTGTTGAAACGATCTAAGAATTTGACAGCAGATGGCAGCCAAGTAATTGGCATTTTTTTAGCTAAATCATTAAGTGGAACAATTGACGCAGCTCGTCAAGCTGTAGAGATTGCTGAACAATCTGACAATGTTACGATCATCGATTCAGAATTAACTGATAGGGCAGAGGGCTTCCAAGTTTTAGCAGCTGCTAAAGATGCTCAAGCTGGCAAGACGATGGATGAAATTGTCGCTCATGTTGAAAAAATTAGAGATAACCAAAAATTGAAAATGATGGTTGTCAATTTGCAAAACTTAATCAAGGGCGGCCGTCTTGGTGCACTTTCTGGTAGAATTGCAACCATGTTAAACATTCGTATCGCATTGCAAATGCCTAAGGGTGAATTGAACGTCTTTAAAAAAGGCCGTGGCAAGAAATTTAGTCGCGCCTTTGATAAACGAGTTTTGGATGAAATTGCTGAAAATAAGGATCGAATTAAAGAAGTTGGTATTTCTTACGTTGATACGCCTGAACCAATGCATGAATTAGCAGCTAAGATTAAAGAAATTAATCCTGAGATTAATGTTTTGGTTGCCGAAACCAGTCCAATTATTGCTACTCATGCTGGTAATGGTGCTTACGCAATTTTATATTATTTGGAGTAATGTATGGCTTATCGAGAAAGTTTTTATCGTTATTTGATGACGCAAAGGGATGCTGATTCAACAGATGAGGTAGCTCAATTTGCTAATAATGCACAACATGATTTGACTTTTCCAAAGCAAGAACAAAATTATGAGAAATTGTCAGATTATTTAGAACTTAATGCTAGTTATTTACCAAGCATGTCAATTTTTGATCGTGCATACAGAATGTACGAAGACAAAATGATGTATTAAGCCCAAGCCTCAAACTCGCCTGGGCTTTTTTTCATTAAATTTAGAAATAAAACAATGAATGTAATAGTTTTTATCGGCTTTATCATGTTTGCTGTGGCTGTTGCAAACATGATTCAACAGCGCTTGTTTAGAAAAATCTCTGTCAATTATATTGCGATGCTCATCGGGATGGCCATTGCCTTAATTCCGCAAACCAATCAAATAATTGAAGGGTTTAGTTCGGAAATTTTTATGGGCGTGATTGTTGCTCCGCTTTTGTTTTTCGAGGGACAGCGGACGCGGTTGTATAATGTATTGCGCAGCTGGCGAGCTATCTTAGGCTTAACCGTGGTCATGCTCATTTTAGCTACGATAACCGCCGCCTTTGGCATTTATTTAAGTATTGGCGTCTCGCTGCCTTTGTCTTTTATTTTGGCGGCAATTTCTACGCCAACCGATGCAACTGCAACTGAGTCAGTGGTTTCATGGACTTAAGTTGCCCAAGAAAATAGAATTTTTACTTAAAAGATGAATCTTTATTCAATGACGCTTCCGGTATTATTTTGCTTAATATGGCGGTTGATTGGTACATCCATAAGCAGTTGCGCATAGGCGAAGCAATCGGCAACTTTATTTATTCTGCTGGTGGCGGAATCGTTCTTGGTGTTTTGATCGCCGTTTTCGTAATCTTCTTGCGACAATCTAGTTTAAGATCTAAACATCATTTGGCCAGCAGCGCCGTAATGCCAATTGAGGTGCTGTATTTCTTAACGCCACTGGTCATTTACTTTTTAGCAGAAAAAATTGATGTCTCAGGCATTATCGCGGTCGTAGCAGCTGGTTTGGTACATAATGTGGAATCTGAGCGCAGTCGTTTGACGAATGCGGTAGTTTTCTATGATAGTTATGCTTTTTCAGAAGTAATCATCAATATTCTGAATGGAATTGTTTTCCTATTACTTGGTATAATTATTATTCGCTCAATGCGTGAAGATGTTTTCAATCAGCAAACTATCGACGCGATTATTATCGGTGTAATTCTTTATTTTGCTAATTTGGCAATTAGATTCTTATATTGTCGTTTTTCTCTTACGCTGAGAGAAAAGATTAGCTCTAAAGATGCGTGGATCTTTAGTTTAGGTGGGATTCACGGTGCAGTAAACCTTCGCCTTGGCTTATACTTTGAGCGAATTAAATGTCAATTTGGCTGACTTCCATTTGATTTTGGTTAGTGAAATTACTCTGATTCTTTTGAGTATGATTGTGCCAACCATTGCTTTAGATTTATGCTGGAAAAGGATAAGCCGGATTATTCTCAAAGAGCGGAAGTTGACCGAGTTCGAGTAGAAATGGTGCAATATGCATTAAAGCAAATCGACAAGATTTATTTGCCGGTTAAAATTCGTAAGCAGTTGGAATTTGACTTAAGAGCGCAAATGAATCAAACTTCGGTTGAAGATTTTATTAAAGAAATTAGGCATACGGCAAGCCAAAAAGAACTGCCAGATGATCAAAAGGAATTTAGAGCAGTTGTTTACCGCTATGCTTTTAGACAAGAACGAAATTATTTAGGCAGAATAGCCCAAAGAGAACAAGAATATCGTCATGGTTTCTTGACTCTGTATAGGGAAATTTTGATGGCCGAAATTGTTTTCTTAATCGATGAAGAAAATTAATTATATTTAGAAAGAAGAGATATTATGGCAACAATTCAATGGTATCCAGGACACATGAACAAGGCCCGCAACCAATTAGAAGATAAAATGGGCCTCATCGATGTTTTAGTCGAAGTACTAGATGCAAGAATTCCAGAGGCTTCGAGAAATCCAATGATTGAAGAATTGGTGGGCAATAAGCCACATATTATTATTTTGAATAAGGCTGATTTAGCAGATCCTGCTTTAACCAAGGAATGGGCTAAAAAATTAAATGGTCCTGATAAATATGTGTTAGCTCTTGATTCTTTGCATAATACAAATATGCAAAAGCTAATTTCTTTAGTTAAAAAAGCAGCTTCAGAAAAGACCAAGAAACTAGAAGCACGTGGAGCTTCCAACCCAACCATCAGGATCGCTTTAACCGGAATTCCTAACTGCGGCAAGTCCACTGTAATTAACCGGCTTGTAGGTCGCAACGTAGCAGAAGTCGGCAATAAGCCAGGTGTTACTAAAGGGCAAAAATGGCTAAAGACTAGTGCAAATATTCAAGTGTTAGATACACCAGGAATTTTGTGGCCTAAGTTTTCAGATCAAGAAGTTGGCTACAAATTAGCCGCTTTTGGTGCGATTAAAGATAGTGTCTTCCATGCCGATGATGTAGCTTTATATGTTTTGAAAAACTTACGCGAATATTATGCTAAGGACCTAGTTAAGTTTTCTAAGTTAAATGAGTCCGATATTGCTAATATGGCAGATCCAGATCTTTTGCTGGCGATGACAGAGAAATATGGAATGCGTGACGATTACGACCGCTTCTCATTATTTATGCTGCAACGTTTACGTAAGTGTGCTATTGGAAGGATTACGCTTGATAGACCATGACCATTAAAGAGATAAAAGAGCTGTTAAAAACGGACGTTACTGAAGAACAAATCGCAGAATTAAAAAGTGATCCGCGTAGTGGCGTACAAAAATTATTAGTTAGCTATCGTAAAAGACAAGTCAAACTGTTGGAGAAAAAGCAAGCCTTTGAGCAGCGTTTTGCCTATGAGAAAGAATTCTGGGCTAAGAATCAATTGGTGGCTGGGGTTGACGAAGTTGGACGTGGTCCTTTAGCAGGTCCTGTCGTCACTGCCGCCGTGATTATCGATCATGATTTTGATCTAATTGATGTTAATGATTCAAAGAAATTAACGCCAGAAAGACGGTTAGCACTTTATCCCAAGATTCTTGAAGAAGCAGTAAGCGTGGGGATCGGCGTTAAAAGTTCGCAGGTTATTGATCAGATCAATATTTATGAAGCAGATAGACAGGCAATGGCTCAAGCTGTTCGGGCACTTGATATAAAACCTGATGCTTTGGTGGTTGATGCTATGAATGTGCCGGTTGATTTGCCTCAAGTGAAATTGATTAAAGGTGATGCTAAGTCTAATTCGATTGCGGCTGCCTCTATTGTGGCCAAGGTGTTTCGAGACAAGTTGATGGATGATTATGATAAAATTTATCCTCAATATGGTTTTCAAAATAATGCCGGCTATGGTACCAAGGAACACATTGCAGCCTTGAAGAAATATGGTCCTACTGCCATTCATCGTAAAACTTTTGCGCCAGTCAGTGACTTTTTTGAGAAAAATTAAATCTTTAAAAAGAAAACACCGATTTTTTGCGTAATAAACAGTGGAGGCTTTTATGAACAAGACAGAATTTTTATTGAAACTGAAACTGCAAAAAGGAATTGGTTACGTAAAACTGCTGACAGTCGCTAAGCAGATGAATAGTGAGAAAACGATTGAAGTAGAAGATCTCAAGGAAATGGAATTACCCGAGCAATTAATGGAGGCGTGCTTAAAGGCTTTTCGAGATAAAGATCTTGATCGCTTGGTAAAGCAGATTTATTGTCAGTGCGATGTGATTGGCTTTTTTTGATGAAGAATATCCCGAAAAATTGCGCCAGATCTATCGTCCGCCCCTTGTTTTGTTTGCTCAAGGCGATACTTCACTCCTTTCAAAAGAGATCGTTACAATTGTAGGTTCACGTTATCCAACTAATTACAGCAGACAAGTAATGGAAAACTGGTACCCAATTTAATTGAACAGAACATGGTCATTGCTAGTGGCTTGGCCAAAGGCGTCGATGCTTTAGCACATCACACGACTTTGAATAATCAGGGTCGAACAATTGCGGTGATTGGCAACGGTTTAAATTATTCCTATCCTAGACAAAATACCTGGCTGCAAAATCAAATTAAGCAAAAGGGTCTAGTAATTAGTGAATATTTGCCTGATACGCCGCCGCGTCCATATCGTTTTCCTGAGCGCAATAGAATTTTAGCTGGCTTAAGCAAAAGCGTAATTGTGACAGAGGCTAAAGAAAAATCGGGTTCATTAATTACAGCAAGCATTGCTTTGCAAGAAAACCGCGATATTTATGCGGTGCCGGGTGCGATAACCAGTGAGCTCTCTGCTGGTCCAAATCAATTGATTGGAGCAGGAGCAACTCCAATCGTAAATTTCAAATTTAAAAACGGAAAGATTTGACAATTCATAAAGTATTAATTAATCTGTGGACTGTAATTATAAAATAATATTTTAATAAGGAGGCATTTAATGCCTACTAAAGCAAAGAGTAAACCAAAAACTAAAAAACGTAAGAAAACCTTGGTAATTGTGGAGTCACCTGCAAAGGCCAAGACAATTGAAAAATATTTAGGTAGAAACTATCATGTAATCGCTTCAAAGGGCCATATTCGTGACTTGCCTAAATCTCAAATGGGGATCGATTTTGACGATAATTACAAGCCAAAATATATTTCTATTCGTGGTAAAGGTGACACTATTAAAGAATTAAAGAGTGAAGCTAAGAAGGCTAAAGAAGTATATTTGGCTTCCGACCCCGATCGTGAAGGGGAAGCCATTGCTTGGCACGTAGCTCATGCACTTAATTTGGATGAAAATGCCAAAAACAGAGTAACTTTTAACGAAGTTACCAAAGACGCTGTTAAAGAAAGTTTTAAACATCCTCGTACCATTGATATGGATACGGTTGATGCCCAACAAGCTCGTCGAGTTTTGGACAGAATCGTGGGTTATTCCCTTTCTCCAATTCTTTGGGCTAAAGTTAAAAAAGGCTTGAGTGCAGGTCGTGTACAGTCTGTTGCTTTGAAGCTTGTTATTGACCGTGAAAAGGAAATCAAAGAATTCAAACCAAAAGAATATTGGTCAATCGATGCCGATTTCAAGAAGGGTAAAGACAGCTTTAAGTCAGCCTTTTATGGCGTTGACAGCAAGAAGAAGGAATTGCCTAATATTGATACTGTTAAGGAAGTTTTAGCAAAGATCGATAAAAAGAAAGATTTCGAAGTTGCTAAAGTGGTTTCTAGACAACGTCGTCGTCAACCAGCAGCTCCATTTACTACTTCTACTATGCAACAAGAGGCTAACAAGCGCTTGGGCTACAGAACTCGTAGAACAATGAGCATCGCACAGCAACTGTATGAAGGAATTAGTTTGGGTAAGCAAGGAACCGTTGGTTTGATTACCTATATGAGAACTGACTCTAAACGTATTTCACCTGTTGCTCAACAAGAAGCATCTAAGTTTTTGCATGAAAAATATGGTGCAGAATATGCGGCTAAGAGTCAAAGACACTTCAAGAATCAAGAAGATGCTCAAGATGCCCACGAAGCTATTCGTCCAACTAGCGTTTACAGAACACCAGAATCACTTAAGAGCGTGCTTACAACTGAGCAATATCGCCTGTATAAGTTGATTTGGTCAAGATTCGTTGCTAGCGAAATGAAGCCAGCTGTTTACGACACTGTAAGGGCAGATATCGTGCAAAATGGCGTCATGTTTAGAACTACTGGTTCTAAGATGAAATTTGCTGGTTTTACCCAAGTTTACGATAACCAACAAGAAAAGAACGTTGACTTGCCTGACTTAGAAGAAGGCGACAAGGTCCAAATGACTAAGTCCGACAACAAGCAACACTTTACTCAACCACCAGCACGTTATACCGAAGCAAGTTTGGTTCATGCTTTGGAAGAAAACGGTGTAGGTCGTCCATCAACTTATGCTCCAACCATTGATACCATTCAACGCCGTTACTATGTCAAGCTTGAAGGTCGTTCAATCGTTCCAACAGAATTAGGTGAAATTGTTGATACTTTGATTGAACAATTCTTTCCAGATATTGCTAACGTTGAC
>ENA-OQBL01000943-OQBL01000943.1-human-gut-metagenome-genome-assembly--contig:-NODE-943-length-12820-cov-7.460096_pt1 | contig 12820 bp, 13 predicted proteins | sample MGYA00242747_ERZ504553 | MGnify/ENA primary metagenome ERZ504553 (study PRJEB26092, sample SAMD00036240) | human gut metagenome | host: Homo sapiens | study: EMG produced TPA metagenomics assembly of...
AGGGTAGAACCAGAAAATTAAGGCGTAGAACCGGCTTTTTTGCAGGTGGAAAGACGATATTGGAGAATCTTGGATACAATATGGAAAAAACCTGATTTTACGGACCCTTTTTTGGAGGCGTCTGAACCACAAACCTACCGCAAAATCTTGTAACATAATGGGATTTATGGTAGAATAGTGGTTGTGATGAGAAAAAGATCCAAGGAGTCATGGCATCTTTTCCCACGGGGATGAAAGGTGCCCCCGGAGTTGCGGCTGGGGATAACCCGACGGTCTCTGCGATTGTACATAACCAGCAAGAAACCGCCTGATTGAACGCGATGGTACAATAACTTCCTGATTTTGGCTCGGGAGGGCTGGCTTGCAGCCTGAGCAGCGCAAGAAAGTGCCCCACGGGACCTCTGATGACACAGGAAGATGAAACCTGCTAAAACAGCGTGGCCGCATTGCATTTGAAATGACCCTGGACGAATCTGTCGCCCGGGGTTTTTATTTGCCTGGAAGTGGATAACGACGAAAATGTCGGGGCAAGCGGCTTCATGGTCCTCAAAATGGCTGTAAAAAGAGCCGGAAGCGTTGAATCGAGAACAAAGGAGTAGTTAGGGAATTATGACAAAAATTCGGCACGATGTAATGTTGAGACTCGTAAAGGTATTGGATGTGGTGATGATCACACTTCCGTTTGCGGCTTGCTGGGTCTGGTACTATGCGGCAAAAAACACCGCTGGATGGAACTTGGCAGGGCCATGCAGTTATTTTGGGCCTATATGCGGTGCTGTTTATTCTGCTGGGCAAGACCTATGATGCATTCTGGATGTCCATGCAGCGAGTTTCCGAGCTGATGTACGGTCAGGTCCTGGCGGCGATGGCGACGGACGGGATCTTTTACATTGTGATCTGCCTGATGGCCACGAAGCTGTGCAATCTTCTGCCGGGAATCGCTGCCATTGCAGGACAGTTTGTGATGGCTGGCATCTGGTCTGCGGTTGCACATCGCTGGTATTACAAAGCATTCCCTCCGCAGCCTACCACCGTGGTCTATGATGTGCGCCGTGGTATGGAAAAGCTGATCCAGGACTACGGTCTGGACAGCAAGTACGAGGTGAAAAAAGTTCTGAGCGTAGAGGAGTGCCTGGAAGATCTGAGTGTTTTGGATGGTATGAAGACCGTATTCCTCAGCGGCGTCCACAGTCATGAACGTAACATCATTCTGAAGTATTGCGTGATGAACGACATCAATACCTTCATCATCCCTCGTGTGGGCGATGTTCTGATGAGCGGTGCTTGGCCGATGCATATGCTTCACCTTCCGGTGCTGCGAGTCGGTCGATACATGGCAAAGCCGGAGTATCTGTTCGTTAAGCGGGCAATGGATATCGTGCTTTCGCTGATTGCACTGATTGTTCTCAGCCCGTTGTTCCTGATTACCGCCATTGCAGTCAAGTCGGATGGTGGCCCCGCCTTCTATAAGCAGGTGCGTCTGACCAAGGATGGTAAGCCCTTCGAGATTCTGAAGTTCCGTTCGATGCGTGTGGATGCTGAAAAGGACGGTGTGGCTCGCCTTTCCACCGGTGACAAGGATGACCGTATCACCAAGGTCGGTCATATCATCCGTGCCTGCCGCCTGGATGAGCTGCCCCAGCTGCTGAACATCCTGAAGGGAGATCTTTCCATTGTAGGTCCTCGCCCGGAGCGCCCGGAGATTGCCGCACAGTACTGCAAAGAGATGCCGGAGTTTGCGCTGCGTCTGCAGGCAAAGGCTGGCCTCACCGGTTATGCACAGGTGTACGGAAAATATAACACCACACCGTATGATAAGCTGCAAATGGACCTGATGTATATTGCCCATCCCAGCCTGGTCGAGGACCTGAAGATCATGCTGGCTACGGTGAAGATCCTGTTTATGCCTGAAAGCACCGAGGGAGTTTCTGAGGGTCAAACCACTGCGATGAGTGGAGAAAACCACTAAATATCGACGCTTTTGTACATTTTGAACTGCTAAAAATTGGAAGAAACTCCAGAGTGGAATCAGGCATAAATGCACCTCTTACGGTAGCGTTAAGCTGGGAAACTTGCAAAATGCCATGTATAAAACTAAAATAGGGCTTCTAACAGTGCGAAATGCCGGATGGCACGGTGATGATATTACCGACACTGTGGGGACTTTCACATAGCGTTATCTGGACTGAGCAATGATGACCTCATCTGCGATTTCATCCCGGTCTTGGAGATAACAAGGCGGATGTGAGCAAGATGGTGATAAACACATGGTCGCAGAGATGCTCATTCGTGTGGGGGTAATCCGGCAAAAGCAAGGGAGCTACCGTAACGAGCGAGGGTGCTATCCGGACTAAAGACAGCGGTTACCGTAGCGTGAATTTGTCGCAGAAACGCTTGTTTTTGCGGTGCAAGACATAGCGGCAGTGTGATTCACACTGATGAGGACGATTAGTAGAGCTTTATAAGGAATAAACGGCTCAGACTCTTTGAGATTGAGTCTGGGCTGTTTTGTGGTTGATAATATTTCATTGATGAGGAGTACAAAGATATGAAGGTGGCGTATTGCACTGGATTCTGGTGCACGAATATCGGAAACGGTTTTTTTTAGTTTGGGTGTAGAGTATGTGCTTAAGAAAATTCTGGGCGCAGAGAATGTGACAGTCGTTTCAGATTATCAAACTTACACAACAAGTTATGGAAAGCGGCTGTATCCTCATAAGAATCAGCTTGAGTACATCGCAAAGCTCGATGTGGATTATATTGTGCTTGCCGGTCCTGTGATTTCTAAGTATTTCCTCCCACTGTGGAAAGACATTCTGCTGGAACTCAAAGAACGTGGCGTAGGTTATATGATTTTGAGTGCTGGTACTATGAAGCTTGATGCTACTGCCAGATGTGAGGTTGAAGAATTCTTTAAGCAGTGTCCTCCGTTTGTTTTTTCGTCTAGAGAACGTGAAACCTATGAGGCATTTGGGAAATACGCAACTAATGCGTATGATGGAATTTGTTTCTCCTTCTTTACCCCGGATTACTATGCTCCCTGCAAGATTGATTTCGGGCAGCCGTACTGGATTTCCAATTTTGATAAAATTATTGAGCCGGAAATCTGGGTCGATGATTCTAGCCGGAAACACACCCATGAATTTGAATTTGACAATCAAAGGGCTTTTGTTAATTCACCTTCTACGGTTGCTGCAAAAACAGATCGGTTTACAGATGCATTGATTTATGTGCGAAGCCTTCTGCCGGCACCGAAACGTGAAAATGAAATCGGTCGGTATAAGCTGGTAAGAACGGATCAGAGATTCCACCCGCATTTTAGAAGCAAAATTTACGCATATAAAAACTCCTTCTGTGCAGATATCCCTTACGGCTATATTAATCTGTATGCAAATTCTCAATTAACCCTGTCCGATAGAGTGCATTCCTGTGCGGTAACACTTGCATACGGTCATTCTGCAATGCTCTTTGTGAAGACTAATCGGGTGGGTCTGCTCGAGCGAGTTGGAGCAGGTGAAATAACAAAGAAAACTGTCAAATTGGATATGGAAATACTTGATGCCGAAAAGGGCAAGATGACAGAATGGCTTAAGGCTGTGCTTTTATAATGGAGAAATGGCATGAGAATTTTATTTTGGCTTAGTATAGGCTTGGACCGAAGAACGCCATCAGAGCACTTACTTACTGCGATGATAGAGGCCTTATACAAGAGAGGACACACGGTTCATATTCTCCAAAAAGATACAGGCGGAAAAATTGAAGGACTCTATCCTAAACTTGAAAATCTAGGAGTTACAACAACAAGAATTCCTATGAATGCCGTAGCACATAGCAATCTTGTGAGTCGATATTTATCTGATTTAAGTTATGTGAGAAAATGCGATGAATGGATAAAACAAAACAGGAACTATGATAGAGTTTTTGTGCAGTCATCAAATGTTGCGGGCTTTCAGATGCAGATTTTGAAAAAACGGATGAAAAATGTTCGCACTATCTTTAATGTTCAGGATATGTTCCCGGAAAATGCGGTGTATAGTGGAAAAATCAAAAAGAACAGTTTGCCTTATATATTTTTTGCAAAAACGCAAAAATATGCCTACGATAAAGCTGCAGAGATTATTACAATTTCAGAGGATATAAAGACTGAACTTGAAAGTAAAGGAGTTAATGGGAACAAAATTAAAGTAGTATATAATTGGAGCTATCAGGATAAACCGTTTGAAAGAAGTTTGTCCATGGACGCGGATATTCGGAAGCTGCTACCCCGGAACAAATTCAATGTTGTGTATGCGGGAAATATAGGAGTCATGCAGAATGTTGAAATCATAATCGAGGCGGCTCGCAAATCAGAAGACCCAGATGTTTTATTTCACATTTTTGGGGACGGAGCATACAAGCAGAAGCTTATTGAGAAAGCAAGTGGTTTAAACAATGTGAAATTTTGGCCGATGCAACCTGTTGATAAAGCACCTGCCCTATATGCCTGTGCGGATGTTAACATCATACCACTTGCACAGAACATCTATCGTACAGCACTGCCAAGTAAGACAGCAACCTGTATGGCTGTCCATACACCCCTAATTCTCTGTATAGGGATAGAATCACAGTTTGCACAAAGGGTGAAAAGAGAAACAAACTGCCCAATTGTCGATTGCTCAGATGATAAGAGCCTTAGGTGTGCGATAGAAAAAATAAAGAGTAAGGAAATAGATTGCCACACAGAAGAATTCTTCTTAAATAATATGGGAATATCTGCCAATAGCATGGTTTATGCGAAATCAATTGAGGCTGATATAACCTCGAATTAACAACGCAAAGTGATAATATCTGTTTGGTTAAATAGCAAAGGAGAGTAATTTAAAATGTCTGCATTTGATAACGCAACCCTTATGATCACTGGTGGTACCGGTTCCTTTGGTTCTACCGTTCTGAAGCACTTCCTGGATTCCGATTTGAAGGAAATCCGTATCTTCTCCCGTGACGAAAAGAAGCAGGACGATATGCGTCATGAGCTTCAGGCCAAGCACCCGGAGAACGCCAAGAAGGTCAAGTTCTACATCGGTGATGTCCGAAACCCCCAGTCTATCCGTGACGCTATGCCCGGTGTTGATTACATCTTCCATGCTGCTGCTTTGAAGCAGGTTCCTTCCTGTGAGTTCTTCCCCATGCAGGCCGTCCAGACCAACATCATCGGTACTGACAATGTGTTGCACGCCGCTATTGACGCTGGCGTCAAGCGTGTTGTCTGCCTGTCCACCGACAAGGCTGCTTACCCCATCAACGCTATGGGTATCTCCAAGGCCATGATGGAGCACGTCATCTACGCCAATGCCCGTGTAGCTGCTGAGCGTGGTGGCACTACCATCTGCTGCACTCGTTACGGCAACGTTATGTGCAGCCGTGGTTCCGTTATCCCTCTGTTCATCGACCAGATCAAGGCAGGCAATCCCATCACCATCACCGACCCCAACATGACCCGCTTCCTGATGAATCTGGACGAGGCTGTGAATCTGGTTATGTTCGCCTTCCAGCACGCCAACCCCGGCGACCTGTTCATCCAGAAGGCAGACGCTTCCACCATTGGTGATCTGGCAAAGGCTGTCCAGCAACTCTTCGGCGACACCGGTACGAACATCATTGGCACCCGTCACGGCGAAAAGCTATTCGAGACCCTGATGACCCGTGAGGAGCGTCTGCGCAGCCAGGATATGGGTCATTACTTCCGTGTTTCTGCTGACAACCGTGACCTGAACTATGACAAGTTCGTGGTCAAGGGTGAAGTACATACCATGGCAGACGAGTCCTACACCAGCCATAACACCGAACGGCTGGATGTGGAAGGCACTGTCAAGAAGATCCTGACCACCGAGTATGTCCAGAATGCACTGAAGGGTATCCCCAATGTCTAAAGAAAAGCTGCTGCTGGTTGGTGCAGGCGGCTTCGGACGCATGGTTGCAGAACAGGCAATGCTCCAATATGATTGTGCTTTTGTGGATGATGGTCAGTCTGTGGGTGCTGAGATCTGTGGCATTCCGGTGGTTGGCGGCCTTGCCGATTTACCGGAGCTGCGGAAAGAGTACAGCTTGCTGGTGGTAGGCATCGGCAACAATCAGTTCCGGGCACAGGTGTATGAGAAAGCAAAATCACTTGGCTATGCGTTCCCAAACATCATTGCTCCCAGTGCCTACGTCAGTCCGTTTGCAGAAGTCGGCTGTGGCTGTGTGGTGCTGCAAAACGCTTGTATCCAGAATGGAGCCTCTGTCGGAAGCGGTGTTTTGCTGAATGCCGGAACGGAAGTCCACTGTGATGCAACGGTAGGGGACTACGCCTTGATTTACACCAACAGTGTGATTCGCACAGGTGCGGCTGTGGGGAATTTTGCCTGCATTGGCAGCAACTGCACCGTCTGCAATAATGCAACTGTGCCGGATGGCGCAGATATTCCGGACTGCACCACAGTACATTAAGAGGTGAAAGGATGAACATTCTAGTCACAGGTGCCAAGGGCATGGTGGGAACCGCTCTGTGTAACAACCTGAAAAACATCCGAGATGGGAAAAATAAGACCCGCCCGGCATTAAATATTGAAGAAATCTTCGAGTACGATCTGGATTCGACCCCGGCGGAGCTGGACGAGTACTGCCGCAAGGCGGACTTCGTGTTCAATCTGGCAGGAGTGAATCGTCCGGAGAACCCAGAAGATTTCATGAAGGGCAATTTCGGTTTTGCTTCGGATTTGCTGAACTGCCTGAAAAAGCACGGCAACAAGGCAACCATTATGCTGTCCAGCTCCATCCAGGCTACCCTGGCCGGACGCTTCGGCAACAGTGAGTACGGTCGGAGCAAAAAGGCTGGCGAGGAGCTGTTCTTCCAGTATGCTCAGGAGACTGGGGCTAAGGTTGCGGTTTACCGTTTCGTGAACCTGATGGGACATAGCCGCCCCAAGTACAACAGTGCCGTCAGCACCTTCTGCTGGGCGGTTGCCAATGACGAGCCTTTCACCGTCAATGACCGCAGCACTGAGTTGGAGCTGCTGTACATCGACGACTTGGTAGAAGGGATGTTTGACTTGCTGGAAGGCAAGGAGCAGCACTGTGAGTTTGACGGTGTAGAGACTGTTCTGAAAGCAGACGGTCGCTACTGCTGTGTTCCCGTGACCCACAAGGTCACGCTGGGAGAAATTGTGGACTTGCTGCAAGAGTTCAAGGCACAGCCGACTACGCTCATGATGCCGAAAATGCCGGACGGCTCTTTTGCCAAGAAGCTGTATTCTCTGTACCTGACCTATCTGCCGACGGACAAGTTTAAGTATGCCCTGAAGATGAACGTGGACAACCGTGGTTCTTTCACGGAATTGGTTCATACCGCTGACTGTGGGCAGGTGAGCATCAACATCAGCCGCCCGGGCATCACCAAGGGGCAGCACTGGCACAACTCCAAGTGGGAGCTGTTCATTGTGGTGGCAGGGCATGGTCTGATTCAGGAGCGGAACATCAACACCGGAGAAACGGTGGAGTTTGAAGTTTCCGGGGATAAGATCGAGGCTGTCCACATGATTCCCGGCTGGACTCACAATATCATCAACCTGTCTGAAACGGAGAATCTGGTAACGGTGATGACCTGCAACGAGATTTTCAACCCGAACCATCCGGACACTTTCTTTGAGCCGGTGTAAAAGAAGATACTGGTTGTCAATAGGAGAATGATATGGAACACAACTTTACATGGAAAAACGACGGTCGCACCAAGGTCATGATTGGCTGCGGCACCCGTCCGGAGATTATTCGGCTGGCTGCCGTTATCAAGCGCTGCCGGGAATATTTTGACTGCTGCGTGGTCTATTACAATCAGAACTGGGACAGAAATCTTTCCACCGTTTTCTGGGAAGACTTTGAACTGAAGAACACCTTCGGGGAATACGGACCTGACATTCTGGTTCCGGTGGTTGGCGAGAATCTGGGTGTGACCTGCGGCAACATTCTGGGACGCAGCTATGAGCTTCTGTCCGAGTTGCAGCCGGAGGGTTATCTGGTGCTGGGCGATACCAACTCCTGCCTGTCCGCCATCAGTGCAAAGCGGCTGCACATCCCGCTGTTTCACATGGAGGCGGGCAACCGCTGCAAGGACGAGTGCCTGCCCGAGGAAACCAACCGCCGTATCGTGGACGTAATCTCTGACGTGAACCTGTGCTATTCAGAGTTTGCCCGTAAGTATCTGGCGGATACAGGGCTGCCCAAGGAGCGCACCTACCAGACCGGTTCTCCCATGGCAGAAGTGCTGCACATGAATCTGGAGAAAATCCAGAAAAGCGATGTGCTGGAGCGTCTGGGGCTGGAAAAGGACAAGTACATTCTGCTGTCCGCCCACCGGGAGGAGAACATCGACTCCGAAAAGAACTTCCTGAGCCTGTTCACCGCCATCAACGCACTGGCAGAAAAGTACGATATGCCCATTCTCTACTCCTGCCATCCTCGCAGCAAGCACCGTCTGGAAAAGAGCGGCTTCCAGCTGGATCCTCGTGTCCGTGTCAACGAGCCGCTGGGCTTCAACGACTACAACAAGCTGCAAATGAATGCTCTGGCAATCGTCTCCGACTCCGGTACTCTGCCTGAGGAGAGCAGCTTTTATCTGTCCATCGGTCATCCCATTGCCGCCGTGTGCATCCGTACCAGTACGGAACGCCCTGAGGCACTGGAAGCCGGCGACTTCATTCTGGCTGGTATTACCACCCGGGAGTTGCTCAACGCCACCGATATGGCAATCGAGATGAAGCAGAAGGGCGTTCTGGGCAAACCTTGTCCTGACTATGTGGACGAGACTGTGTCCATGAAGGTGGTTCGCATCATTCAGGGTTATGTAAACGTGGTTAATAAGATGGTTTGGCGGAAGGGCTAAATGCTTAGTTAGCAGGTGGGTTCAGAAGATGATAAAATCAAAGTACATAGCAAAAATACTAGCCAAATTGAGAATACCGTCATTTGATAAATGTGAGCTGGATAAGACCTGCAATGTGAATTATGAGAGCGCATTGTCAAAAGTTAAAATGGGCAGATATTCATATGTTGGTGCAAGAACGACAATAACAGATGCGCAAATTGGTCAGTTTTGCTCAATAGGAAATAGATGTAGTATTGGCGGTGGGATGCATCCACTCGATACAGTTTCTACTTCTCCGGTATTTCTAAACGGTAGAAATTTTTTGCACCATAATTTTTCAAATATTCAGTATACGCCATCAAAGCCTGTATGTATAGGTAACGATGTCTGGATTGGAGATGGTGTTTACATCAAAGCTGGAACTACGATTGGAACAGGAGCTGTTATAGGTGCACATGCTGTTGTAACCAAGGACGTTCAGCCTTATTCAATTGTAGTAGGTGTTCCGGCGCAAGAGGTAAGAAAGCGATTTAACAAGGAAACCATTGACAGGCTTTTGGAATTAGAGTGGTGGAATTGGTCGGAGGATGAATTAAAAGAGATGGGGCAGTACTTTTTATCCCCCGAAGAACTTTTTTGTAAAATAAAAGGAGGTTCCATCAGTTTATGAAGATTGTGCATCTCTGTCTAGCATCTTTTTTTTCCGGACAACTACTCATATCAAGAAAACTTACTTCCTAAATTTCATAAAGAACTAGGATATGACGTTGAGGTAATTGCGTCTACGCAGAGTTTTGATGAACATGGAAAAGTGTGTTATTTAAGTAATGTTGGTACATATAGAAACGAGTATGATATTAAGGTAACAAGGTTGCCCTATAAAACAGATAACAAGATTTGGAAGAAGTTGAAACGATATCAGGGATGCTATGAGGCAATAAGAAGAGCTAAACCTGACATTCTTTTTATCCACGGAGGTCAGTTCCTTGATATCGATCAGGTCGCAAGATACGCAAAAGAGAATCCGAAGGTCGTGATTTATGTGGACAACCATGCGGATTTTTCAAACAGTGCAACCAATTGGATATCCAAGAATGTGCTTCATAAAATAATATGGAGAATGTGTGAAAATAAAATCGAACCGTATACAAAAAAATTCTATGGCGTGCTTCCAGTTCGGGTTAAATTCCTAAAGGAAATGTATAAACTGCCTGAAAACAAGTGTGAGCTTCTAGTGATGGGAGCGGATGACGAAGAAGTTGAATCCGCAGCGAGACAGGAAGTCAGAAAAGACATACGCAGGAAATATGGTATTGCAGATGACGATTTTCTGGTTATGACTGGAGGAAAAATTGATAAGTGGAAAACCCAAACACTTCTTCTAATGAACGCAGTACAAAATATTGACAGAAAGAATTTAAAACTTGTGGTTTTCGGCTCTGTCACGCAGGAACTAGAAGAAAAAGTTAAGGAACTTGCAGATGGGCAAAAGGTGCAATACATTGGTTGGGTGCAGGCAAAAGACAGTTATAAATATTTTGCAGCCGCTGATTTGGTAGTTTTCCCGGGACGTCATTCAGTTTTTTGGGAGCAAGTGACGGGACAGGGAATTCCCATGCTAGTAAAAGACTGGCCTGGAACGCATCATGTCGACCTTGGTGGAAATGTGGCTTTTCTGGAGAATGATTGTGTAGAAGAAATACAGAAAAAGATCGAGGAGCTTCTTGACAATCCAGATGAATATGAAAAGATGAAGGAAGTTGCAATGGAAAAGGGGATGAAGGTCTTTTCGTATAGGAATATTGCTAAAAGAGCATTGTCCTAAAAAGAGGTCATTATGAGATATGCTAATTATGACGTAAAACTGCTACAGCTGTGTATCTTGACATCGATTTTCTCTCAAATAGAGGCTATATCAAACTTAATGAGACCGATAATGTACATAGCTTGGATAGTGACAGCGGTTTTCTTTATAGCAAGAAATCGCGGTAGAATAGTTATCCATAAGTGTACAAAGAATTTTTTTGGGCTGCTATTCACTCCTGGTTGTTGGATGTATATTAATGGCACTTTTTGGTTCGAGGCATCTTGAAGGAAATTACATCCATATTATGTACATTCCATTAATTGTGTCAGTTATTGGAGAAAACTTTGCACCATTTGCTCAGGACGCTGATTATGAGAAAATACTAAGAACGTATTTGTATGGTGCTATGGCATATGCACTTTGGGTCAATATAACATATTTCTCATCGTACAATGACTGGCTTAAACAGAATATGTATACATTTCTGCAAAAGAACTCCGCTGCTCAGATATGGGCAACAGGTATATTAATAACCCTATTCCTTTTGAAATATCGCACAAAGTGGCAAAAGGTACTTGGATACGCTTGTGCCGGTTATTTGCTGCTATTGTGCGGCATAAGTCAGTGCAGAACGGCTGTACTGGCATTGGCAATCGTGTTGGTTTGTTATATTCTCTTGAAATCAAAATATAAAGTTCGTTGGAGTTTCCTTACCCTAATCATTGTTCTCTTTTTGTGGAATAACTCAGTGACAAGAAGATTCATTGATCAAGCGTTACTTCTTACGAAATATGCTGGGGCAGATATCAATACTTTTTCAAGTGGCAGATTAGACGGATGGGATCGAGCTCTTGCAGCATTTGCTAAAAATCCCTTTTTGGGATGCGGACGTTATTATGTTGACTGCTCGTATATCTCGGTACTAGCGGAAATTGGAATCCTTGGATTTGTTCTTGTAGAGTCGGTGTGGATTACTAGAGCCGTATCCAATTTCAAAGTTAGGTCTGGTTTGAACTTGGATGCATTCCTCATGTGCCTCACCATGTTTTATTTTATAGAATCAGCCTTGGAAGGTTACCCCCCATTTGGACCGGGTGTAAGTTCTTTTATGTTCTGGTTTCTCAGTGTGACATTTGCTGACAATAAAACCGAGAAGATACCGCAGGGCGTTGGAGAAATAAGCAATGAGTAGCTTAAAAAAAAATTATTGGACTTCAAATGTCCTATAGAATCTTGACAATAATTACACCGTTGATAACATCTCCTATCATTTCAAGAGCACTTGGAGCGGAAAAAATAGGCGTTTATTCAGCAACACAAGCATATGCGAACTATTTTATGCTGTTCGCAATGCTTGGTATTGAGTATTATGGTCAAAGAAGTATAGCGAATACTCAAACAAGAAATGAACGGTCGGTGATGTTTTGGGAAATATACGCTGTACAATGTGGCGCATCGATAGCTTCTATAGTGATTTACTACCTGAGTGCCTATTTTTGGTCGTCTACAAGAGTTACAATCTTGATGATTCAAGGCCTATGGGTGATATCATGCCTGTTTGACATTAACTGGTTGTTTTTTGGAGTTGAGGACTTTAAGACGACTGTTACAAGGAACTTCATAGTAAAAGTTGCTACAGTTTGCTGTATTATTCTTTTTATTCGCAAACCATCGGATTTATGCCTTTATGCACTGATAATGGCGGGGAGCACAGCAATAAGTCAACTACTACTATGGACGAAAACAGTAAAATATGTGGACTTCCAGAAGGTGCAACTTGCGCAAATAAAAAAATCACTTTTTGCCTATTATTCGACTGTTTGTTCCGATGATAGCGTTAAGCATATATCATTTTATGGATAAAACAATGCTTGATCTGCTAAGTACAGAAGCGGAAGTTGGTTACTATTATGCAGCAGATAAAATTATATATATCCCCCTTGGTTTGATAACAGCGATAGGAACTGTTATGCTACCACGCATATCGAGCATAGTAGGTGAATCGAAGGAAAAAACCGAAAAGTTATTAGTAAGTCTACTGAATTAAGTATTTGCATGTCGTGTGCAGTAGGTTTTGGTATAGCAGCAATAGCTCGTGTGTTGTTCCACTTTTTTTTGGCGAAGGGTATGAGAAA
>ENA-OQBL01000944-OQBL01000944.1-human-gut-metagenome-genome-assembly--contig:-NODE-944-length-12818-cov-2.185171_pt1 | contig 12818 bp, 17 predicted proteins | sample MGYA00242747_ERZ504553 | MGnify/ENA primary metagenome ERZ504553 (study PRJEB26092, sample SAMD00036240) | human gut metagenome | host: Homo sapiens | study: EMG produced TPA metagenomics assembly of...
TACCTTTTTTACGCAAAAAGAAAAGTAAAAAAAATCGTTGCACCCATATAAATGGAGGGTTATACTGTTAAGACAGAAAAGGAGAGATTATGGAGAAAATTGTTTTAGCTTCTGGGTCCCCACGAAGAAAGGAACTGCTTGCAAGAACCGGTGTGGTTTTTTCTGTGGTTGTAAGCAATGGGGAAGAGAACACCAACCTGACAGATCCAGCGGAAACGGTGGAAAAGCTTTCGCAGGATAAAGCAATATCGGTTGCAGACAGACTTGAAAAATGAAAGTGAACCTTGTCTGATCATTGGTGCGGATACCGTAGTTGCATTTGAAGGAAAGATTCTTGGAAAGCCGTCAGATGAAGAAGATGCATTAGATACATTGTTAAAACTTCAGGGGAAATCCCATCAGGTCTATACCGGTGTAACCCTTCTTGTAAAAGAACAGGGTATCTGGAAGCCTTATACTTTCAGTGAAAGGACCGACGTTGAATTTTATCCTGTTTCCAGGGAAGAGCTTCTGGAATATATAAAAACAGGGGAGCCTATGGATAAAGCAGGAAGCTATGGAATCCAGGGGAAATTTGGAATTTACGTAAAAGGAATCTGCGGAGACTACAATAATGTGGTTGGGCTTCCTGTAGGAAGACTGGTTTATGAACTTAAGAAAATGAAAATCAATATAAGGGGAATGAGAAAATGATAAAAGCATGTATTTTTGATCTGGACGGAACTTTAGCCTACACATTGGATTCCATGGCTGTTGTAGGAAATGAAGTTGTAAGAAAATACGGTTTGAAACCAATGCCTATAGAAAATTACAGATATTATTGCGGAAACGGTGCTGACATGCTGGTGAAAAGACTTCTGGTCGATGCAGGAGATCCGGAATTGCTGCACTATGAGGAAGCAAGAGCAGTTATATAGAAAAGAATTTGATAAAGACCCATTTTTACAAAATACAGCATTATCCGGGAATGCCGGAAACCTTAAAAGAGTTGAAAAAAAGAGGCGTGAAGCTGGGGGTGTGCTCAAATAAACCACATGAAGCAGCCGTGAAAGTGGTGGAAAGAATGTTTGGGTCTCAGACTTTTTGATGCAGTTATGGGACAGAGTGATTCTGTAAGAAAGAAACCAGCACCGGATGGTCCGCTTAAAATCGCGGAGCAGTTTGGAATTAAGCCAGAAGAGTGTATGTATCTGGGAGACTCCGGAACAGACATGCAAACTGGAAAAGCAGCCGGGATGTACACGGTAGGTGTTCTGTGGGGATACAGGGAAAAAGAAGAACTGCTGAAAAATGGAGCGGACTATCTTGTGGATTCTCCAGAGGATATTCTTGATTTATATGAGGAAAAATGCGAAGAGTAAAATTTTGATAACTATTCAGCAGGCTCTAAACAGTTATAACTTTTATTATAAAACAGGAGGTCGGAAAAATGTATACAGAGGAGTGTATTCAGACATTTTTGGAAAAACAGGAGCAGCTTTTTGATGAACCGGTTGCAGAAACTTACGAAGAAGCAGAGGAATTCCTGGAGGATTGCATGGCTGTAGTTGCAGATTCTATTGACGAAGTGCGAAAATATCTGTCTGGAATGGGTGCAGATGTGGATGGCATGAGTAATGAAGAATTAGAAGAAGCAAGTGAAGTATTTGCCCTTCCAGATGGAAAATATCTGATTGTGGAGGGATGATCTTTTGAAGCAGAGGTTTGCAGCTGTAGAGTAACTGACTTTCACATAAGGTGATGAAACTGGCGAAAAGGCAGTATGTCCGGTTGGAATTCCGAACAGTTATCGGATAAATTCATATTACATAAGTATAAAATCAGGTTGCTATAATGACACTAAACAAGAGAACATAATGTGTTACTGTTCAGAAGAGAAGATACATCCCATAGGATGTTTTCCGGAGAAAGAAGTGGCCAGCAACTATCGCGTTATGGTTCACTGGCAATGTTCCGCGAGGTGTTTTTTGTAAACAAAAGTTCAACAGAAAAACCCGAGAAGCTGGGCGCGGAATCGTGCGGATGCATGATTCCTGTGCAGCGCGAAGTGGTTGCAGTGCGCGGAGCGAACAGTAGCACTGTCACATGCACTGTAAGAATTACAATAAAATAAAAGTGCTTGTGGAAATGTTTAAAATATGTTACAATAATGTTACAGGTCAGCCTAAAAGGGGAATGTAAAGGAGGATGGCATATGAGACCTAGGAAAATTATAGCAATGATTATGACTTTTCTTATGATGCTTTCATTGCTTCCGTCTCTGGTATTTGCGGCAGCAGCACCAGAGGGAGAACTTGGAGGTCAGCTTAAGATTAAGGGAACTGCAGCTGTAGGCTCTGAGCTTAGCGCAGATTATGAAAAAGGTTACACCGGAAGGACTTACAGACGATTATGTAACGTTCAGCTGGTCAAGAAAAAGTTGGAGATCAGCTTACTGAAGTAGGCACTGAGAAGACCTATAAGCTTGTTGATGAAGATCTTGGAAATAAGATCGAGCTGAAAAATTACCGGAAAGGCCGAAATGGGCATAACCGGAGAACTGAAAGTAAATACAGTTGAAATTGTGGCTACACCGGAAGAAGCTCCGGAAGAGACAACAGAGCTTCCAGAGGGAGAGCAGGAGGCTGCACCGGCAGAGGAAACCCCTACTCAGGAGATCGCAGCAGAGGATACACCTGCGGAAGGTTCCCAGACAGATGAGAACACACAGCCGGCTCAGGATGTAGCAGAAGATACACAAACCGAGGAAGTAACTGACATTGGTGCTGATGAACCAACTGATTCTTCCGCTGATGTTATGCAGCCGGCAGATGGACAGGACACAGAGAATTCTGCTGACAATTCCCAGTCTGAGATCACTACAGATGACAGTGTGATTAACATTGGAACAGAAGGCTATCTGGAAGTTCCTGAGAATGGACAGGCTGAGGCTGCAAATCAGGGAGCATCAGCTGAATCCCCTGCCCAGCAGGAACCTGTGTATACAGCAAAAATTGTTGCAGAAAATACTGCAGAAGATGGTACTGCAGTACTTGATTTTGGAACCGTAAATGCAGGTTTCACACAGGAAAATGCGAATTCTTCCATGACTAAGAATGTAACTGTTAAGAATACTGGCAACAGCACTCTTAATTTCAAAGAAATCAGTCCGGAACATTTTATGGTGAAGGATCTGGGTTCTCTTGAGGCTGGAGAATCAGTTGATGCATGGGTTATGCCAAGAGAAGGTACAGCTGTTGGAGAATATAGTGATACGATCACTTATGAAACAGAGGAAGGTGTAAAGGTTTCCTTCATTGCAAAGCTTACAATAGCTGAGCAGAAGCAGGATGATACGAATACAGATCAGCAGCCAGCAGAGAAACCAGCTACACCGGAAACCACCCCGGAAGTGACACCAGAGATAACTCCGGAAGTGACACCGGAAGTAACCCCAGAGGTAACTCCAGAAGTGACACCGGAAGTAACCCCAGAGGTAACTCCAGAAGTGACACCGGAAGTAACCCCAGAGGTAACTCCGGAAACAACACCGGAAGTAACCCCAGAGGTAACTCCGGAAGTAACACCAGAAGTTACCCCGGAAGTGACTCCGGAGATTACTCCAGCTCCTTCATTTACTACCGACATTTCCGAAGTGAAATTCGACAGTAAAGAACTGGTTACAAAGAAGCACCAGCTGCAGTTACAATCAATGTATCCAATACTGGAAATGTGAAATTAACTGGTATTGCTGTAAGTGTAAGCGGAAACGAGTTTACAGTAAGTGCTCCGTCTGCTTCAGAATTAGAGGCAAATGCAAACCAGTCTGTATCTTTTACTGTTGCACCGGCAGTTGGATTGGCAGCAGGAACCTATACACAGACTGTTTCCATTAAGACAGATCAGACAGATTACCTGAATATTCCAGTAAGCTTTACAGTAACAGAAGCTGCTGCCAAGCTTACAGCTGTAGGCAAAGTATCTGATATCAGTCAGGCAAACGGGGTTGAGAAGTCAGCAGCTGGACTGCAGCTTCCATCTACTGTTAAGATTACTACAAACAAGGGCGATATGAATGCCTCTGTAAAATGGGATGTAAAGGGCAGTGCATATAATCAGAACAGTACAGAAGCACAGAAGTTCTCTGTGAAAGGTACTGTTGCTCTTCCAGACGGTGTTACAAATCCGGATAACCTGAGCCTTGTAGTATCTGTTAATGTCACTGTAAGCCGTGGACCGATTGTATCTGATGCAGGGAATAACAGTATCACAGGAATCAGCTCCGATGGAAACTATACTACAGAGACCAAGATTACTTTCACTGCAGTTGGCGCAGGTATGGATATTGAAAATCCGATTAAGGGAGATGTAAGATATCAGCCGCTGAACTGGGAGGTTCTTGAGGCAAGAAGCTGGGACGGCGCACCATATTCTGCAACTTTCCGCATGGGCAAGAATGGAAATTATACTTTGACTGTCACATATAATCAGCAGCAGTTTGATGGAAGCAACTGGGTAAACACTGGAACACAGGATACCAAGCAGGTTAATTTCACTGTAAATGCTGCACCGAATCAGACTCTGACACCGGCTGCAGACAAAACAGATGCAAATCAGAAGAATGCAGTAAAGACCGGGGATAATACTCCAATCCTCCCATTTGTAATTATTCTGATCGTTGCGATTGTCTTAATTGCAGGAATTCTTGTTTACCGCAATAAGAAAAAATAATAGTGGATTCTCAAATAAACACTAATTGTGAATGAGAGCAGAACGAATGAGGGAGACCAGAAATGGTCTCCCTTCTTTTAATAAAAACTACTAGCACTCAATTAAAATGAGTGCTAAATTTTCCTTGACTTTTAGTCAGTTTGGTATTACTATAGTTTGTATAATTAAGAAGACAAAGGAGAGTGAGCTGCATGGCTGAGAAGCATGGTAGTTTATCAATTAACAGTGAAAATATTTTTGCCAATTATAAAGAAATGGTTATATTCTGATCACGACATTTTTGCAAGAGAGTTAATCTCCAATGGTTGTGATGCAATTACGAAGCTTAAGAACTGATGTTATGGGTGAATACACACTTCCGGATGATTACAAAGCTGAAGTACAAGTTATTGTGAATCCGGAAGAGAAGACTTTGAAGTTTATTGATACAGGTCTTGGTATGACGGCCGATGAAGTGGAAGAGTATATTACACAGATTGCTTTTTCAGGAGCTACTGAGTTTCTTTCCAAATATAAAGATAAGACCACGGATGATCAGATCATCGGTCATTTTGGACTTGGCTTTTATTCAGCATTTATGGTAGCAGATGAAGTTCATATTGATACTCTTTCTTATAAAGAGGGCGCTGCTCCAGTACATTGGACCTGTGATGGTGGTACAGAGTATGATATGCAGGAAGGCAATAAGACTACAGTTGGTACTGAAATTACTCTGTTTTTAAATGATGAGAGTACAGAATTTTCCAACGAATATCGTATGAGAGAGATTATTGAGAAATATTGTTCTTTCATGCCGGTAAATATCTATCTGTCTAAGGAGAATGCACCGCAGGAGTATGAGACTATTGATGAGGCTGAGCTTCGTGATGATGATGTAATTGTAGAGCGTATCCACGAGGATGCTAAGACTGAGGAGAAAGAGAATGACAAAGGTGAGAAAGAAGTCGTAGAAGTATCTCCTGCAAAAGATAAAGTAAAAATCAATAAACGTCCGGTATCTTTAAGTGATCCGGAGCCATTGTGGATGAAACATCCAAACAGTTGTACAGATGAGGAATATAAAGAGTTTTACCGTAAAGTCTTTATGGATTATAAGGAGCCTTTGTTCTGGATTCATTTGAACATGGACTATCCGTTTAACCTGAAAGGTATTCTGTACTTCCCGAAGATCAATACAGAATATGATTCCATTGAAGGTACGATCAAACTGTACAATAACCAGGTATTTATCGCAGATAACATCAAGGAAGTAATTCCAGAATTTCTGCTTCTTCTGAAAGGTGTAATTGATTGTCCGGATCTTCCACTGAATGTATCCAGATCCGCACTGCAGAACGATGGCTTTGTGAAGAAGATTTCTGAGTATATTACAAAGAAAGTAGCGGACAAGCTTACCGGAATGTGTAAAACAGACCGTGAGTCCTACGAGAAATACTGGGATGATATCAGTCCATTTATCAAATATGGCTGCATTAAGGACAGCAAGTTCTCAGATAAGATGAATGATTATATCCTCTTCAAGAACATTGATGGCAAATATCTGACTCTGAAAGATTGCATCGAAGAGAACAGGAAACCAGAAGATGAGACTAAGACAGAAGAGACTGTTGAATCCACAGAAGAGAAGAAAGAGGACGGCGCGAAAGACGAGAAAGAGCCTGAGAAGACTACTATCTTCTATGTAACAGATGAGGTTCAGCAGAGTCAGTATATTAACATGTTCCGTGAGGCAAAGAAGGATGCTGTTATTCTGAAACACAATATTGACAGCGCTTTTATTTCCCATCTGGAGCAGAAGGATCAGACTATCCAGTTTAAGAGAATTGATGCAGATCTTACAGAAGAACTGCGTGGAGAGGAAGCTGCTGACGAGGAGACTTCCAAGACTCTTACAGAAGTATTCAGAGATGCATTGAAGAATGACAAACTGGAAGTGAAGGTTGAGAATCTGAAAAATGAAAAAGTTGCTGCTATGATGACCCTTTCTGAAGAGAGCCGTCGTATGCAGGATATGATGAAGATGTATAATATGTACGGCATGGATCCATCTATGTTTGGTGGTCAGGAAACTCTGGTTCTGAATGCGAAACATCCGTTGGTTCAGTTTGTAGCAGACAACAAGGATTCTGATAAGACCCGGTTATTTGCGAGGAACTGTATGATCTTGCCATGCTGAGCCATAAACAGCTTTCACCGGAAGAGATGACCAGATTTGTTCAGAGAAGCAATGAAATTCTGCTTATGCTGACAAAATAAGTTATGACAAAAAGGGACAGACGTTTAAATGAGTATTGCATTTAGGACGCCTGTCCTTTTTATATGAAAAAAATTGGAAAAGTTTATCCTGTTATTCGGTTTTTTATAGATTTTATCTCGAAATTCCTAAAAAATATTACAATTCTCTTAATTTTTTGTCTCGAAATGCTAAAAAAGGCAAATTTAACTCGTATTATATGTAGAGGCAAATCAAGGGCTGACTGCAGATGCAGAATCAGAAGTATAACTTATTGTGGGAGGGACAAAAATGAGAGAGGTATACGGCACGATACGCAAACTTGGTGCGACATCGAAATATAAAGGATATTATTTTGTGGCGGAAGCCATACGCATGACAATGGAATTTCAGGAAAGACCAATGAAGATCACGAAAGATATTTATCCAAGGCTTGCAAAGAAATTTAAATCCAAGCCATCTAATATTGAGCATGATATTCGTACAATTGTAAATGTATGTTGGGAAAATCATCGGGAAAGACTGGAAGAGATTGCCGGATATCCTCTGGAATACAGACCTACCAACAGTGAATTTGTAGATATGATCGCCTTTTATCTGGGAGATGAAAAAGAAAGCAAGGTTCCAGACGTGGAATGCCAGAATGGCTCTGTTGGAAAAATAATGGAGAACCTATTCTGACAGGATTAAACTTCTTCTACGGATAATCCGCTGCGATGAAAAAAATCCATCACATATTGCTCCCAAAGGTGGTCCAGTTCTTTACCGGGAAGAAAGGTTTTCATAGATGTTCCGGTAATACAAAACAAGGTCTTATTCTTATATTGGAGATTCAAATACAGACCTGTTATCAGTTCGGGAGAAAGTGAAAATGCAGAACTCTGCAATAATGCAGCGGTCTTGTTCGGAGAAAACTGAAGCACGATTTTGAAAGAAAGAGGCGCTTTTTTTCCACGGATAACAGAATAACAAAATGGTTTTACTTCTTTCCAGAGAGAGAATGTACGGTGGCTGGAAGCTAAAAATTCCTGCTCATCATTATCGAAAAAATCAGTTTGGAGTTTGCCGTCAATGGAAAAAACATTGCTGGTAATGATCTCTGCCTGGTTTAGCCAGAAGAGATCGAAGGTATCTCCAAGAAAAAGCTTATTGGTAAAATTCTTCTGGTCAGTGATTTTTAAAGCGAGCATAGGGACCTCCTTTCTAAAGGGCATGTCGCCTGTCGACGACATCAATATATGAAAATCAGTTGCTGATGAACAATAACCATTATAAAGCAATTTGGGGGAAAATGGAAGTAAAAAACTCTTTTCAAACACATAGTAATGTGTTAATATAGATGTGGTATTTAAAACTACATATTACGGAAAAGAGGACGATATAATTGAGTTATAAAATTGTGATAGATAGCTGTGGAGAACTTCTGGAGCAGTGGAAACAGGATGAAAGATTTGCTTCCGTACCGCTTACACTGACTGTTGGAAGTGAGAATATAATAGATGATGAGACATTTAACCAGGCAGATTTTTTACAGAAAGTTGCCGCCTGCCCGGAATGTCCGAAATCAGCCTGCCCGTCGCCAGAGAGCTACAGAAAGGCATTTGACTGCGAAGCTGAACATATATATTGCGTTACTCTTTCCTCTGAACTCAGTGGTTCCTATAACAGTGCAGTGCTTGGAGCAAGTCTTCTTCATGAGGAGAAGAAAGGCGTTCAGATTCATGTTTTCAATTCCTGTTCTGCTTCTATAGGGCAGACTTTGATTGCAATGAAAATTGTACAGTGCGAAGATGCCGGCCTTCCGTTTGAGGATGTTGTCAGCGTTGTGAATAAATATATTGAAGAACAGCACACTTTTTTTAGTGCTGGAGAATCTGGAAACCTTACGTAAAAATGGCCGCCTCAGCCGTGTGAAAGCGCTTGTGGCAACAGCCCTTAAGATCAAACCGATCATGGGATCTACTCCGGAGGGGACGATCTGCCAGCTGGATCAGGCACGAGGCATGAATAAGGCGCTTGTGAAAATGGTGGATAAAATTGTGGAAGTGACAGAAAACAGTGAGAACAAAATTCTTGCCATTTCCCACTGCAACAGCCCGAAGAAAGCAAATATGCTTAAAGAAGCCATCCAGGAGAAGATGAAGCTGGCTGATATTGTGGTTCTTGACACAGCCGGTGTCAGCAGTATGTATGCAAATGATGGAGGAATTATTGTAGCTGTCTGATGTTAGAGCCTGTTTGAAAAATCATTCCCGCAATCTGCACGCCCCACTTTGCGGTATATTTTGTCCGCGCGAGGCGTTTTTGTGAACTGTAAGTGAACATACTTCCATTTTGTTGGGAAATATGATATACTCATCTAAGTTGATATTTTATCCCAAAGGAGACGTGCGGCTATGAGTCAGAAGAAAGTAGATGCCTATAAAGCAGAAAAAGCAAACCGTGAGAAAATTATGAAAAAGGAGAAGTTGATCCTTACTATTGAGAAGCTGGCAGCGCTTGTTGCGTGTATGGTTGCTGTATGCTGGATTGGTTATTCTGTTTACGGAAAGGTTACAGAAGGTCAGGAGACTGTGACGACAGAGACTGTTATGGATACTTCTGCACTGGATTCTTATCTGAATGGACTTAGTGCAGATTCAGAGGCGGAATAAGTATGAAATATAAGAAAATATAAGAAAAAACTGCCTGAGGTAGCTTAAAACGATGGGGATGGATTTCGAATCTGTCCCCATTTTGTTTATATAATAACAATAAAAAGAATCCTGTCTACAGGACTCTCCGCCTACGGTGGGGCGTCTTGGGCGATATTTACCCTTCCGCTGCAGTGTAATCCTGCCAGATAGGGATTTTTTTATAATAGGAAATTCTGAGGAGATTTCTTATTACATAAAAAATTCCCCTCGGATATGATTCCGAGGGGAAATTTCTGCTTCAGTTGCTTCAATTATAACTTAGTAACGTTAGCAGCCTGCATTCCGCGAGCGCCTTCTGTTAAGTCATATGTTACAGCCTGGGCCTTCTTCAAGAGATTTGAAGCCTTCACCATTGATTGCAGGAAAAATGTACGAATACATCAGCTCCGTCTTCTCCTGTGATGAAACCATAACCCTTTTTCAGCGTTGAACCATTTTACAGTGCCCTTGTTCATTTTGAGTTACCTCCATCAAAAAATCAAAAAATTCAAAAAGATGTTCTGGCGCAAAAAAATCACCAGATTTTACAGACTATATCATGTAAATATATAATCTCTAAAAACTAGTGATTTTACATTAAATAATCTTCGACATGGATTGATTATATAACCTGAACTGAAAAAAAGTCAAGGATAATTAAAATTGTGCAACTAAAAAAATATAATTGGGTGGAAGATATAAGGGAAAAAATGCCGGAAGGGGCAAAAAAAACTCTTTATTAAATGCAAAAAAATTCGTGTATGATAGGTTGTGATAAAGTTTACGTTATACCAGAAGGGAGAGAACCAAATGGGTATTCTGATTCGAGGCGGACGTGTTGTGGATGCGGCTGCTCAGATTGATAAAATTGCGGATGTTTATCTGGATGACGGCGTAATCCAAAAAGTGGGAGAGAAGCTGGAAGCAAAGGATAAAGATGACAAGATTATAGACGCTAAGGGACTGGTAGTAATGCCAGGCCTTGTGGATCTTCACGTACATTTTCGTGATCCTGGACAGACGGAGAAGGAAGACATTGAAACCGGTTCCCATGCAGCTGCAAGAGGCGGTGTGACTACTGTAGTGGCGATGCCGAACACCACACCGGTTATTGACAGCCCTGACCGTGCAAACTATGTGAAAAATAAAGCTGCGCAGGTTTCCGCTATTCATGTGCTCCAGGCAGGAGCCATGACAAAGGGAGAACTTGGGGAGGAGCTTTCTGATATTGCAGGCATGGCAGCAGCAGGAGTACCTGTTCTTTCCGAAGATGGTAAATCTGTTATGAAAGCAAGCCTTTGCAAGCAGGCGATGGAAGAAGCCGTGAAAGCCGGACTTCCTATCTTTGATCACTGTGAGGATATGTCTCTTCGTGGGAATGGCTGCATGAATGAGGATGAGAACGCCAAACGCCTTGGGCTTCCGGGAATCTGCAATTCTACAGAAGATACCATTGCGGCAAGAGATTCTTTGCTTGCCATTGAGACAGGCGCTAAGCTGCACCTTTGCCACTGTTCTACAAAAGGTGTTGCAATTATGATGAAAATGTTAAAGGCAGAAGGCATTGAGAATGTAACAGCAGAAGTTTGCCCCCATCATTTTATACTCACATCTGATGATATTGAAAGAGATGACCCAAACTATAAAATGAATCCGCCTCTCCGTACCAGAAAAGATGTGGATGCACTGATTGAAGGTCTGAAGGAGGGATACATTCAGGTGATAAGCACTGATCATGCCCCACACACCCAGAAAGACAAAACCGGTTCCATGAGAACCGCAGCTTTCGGAATTGTGGGAATCGAGACCAGCTTTGCACTTAGTTACACTGCTCTTGTAGAGACTGGAATCCTCACTCTTTCTCAGCTTGTAGAGAAGATGAGCTACAATCCGGCCCAGATTCTGAACCTGCCATGCGGAACCTTGCAGAAAGGACATCCGGCAGATGTGATAATCGCGGACATTAAGAATCCATATACCATTCACAAAGCAGACTTTGTTTCCAAAGGCAAAAACACCCCATTTGAGGGAAAAGAGGTGAAAGGAAAGATTCTATACACTATTTGCGACGGTAAGATTGTGTACAAGGATTCTGCTGCTAAATAAGAAAAAATGAAATTTCCAGGAAAACATATTAAGGAGGAAACACCCATGATCAACAAACTTATTGCCAATATCAAGAAAACCGGAGCCCCTATTGTAGTAGGACTTGACCCAATGCTGAATTATATTCCGAAGCAGATCCAGGAAGCTGCATTTAAGGAATTCGGAGAGACGCTGGAAGGTGCTGCAGAAGCAATCTGGCAGTACAATAAAGGAATTGTGGATGCCACATACGATCTGATTCCTGCTGTGAAGCCGCAGATCGCTATGTATGAACAGTTTGGAATTCCGGGACTTATGGCTTACAAGCGTACTGTAGACTATTGTAAGGAAAAAGATCTTGTAGTAATTGGAGATATTAAACGTGGTGATATCGGTTCCACATCTGCAGCTTATGCCGTTGGACATCTTGGAAAGGTTCAGGTAGGAAGCAAGACTTATGTTCCATTTAATGAGGATTTTGCAACTGTAAATCCATATCTTGGAACAGACGGAGTGAAGCCTTTCATGGATGTTTGTAAAGAAGAGAAAAAATGGAATTTTTTCGTCTGGTTAAGACCTCCAATCCGTCCAGCGGTGAGTTCCAGGACAGAATAATTGAAAAAGCGTCCTCTCTATGAGTGGGTTGGTGAGAAAGTTGCCAAATGGGGAGATGAGCTTATGGGAGACGGTTATAGCTATGTAGGCGCAGTTGTAGGTGCTACCTATCCGGAAATGGGCAAAGTATTAGAAACTTATGCCAAAACCTTTATTCTGGTACCAGGATATGGCGCACAGGGTGGTAAGGGTGCAGATCTTGTACATTTCTTTAACAAAGATGGTCTTGGCGCTATCGTAAACTCCTCCAGAGGAATTATTGCAGCTTACAAGCAGGAAAAAAGTACGCAAAGTTTGGTGAAGCGAACTATGCAGATGCTTCCCGTCAGGCAGTGAAAGACATGATTCTTGATATCAGCACTGCACTTGAGAACCGCTAGGAGGAAGAAAATGGGTACAAAGGTAAAAGAAACCTGTACAGTCCTCAACCAGGAATGTATTGGAAAAGACATTTACAGCATGTGGATTCAGACAAAGACCATTGCAGGGAATGCGAGGCC
>ENA-OQBL01000945-OQBL01000945.1-human-gut-metagenome-genome-assembly--contig:-NODE-945-length-12806-cov-2.021058_pt1 | contig 12806 bp, 14 predicted proteins | sample MGYA00242747_ERZ504553 | MGnify/ENA primary metagenome ERZ504553 (study PRJEB26092, sample SAMD00036240) | human gut metagenome | host: Homo sapiens | study: EMG produced TPA metagenomics assembly of...
GAAAAAAGTTCTAAGGTTACAGAGGAGTATATTGACACCCTTGACCAAAAAATAGGCTACATAAATGAGCAGCTTACTCTTCTTGAAAACAAAAATCAAAAAATTCAGGAAGAAAAAATGCACTTGAAAAGAAGATTAAATCAAATCAAAAGCAGGTTGATGCTCTTCAGGCGGAAGTTGACAAGGCACAGGCTGAATATGATGCGCTTTACAGCGAATTTCAAACGGTTTATAATGCGTATTGCTTTAGGCTTAAGGCTATGTATATGAGCGGAAGCTGCAATATTTTTACTGCACTTTTGACTTGTAAGGATATTTCGAGCTTTTTGACAAGATATGAAATGATTAAAACCCGTTTTCAAAAAAGCGATTCTGCCTTGCTTAAAGAGGTGAACTCCAAAATGGCGGAGGTTACCAATAAAAAGAACGGCCTTGCAGATAAAAAAGCGGCGTATGATAAGAAAAAGTCTGAGCTTGATTCTCAGAAAAAACAGCTTTCATCAAAGCAAAAGAGTATTGAACAAAACAGTAATTCAATAGCAAATAAAAAGGCTTCTCTTGCAACTGACAGGGCTGAAAGTGATAAACTTTTGGCTGAACTTACGGCGCAAAATAAGCAGTATACCGAGTTTAGAAATGAGGACAGCTCTTTAATTGAACAGGTTGAAAATGAAATTCAGGCTGTCATTTCAGGTGTTAAGCCGCCGGAAGAGGCAACAACTGCTGTTGCAGGCAAAAATTCATCTAAAATTGACAAGATTGACCAAAAAGGCAGTGATGTTTATTCAAAAAGCAATGCCGTTTTGAATATGACGTATCCCGTTCCCGGTCATCACGGTGTATCGGCAGGCTTCCCAAATTATTCATCGGGCAAGTATCACGGCGGTATTGATTTTCCTTGCTCAACAGGTTCAAAGGTTGTTGCGGCGCAAAAGGGTATTGTTATCACCGTTAAAAGGCTTAATTACAGCTACGGCTACTATGTTATGATTTATCACGGAACGGACGCTCAGGGCAGAAGTGTTGTTACCCTTTATGCTCATAATTCAAGAATACTTGTATCTCCCGGTCAAACGGTTAAAAAAGGCGAAGCTATTGCAAAGAGCGGCTCAACAGGCAATTCAACAGGTCCTCACAGTCATTTTGAGGTTCGACTTAACGGTTCACGTGTAAACCCTAAAAATTATTTAAGCTAATGAATAAGATTAATTATCAAAAAGAATTAGACAAAATAATAGAGCAAAATGTAAGAGAGGACCGAGTGCCCTCTCTTTTGCTACATAGCTGTTGCGCTCCTTGTTCAAGCTATACTATTGAATATTTGTCGCAGTATTTTAAAATAACTGTTTTATACTATAATCCAAATATTTCTCCAAAATCGGAATATGAAAAGCGCAAAAGCGAACAGCTTAGGCTTATTGACGAGATGAAAACAAAATATCCCGTATCTTTTCTTGACTGCGATTATGATTATGATGATTTTTTGAATATTGCAAAAGGATATGAATCTTGCAAGGAGGGCGGTGAGCGTTGCTTTAGGTGCTACCGCTTAAGGCTTGAAAGAACGGCGGCCCTTGCAAAGAATAACGCTTTCGACTTTTTTTGCACCACTCTTTCAATCAGCCCGCTTAAAAATTCACAAAAGATTAATGAGATAGGTTTTGAACTTGAAAAAAATACGGCATTAAATGGCTGCCGTCAGATTTTAAGAAAAAAGAGGGCTACAAGCGCTCAATTGTGCTTTCCAAGGAATATAATCTTTATCGCCAAAATTTTTGCGGCTGTGCATTTTCTAAGGCGGAAAGTATTGAAAATAAAGAGTGAATTAATTATAATAAACACATTAATAAATGATTTTTTGGAGTAGATATGAATAAACCTCTTGCAGACCGTATCCGTCCGACTGAGCTTGACGATGTTGTCGGTCAAAGGCACTTGCTTGAAAAAGGGTAAAGGCACTCAGAAGCCTTATTGATTCGGGCGATATTCCAAATTAATATTTACGGACCGAGCGGAGTAGGTAAAACCACGGTTGCTTCTATTATCGCAAGTAAAACAAACAGAAGCCTGCGCAAATTAAACGGTACTACCGCTTCGACTCAGGATATCAAGGATATTGTCAGCGAACTTGATACATTTTTCTGCGCCTAACGGAACTTTTGCTTTATCTTGATGAAATTCAGTATTTTAATAAAAGGCAACAGCAATCGCTTCTTGAATTTATCGAAAACGGAAAGATAACGCTTATTGCGTCTACTACGGAAAATCCGTATTTTTACATTTATCCCGCTATTCTTTCCCGTTCAACCGTGTTTGAATTTAAGGCGGTTGAAAGCGAGGATATTATCCCTGCCGTAAAACGTGGATTTAATATTTTAAGCGAAGAATATCAGGTTGAACTTGACATTGACGAAGAAGTGTTAAAGCGTATTTCAATCGGTTGCGGCGGTGATGTGAGAAAGTCGCTCAACAGCGTTGAAAATTGCTTTTTTGCAACACCTACCGTTGACGGTAAAAAGCATATTGAACTTGACCTTGCAAAGCAGCTTGTTCAAAAAAGTGCAGTTCATTATGATAAAGAGGGCGACGAGCATTACGATATAGTTTCCGCTTATCAAAAGAGTATGCGTGGTTCAGACCCCGACGCAGCGCTTCACTATCTTGCAAGGCTTCTTGAAGCCGGGGATTTGCCGTCGGCTTGCAGACGCCTTATGGTTTGTGCCTGCGAGGATGTCGGGCTTGCTTATCCGCAGATTATCCCGATAGTTAAATCGGCGGTTGATATTGCAATGGCAGTCGGTCTGCCTGAGGCTCGTATACCGCTTGCCGATGCTGTTATTCTTGTTGCGACAGCGCCTAAGAGTAATTCGGGCTATGCGGCTATAAATAAAGCGATGGCTGACGTTAAAAACGGTAATTACGGTCCTATTCCACGTCAACTTCAAAACAAGCATTATGACGGTGCGGACGCAGAAGTTAAGGGGCAGTTTTATATCTATCCCCATGACTATCCGAATCATTGGACTTATCAGCAATATTTGCCGGATAAGATTAAAAATAAGAAATATTACGAATTTGGCTCTGATAAAAATGAACAGGCGTTCAAATCTTATTGGGATAAGGTCAAAAAATAAAAAATGACGAAAAAGCAGAGAGTATTAAACGTTATAGAACTACTTTAAAAAAGAATATCCAAACGCAATTTGCTCTCTTAATTCGTCAAATGCGTTTGAGCTTTTGGTGGCTGTCAGGCTGTCAGCTCAGTGTACGGACGCAAGGGTTAATCTGGTAACGCCGGCGCTTTTTGAAAGGTATAAAACGCTTGACGATTATGCAAATGCCGATGTTAATGACATTGAAAATTATATTAAGTCCTGCGGTTTTTATAAAAATAAGGCAACGTCAATTATCGGTATGGCAAAGATGATACGAGATGATTTTGACGGCAGAGTACCCGATAATATTGATGATTTAATCAAACTTCCCGGTGTCGGCAGAAAGACAGCTAATTTGATAGTAGGCGATGTCTACGGCAAGGAAAGCATTGTTGTTGACACTCATATGATTAGAATTTTCAAATCGTTTGGGGCTTGTTGATACAAAGGACCCAAAGAGATAGAATTTGAACTGGAAAAAGCTTGTTCCAAGTGATGAAGGCTCTGAATTTTTGCCACAGAATAGTTCTTTTCGGTCGTGATACCTGCTCGGCAAGAAAGCCGCCTTTGTTCTTCTTGCCCGTTGGCAGATTATTGTCAAAAAAGTAGGAGTAAAAGCTAAATGAATTCAAATATTATACTTATCGGAATGCCCGGCAGCGGAAAATCAACTTGCGGTGTTGTTTCGGCAAAAATGTTACTTAAAAATTTTTATGACACCGATTTGCTTATTCAAAATCTTGAGGGAAAAAGTCTGCAGGAAATTATAGATAAAAACGGTGTTGAATATTTTGCAAAGGCTGAGGAAAGGGCTATTTTGTCCTTGGATATTAAGGGCACCGTTATTGCGACGGGCGGCTCGGTTGTTTATTCCGATAAGGCGATGGAGCATTTAAAAAGCCTCGGCAAAATTATTTATCTTCATTTAAGCTATGAGGATATGTGCAAAAGAATAAGCAATCTTGAAACTCGTGGCATAGTTTTTCAAAACGGCGAAACGCTTGAGGATATGTATAACGAGAGGCTTCCGCTTTATAATAAATGGGCACAGGCGGTAATCAATTGCGGTCAAAATACGGTTGAGCAAACGGCAAGGGCAATTGTAAGAGCGAGCAAGTGACAAATAAGGCATTATCAATTTTTTTATAATTTGTGCAATTTGAATACTTGAACATATTATAAAAAAGTGATATTATAGTAAAAATATTTTTATATATTTAAGAATATAATTTAATACTTGTAAAACGGAGGGGAAATTTTTAATGAGCGAATACGGCGCAAAATTTGTAAAAGAGGGCTTGACCTTTGATGACGTGCTTCTCATTCCGGCTGAGAGTGACGTAACACCTGACAAGGTAGACCTAAAAACCAAGCTTACAAAGGATATTACACTTAATATTCCTGTTATGACTGCTGCAATGGATACCGTTACGGAATCAAGAATGGCAATTGCCATTGCGAGAGAGGGCGGCATCGGCGTTATTCATAAGAATATGACTATCGAGGAGCAGGCTGACGAGGTTGATAAGGTAAAAAGAAGCGAAAACGGTGTTATTACCAATCCTTTCTTCCTTTCACCAAACCATCTTGCAAGCGATGCTGAGGAGCTTATGAATAAGTATCGTATCAGCGGTGTGCCTATCTGTGAAGAAGATGGCACTCTTGTAGGCATTCTCACTAACCGTGATATGCGCTTTATGACAGATTTTAACGTTAAAATTTCCGAAGTTATGACCCCGAAGTCACAACTTGTTACAGCACCAAAGGGTACTACTCTTGAAGAGGCTAAAAAAGTTCTTATGGGCTCAAAGGTTGAAAAGCTTCCTCTTATTGATGAAAACGGCAAGCTTTCGGGTCTTGTTACAATTAAAGATATTGAAAAAAGTGTTAAGTATCCAAACACTGCAAGGGATAAGGACGGCAGGCTTCTTTGTGCAGCCGCTTTGGGTGTAACAGATGATGTTCTTGTACGTGCAAAGGCTCTTGCCGATGCAGGTGTTGATGCATTTGTTCTTGACTCTGCTCACGGTCACAGCCACAATATTATGAAGAGTGTTGAAATAGTTAAGAATGCTTTCCTCAAATTTCTCTTATTGCAGGTAATGTTGCTACCGCAGATGCAACAGAAGCACTTATTAAAGCAGGTGCAGACGCAGTTAAGGTCGGTATCGGCCCCGGTTCAATCTGTACTACCCGTGTTGTTGCAGGTATCGGTGTTCCGCAAATTACCGCTATTTACGATTCTGCCGAGCGTGCAGATAAGTACGGCGTTCCTGTTATTGCAGACGGTGGTATTAAGTACAGCGGTGAAATCGTTAAGGCTATTGCAGCAGGTGGCTCTTGCGTAATGATGGGCTCGCTTGTTGCCGGATGTGAGGAATCACCGGGCGAAACTGAAATTTATCAGGGCAGGCAGTTTAAGGTTTATCGTGGTATGGGCTCACTCGGCGCTATGAACCACGGCAGTGCAGACAGATATTTCCAAAAGGGTTCAAAGAAATTTGTTCCTGAAGGTGTTGAGGGTCGTGTGCCTTATAAGGGAGCTTTGGGCGATACGATTTATCAGATGATGGGCGGCCTTCGTTCAGGTATGGGTTACTGCGGTTGTCATACTATTGAGGAACTTAGAAATAACGCTAAGTTTATCAAGATTACAAGCGCAGGTCTTATTGAATCTCACCCTCACGATATTTCTATCACTAAGGAAGCACCTAACTACTCAGGCTCAATCAGATAATTAAATCTATTAACTTTACGGGCGGATTTCGGCATTTTTGCTTTTCCGCCCATACTGTTTTATATCAATTTTAAGCAGGTAATCATATGGCTAAAAAAATCTCTAAATGGAAGAGTTTAAAAGATTTTTAAAACGAAATATGACACCCACTTGGGCAAGGCATTTTTCCTATCAGGTTTTTGCTCTTCTTACAAGTGTTGCAATGATAGTCGGTGTTGCTGATTATGCCGTCACCAAGTCTTATGACGAAAGGAAGCTTTCTTTTATGGATGATTTTACTATTACTGCGCACACGGGCGCTTATGATACCGAAATGAATACTTTAGAGGCAGTCAAAGCGGCTATTAAGAATAATGCTGAGATTATTGAACTTGATATTCGCCAGCGCCCCAATAAAACGCTTGTTATGAGCCACGATATAGTTGTAACAAATAATGACGGCGCACCGCTTGAGGATGCCCTTGCGCTTATTAAGGACACACCCGATATGCAGATTAATTTTGATATCAAGGAAACACGTGTTCTTAATTCTCTTCATGCGCTTTTGGTTGATTATAATTTGCTCGACCGTTCGTTCTTGACCGGAATTGAGGTTATTAACGTAAAGGCGGTTAAGGATTCTAATTGCGCAAATATGGATTATTATCTTAATTATAAGCCGTCAAAATTCAAGGCTTTTTCGGATGATTACAGGCAAAAAATTATTAAGCTTTTGGAAGATACGGGCGCAATCGGCATTAACTGTAACTATAAATTTGCCGGCTCTCAGCTTTCAAATCTTCTTCATAAAAAGGGATATAAACTTTCTGTTTGGACTGTTGATACCGAGCGTAACGCAAAAAAAATTGCTTGTCATTAAGCCTGATAATATTACGACCAAAGACCCCGAAATGATTAAGAAAGTTATAGCCGATTGGGGCAAATAATTTTTTTCCAAAAAAAGGCAAAAAAGGGTCTTGACTATTGTTCTGACTTATGATATATTAATTAGGCGTTGGAGATACGCTGGTGTAGCTCAGTTGGTAGAGCAGCTGATTTGTAATCAGCAGGTCAGGGGTTTCGAGTCCGTTCACCAGCTCCAATATGGAAGAGTTCCCGAGCGGCCAAAGGGAACAGACTGTAAATCTGTCGCTATTCAGCTTCGGTGGTTCGAATCCACCCTCTTCCACCAGCAAAGAAAAATCCGAAACTTGTTATCATCGGTAACAGTTTCGGATTTTCTGTTTATATAGATACAAGGCAGGGTTAATTTCCTGCCTATTTTTTTTCGTTTTATGCTGTGTGTTGTATTATTTTAATACGCTTTTCAAAAGCAAGTTTCCCGCATTATATCTGTCATCTGTATATAGGTGTTTAGCGTGAAGCCAGCACGGGTATCGTTTGCATACTACGATACAAATACTACCACTTTTTTTAAACATATGAAGCCATCATTTTCATTATAAAACTTGAAAAAACCTGAGTAAACTATAGTATAATCAAATTAGCAAAAATGACGATAGCGGCAAAAATATTAAATGAGGTGATATTTTGGAAATCAATAGAGATGTTTACTTAAACAGACTTATTACAAGAAAGCAAAACGGATTTATTAAAGTAATCACCGGCATCAGAAGATGTGGTAAATCCTATCTATTAAATAAAATATTCTATAATTATTTGCTGTCCGAAGGCGTAGACAAAAATCATATTATCAGATTTGCTTTTGATTCAGCAGATGATTTATTGCTTATAGACGAGGATATTTTAGATATCAGTGAGCAAAACAGAAAAGTCGATCCTAGAAAATTTATGAAATATCTTGCAGGCAAGATTGTCGATGACGAAATGTATTATCTCCTACTCGATGAAGTTCAGTTGCTTGGAAATTTCGAGGCTGTATTAAACGGATATATGAGAAAGGATAACTTAGATATTTATGTTACGGGCAGTAATTCTAAATTTCTTTCAAGTGATATTTTAACTGAATTTGAGGGTCGTGGCGACGAAATACATGTTTTGCCTTTGTCTTTTTCGGAGTTTTATTCTGCGTATGACGGCAGCAAGGACGAAGCTTTTGACGACTATATGGTGTATGGCGGACTGCCTGCGGTTGCTTTAATGAAAACCGATGAACAAAAAAGCAATTACCTTATTACGCAAATGAAAAATGTATATATTAAGGATATTGTCGCTACGAAATAATCTTAATTCTGATCAGGAAATCAGCGAGCTTGTCGATGTTTTAGCGTCGGGTATATCTTCATTAACTAACCCGAGAAAATTGGAAAAACACATTTCAAATCGGTGAAAAACACAACTCTTTGTGCATCTACGATTGATAAATATATAGGTTATCTAAAAGACTCATTTTTGATTAGCAAAGCAGAGAGGTATGATGTAAAGGGTAAGAAATACATCAGCACACCTTACAAGTTGTATTTTGAGGACACCGGACTTCGTAACGCAAGGCTTAATTTCAGGCAAATAGAAGAAACTCATTTGATGGAGAATATAATTTATAACGAGCTCAGATACAGAGGATATAATGTCGATGTCGGTGTTGTTGAGTTCAGAGTAAAAAACTGCCGAGGGTAGGGATATCAGAAAGCAAGTTGAAATTGATTTCGTAGCTAATCAAGGCAGTAAGCGATACTATGTTCAATCTGCATACAATATTCCTGATGAAGAAAAATGGGAGCAGGAAACCCGTCCTTTCGAAAAAATTAATGACTCTTTCAAAAAAATTGTTGTGGTAGAAAAAAGTATGAAACCACGCCGTGATGATAAAGGCTATCTTATGATGGGAGTAAAAGAATTCTTACTTGATAGTAATAGTTTGGAAATTTGATTTCAACATAATAGGGAGTGTAAAATAATGTCGGATATAAAATACAACCGTATTGATGAGGATTTACAGCAAAAAATTATTTCTAACAGGGAAAGCCATTGGATAAACCCATATGCTTTTAAGGACGAAATGGCTGTCAGACGAAATAATGACATTGACAAATCCAATTTATGGCGTCCAGTATTTGTTCGTGATATAGGAAAAAATTATGCATTTGCCATACTATAACAGATATGCTGATAAAACACAGGTGTTTTCGTTTAAAAATAATGACGATATTACACGAAGGGCACAGCATGTCCAACTCGTTTCAAGAATTGCACGAAATATTGGCTCAGTCTTAGGATTGAATCTGGATTTGATTGAGGCTATTGCATTAGGGCATGATATTGGTCATACACCTTTTGGACATGCCGGTGAAAGATTCTTAAGTGAGTTGTATCATAATGAAACCAATAGATATTTCAATCATAATGTTCATAGTGCAAGAGTATTAGATACTATTTTTGCTAGAAATTTCACAATGCAGACCTTAGATGGCGTCTTATGTCATAATGGTGAGTTTGAACAGCAAGAATACAAGCCTAAGTATGAAAAATCATTTGATGATTATGATACTGAAATTGAATTGTGTTATACAGAAGGGACAGATGCAATCAAAAAACTTATCCCATCGACTCTTGAAGGTTGCGTGGTAAGAATATGTGATATGATTGCGTATTTAGGAAAAGATCGACAGGATGCAGCGTTAGCAGGTATTATTGACCCCGATTATGAGTTCACTACTGAATTAATAGGTAGAGAAAATTGCAAAAATAATTAATAATTTAACTGTTGATATTATTGAACACAGTTACGGTAAGGATTACATATCGCTCAGCGATAAGGCATTTAGTGATCTGAGTCTGGCAAAAAAATGAAAATTATGAAGTGATTTATAAAGACAAAAATATAAATAATCAGTACAACAGTATAATAAAACCGATGTTTGAAGATATATATTATAAGTTACTGGATGATATTAAGAAAAACGATGAAGATTCTATGATTTTTAAGCATCATATAAGCCCTATCGGTGAACCTTTGAGAAATTATCGTAATATTGATTATCTGTCAGAAGAAAATAATCAAATTGTTGTTGATTACATTGCCAGTATGACGGATGATTACTTTATTGCATTATACAAGTTCCTTTTCCCTGAAAGTAAATATTCCGTAGAATATGAACCATAATTTTAAATTAATATAACAATAACAAGTATTGGATAATGTAAAACATGTCGAAAAAGAAATAAGTGAAAATGTAAATAGAAAACTATATGCTGAATCAATTTATAACTTCTTGACATTAATAACCCTCTTGATATTTGTTCTATATCAAGAGGGTTACTTTTTTTATTGTTCCTTTTATGAAGTTGTTAAAATCCCTGCCTTATTTTTATGCTTTGTTATTCGGATTTTTGTCATTATTCTTGTTCTCATTTTGCTCGGTAATTAGTTCGAGAAAATAATGAGCAAGCTTTTCTAATTCATAATTCGGAATGTTCCATTCGCCTTTTGCTGCCATAAGGCAACACACTTATTCTGATTTTATATCTGCCTCCTTTAATTTATTTTACCTTTGATTTGTGTTTGTTTTCATATGTATGCCTCTTTTCAAGCACACAATACGCTAATGTGTTTCAGAAGTCAAGTACTATATTTTGCACGATTTTTTGCTCACAGGTTTGCACAAATCGCCTGTAAGCCGTTTTTAGTTTTAGTCCAATGAGTTACTCTGTTTTAGAGCGAACTCGTCAAATTTTTGCCCACAGCGTTGTTTGATTTTTCATAAATAGGTTTATCATACGCACTCCTTTCTGTGAATACTCAAAAACCTTGATTTTCTGCGAAAAACAGCCTTTACTGCATACGAATTTGGAATCATACGCAAAAGTATTACGATTCGAAAAGCCGACAGGCCTTGCCGGACGGCGTTTTCGGGCATTTCAACGCCCGAAAATCATACCCCTTTATCCTGCTTCAAAATCGACGGCTTGAATTTCGCTCCAAAACCCACTCAAAAGAGCCGAGATTTCATCCAAAACCGCATCAAAAATCTATTCCAAAAATGCAAAAGAAAAATGCTGTTTTTTTCAAATTTAGGCTTTTAGATTATTTGTCATCAGCTCTTACAGTGGGGTACACTATATTTGATAAACTGTGTAGATATTGCTTTGCTGTGCGTTTTCAAAAAATCTTTGAGTAATATCTATGTAGCCTTTTTCTTCGAGTGACTTGAGCGTGTTTCTGCAAGTGGTCGGACACATATTACACTTCTTAGCCATCTTCGGAACAGACCAATAACTTATGCCTTTGCTGTCGCCAACCGAAACAAGAAAACAGTAAATCATAAATTCGTGCGGCGAAAAGTTTTCATCAAAGATTTTGTTCGGCATATAGTAAACCTTGCCGTCGGTTTTGTAATTTTTATTGCTTGCATTTTTTTGAACCTCCTTTCAAATTATTCGAGAGAATATTTTTTATAAAGTGAAACCAAAAAGAAAACACCATTCAAAAAAACTCCCTCTACTATACAGAGAAAAATTTCCATTTTGTTCGGGTGTTTTGCAAAATTCTTTACACCTTGTTTACATTTGATTTCACGATAGCAAAAAATACCCCTCTATAATACAGAGAAAAAACTCGGTTTTGTTGATGTGTTTTTAGAAAAAATTTATAAAAAATAGCCTGCACTTTTTCAATGCAGGCAATAAAAAATGACTTGATTAAATTTAAAAAAAGAATTTCGCATGCTTTGGTTCTTAAAGAGCAAACCGAAAGATTTTGAATAAGAAGTATTTTTATTAGAAATGATATTTATAGAGCAACAAAGATTATAAAAGATTGACTTCACCTTTTATTAAACTAACACAAATCATTACTTTATATATGATTAAAGCGGATATTCATTTACTATATTTGTTTCTTGACTATTATTAAACGAAATTGATTCATCATATATGTTTTGTCCGTCTGTTGTTAATATTTTATATGAACCTTTAAGGAAAACGGTATTGCCAAAATGATCTATTGAATAAAAATCTTTTTCTTCAAAAGTGAATATAAATTCTTTTGTATCACCCTTTGGAATAAATTCTCTCTTGCACTTGATTAACGATTTAGTCGAAAGTTCGTAATTTGTTTTGGGATAGGTTATATAAATTTGAACTACCTCATCACAATCAAATTCGCCGGAGTTTTTAATTAAGCAAGATAATTGCTTCTCTTTTGAATTGTAATCGATTTTTAATAAATCGAATTTTGTATAAGTCTTTCCGTAGCCGAAAGGATACTGCACATCACCCTTAAAATATCTGTATGTTCTGTTTTGCATGGAATAATCGCAAAAATCAGGTAAATCATCAACCGAGTTGTAAAATGTAATCGGTAATTTACCGCTTGGAGAACATTTGCCGAAAAGTATGTTAGCGATAGACTGTCCGCCTTGTGCTCCCGGATACCAGCATTGCAAGATAGCGTTTACTCTATCTTTATATTTTCTAAAATCTATACAGCCACCTGAAAAGTTAAGCAAAATTATCTTTTTGCCTGTATCGAGCAATTCCTCAATATATTCTTGTTGATTAAGCGGTAATTCTATTGTTTCACGGTCACCCTGTTCACCGATATTACCGCCTCCTCCTGCAAGAGCGCCTCCGGCTTCTTCGCCCTCTATTGAGGAGTCAAGCCCTGTGCACATAATGATAATATCCGATTCGGCGGCAGATTTTAATGCTGCTTCCTTGTCATGTTTTGTGCTTTGATTATAAAGATGTATGCCCCTTATAAATTCAGTATCAATGTTATATTGTGAAATGGCTTCGGTAACCATAACAAAAATGCGACGGATCTCCGAAAATAATTTCCGAGGTAAGCTAATTTGTTGTCGGCATTAAATCCTGTAATCAAGATTTTCTGTGCGTTTTCTTTAAGGGGAAGTATACCGTCATTTTCTAAAAAGTACAATTCCTTTTTCGCCATTCTAACTGCTTCGCTTTCGTGCTCGGGTGTTGCATTATCACTAATGCTTATTTCGTTATAA
>ENA-OQBL01000946-OQBL01000946.1-human-gut-metagenome-genome-assembly--contig:-NODE-946-length-12798-cov-2.986978_pt1 | contig 12798 bp, 17 predicted proteins | sample MGYA00242747_ERZ504553 | MGnify/ENA primary metagenome ERZ504553 (study PRJEB26092, sample SAMD00036240) | human gut metagenome | host: Homo sapiens | study: EMG produced TPA metagenomics assembly of...
AGAAATCCTTGAGGTACTTGCCGCAACCAAACTGCGGTACGCAAAACATACGGGCAGAATGACCGTGTCACCTATGTTGTGAGCATAGTGAATTCCGGAAATAAGCCATGACAGGACTGACGGTTGCAGATGATCTGGGGGCATATGCATTTGGCACAGACACACTGGTGCCACTGACGTATGTGGCAGATACCGTGCGTTATTACAGCAATGGAATCTTACAGACCACACCGGCAGTCACGGCAGGACCACCCTTTCCGTTTCCGGGATCAGCGTACCGCAGGGGGAAACGTGACCATTGTATATGAGGCAGAAACCAATGCGTTGCACCTCTTTTGGCAGAATCGGAGATTACCAACACGGTGACCGTTTCCGGAGGGGGAATTACACCGGTTACCGCAAAGGAAACCGTCATCGCGGAAAGTGGTCCGAAGCTGACAATCACCAAATCCGTCAGTCCGGTTCCGGTTACGGAAAATGGAACACTGACCTATACGTTCCTTATCCAGAATACCGGAAATACTGCGGCACTGGCGGCAACCGGCGCAGTGGTGACAGACACATTCGATCCGGTACTTTCGAATCTTGCGGTATCGTATAATGGAACGGCATGGTCGGATCCGGCAAATTATTCCTACAATGCCACGACCGGTACGTTTGCGACGCAGGAAGGGCAGATTACCGTACCGGCAGCAACCTTTACGCAGGATGCCACAACCGGCGAGTGGACAGTGACACCGGGCGCAGGCACACTTACCGTAACCGGAACAATCTGAGTTTTCTTTTCAGGGGATTACCATGAAATGGGTGGTAATCCCTTTTTTCGCGTGACATGGCGCAGTGCTGAGTGAACAGTAACGTGGTGCTTGCATTTCCGGTATAGTTATGGAATATTAAAAAAGCATATGAATGCAAAATATAAAGTATAAAGGACAGGGTGAGAAACTGAAAGATGAAAAGTATATGGGAATAAAAGGAAGTACTTTATTTATCTTCTGATGATTGCGGTGATTGGCTGGTTTGTGGTAGCGGAGACGGTGTATCCGTCAGAACGGATCAAAGTATCCAGACCGGAGAATCTTACATACAGGGGGACATTTACCTGGGAAAGAGATCAATGGATGACCATTATGGACAGAAGCATATCATATCAGATTAACGGTCTGGAGAAACCACAGAAATCAGTGGATTTTAAAGAAAAAGGATATTCCCGGCAAGAAGTCTTGTAGATCTGCGTAAAAACGAACGGCAATCTGCCTGAAACGGAACGTATGTACATATGAACCACATGCTTGCAGAAGGGGATGTTCTGACCATATGGATTCGGGAAACGGATAATTCCGGACAGATCCGTCCGGTAAAACTGCCGTTTGCCATCGTTTATGAGGATGAGGATCTGCTTGTGATCAACAAACCGGCAGGAATGCCGGTTCATCCATCCCGCGGGAATCCGGAGAATTCTCTCGGCAATGCACTGGCATGGTATTTCAAAGAGCAGGGGGTTCCCTTTGTGTTCCGCTGTATCAACCGGCTGGACCGGGATACCTCCGGGCTTACTATTGTGGCAAAACATGCGGTTTCTGCGGCGATCCTCGGGCAGATGGTGCGGGCGAAAGCCGAGCAGGGACTAAAAGCACCTGGAATTCACCGGACGTATCTTGCGATTGTGGAGGGAAAGGTTATGCCGGTTTCCGGTGTCATGGATGCCCCGATTGCAAGAAAAGAGGATCGCTGCCTGCGCCGCGTGGTTGATTTTAAGCGGGGAGACCGGGCGGTGACGCATTACCGGGTTCTGACCGGATGGCAGACCGGAAATGCACAGAAGTTCCGAAGTCTGGTGAAACTTCAGCTGGAGACCGGGAGAACCCACCAGATCCGCGTGCATATGGCATATCTGGGACATCCGCTGGTGGGAGATTTTCTTTATAATCCGGCATACGGGGAAAATCAGATTGACCGTCGGGACGATGAAAATTCCGGGGAGAGACAGATTTTTCAGGGAAAGACTTTTTCCTGTGGAAAAGAGCAATATGATATTGGGCGTCAGGCACTGCATGCCTGGAAACTTTCATTTTTCCATCCTATGACAGGGGAGCCGATGGAGTTTACGGCTCCGCTGCCACCGGATATGCAAAGGCTGATACCAGAAGAAGCATTGCCTTCTGTGTAATCATAACAGGGTAACATGCACAGATGTGGATTATATGCGCTGTGCACAGATATCCTGCAGGCAGCAGTGCTCACAGTGCGGAGTCGTGCGTGCGCTGCAGATGTCACGTCCGTGCAGCACAAAGCGGTGACATAAATCATTCCCTTCTTCCGGCGGAATGATTTTCCACAATTCCATTTCGACTTTCTTTGGGTCTTTGATATGGTCGACCAGACCAATCCGGTTACACAGACGGATGCAGTGCGTGTCCGTCACGATGGCCGGTTTTCCAAAGACATCTCCCATAATCAGGTTGGCACTTTTACGCCCGACACCCGGCAGCTTTAACAGGGCATTAAAAATCGTTTGGAACATTTCCACCATACACATCCCGCAGCATCCGCATGCAGGCACTGATATCCCTTGCCTTGCTTTTTCCCAGTCCACAGGGACGCACAATTTCTTCGATTTCTTCCACAGGAGCATCTGCTAAAGCATTGACATCCGGGAATTTTTCGTACAGTTTGGGTACGATCATATTCACGCGGGCGTCCGTACACTGTGCCGCCAGCCGCACACTGACGAGCAGCTTCCAGGCCTCATTGTAATCTAAGCTGCAGGCCGCATCCGGGTATGCCTGCTTCAGTCGCGCAATCACTTCCAGTGCCAGTTTCTTTTTTTCCATCTATATTCATCATCCTATATTCTCCGTAACTTTCTGTTATGTGTAAGCAAATTTATTATACCACGTGCCAAAACAGAAGCAAATGGATTTGTGATCCTTATCCTGGTACTTATCTTTTTTCCAACACACAGGAAGAAGGGAATCATTTCTTTTGAAAGAACAAATTTGAAACTGCTCCGGAGTTCCATCAAATAACGCAATAGCGTAATCCTGCAAACCCAGCAAATACGTACGTGAAATACAGGACCGGAGCTGACTTGCAAATTTTTCTGGAAAAAGAGAATGACTCCCTTCTTCCGTCGTTTTGAAAAAAACTTATGTTTAAACCAATTCCCCTCCCGAAAAAAATATGCTATATTGAAGTAAATTTCTGGAAAACACAATGGAGGAAAACATGGAGAGAATCAAATGCAGTCACCTTGCACCATTTTGCGCAAGAGGTACATTTTGAAAAAGAAGAAACCAGACAGAGCTTAAAGCTCATGAAAGAAAAGACGGGGGCAAATTATGTCATTTTTGCACCGAACGGTATGCAAAAGACCGCATTTTCCGAGGAGATTGATTATCGGACAGACCGGAATGTGACCGATGAAGAACTGATCGCCATGATCGGCTATGCCAAAGAACTGGGGCTTAACGTTGCCTTGAAACCGACCGCAAACTGCGCGGATGGAACCTGGCGGGCACATATCAATTTCTTTGATGAAGATGTCGTGTGTGAACCGAAGTGGGGCAATTGGTTTGCCTCTTACCGGGCATTTCAGGAACACTATGCCGGACTTGCGCAGCAGTGCGGAGTGGATCTGTTTATTGCAGGCTGCGAGATGGTGCAGACCGAGCGCCGCGAAGCGGAATGGCGGGAAGTGATTGCGGCAATCCGCCGGAAGTATGATGGACTGGTTTCCTACAATACGGATAAGTACCAGGAACACAATGTGAAATGGTGGGATGCGGTAGATGTGATTTCATCCAGCGGGTATTATCCGATTGACGATTGGGACAATCAGCTGGATCGTATTGAACAGGTGGTAAAGAAGTTTGACAAGCCGTTTTTCTTTGCGGAAGCCGGCTGTATGTCTGTGAAAGGTTCCAATCAGGTGCCGAATGACTGGGGCGTGCGTGGGGACTATGATGAAAAAGGACAGGCAGACTGGTTTCAGGCGATGTTTGATGCCTGCGAAAAGAGAGACTGGGTAGGCGGATTTGGCATCTGGGAATGGGCTGCATGGCATGGAGACGGCAGAAATCCTGTCAAAAAGAAGGGGATTATGAAGTTTACGGGAAAGCGGCAGCAGACATCATCTATCGGAAATTTTCACAAGTTTCAGAATGAAAATTTAGCTTAAATTCAGACTAAAAAACATATTTACACAAACTTAAATTATGGTATACTTAAATAAAAAGCAGAATAGAAGGGGGATCCGAAATGAGTTATATGGATACATACAAAAAATGGTGCACAGACAGTTATTTTGATGAAGAAACCAGAAAAGAACTGCTGGCACTACAAGGAAATGATGCAGAGATCGAGGATCGTTTTTACCGTCAGCTGGAGTTTGGTACTGGTGGTCTGCGCGGGGTAATCGGCGCAGGAACAAACCGTATGAATATTTATACGGTTCGTCAGGCAACCCAGGGACTGGCAAACTATATCATTTCGCAGAACGGACAGGACAAGGGAGTTGCGATCGCTTATGATTCCCGTATCATGTCCCCGGAGTTTTCCGATGAGGCAGCGCTCTGCCTGAATGCAAATGGTATCAAAACCTACCGTTTTGAATCCCTGCGTCCGACACCGGAGCTGTCCTTTTCTGTTCGGGAACTTGGATGTATTGCAGGTATTGTAATTACGGCAAGCCATAATCCACGCGAGTATAACGGATACAAAGTATACTGGGAGGATGGCGCACAGATCACACCGCCACACGATAAAAATATTCTTGCAGAAGTGGCAAAAGTCACTGATTTTTCACAGGTAAAGACTATGATGAAATCTGAGGCCGAAGCTGCAGGACTTTATCATACCATCGGAAAAGAAATGGATGACCGCTATATGGAAGAACTGAAAAAACAGTCGATCCACCCGGAAATCATCAAAGCGATGGCAAAAGATATCAAGATCGTTTACACTCCGTTACATGGAACAGGAAATCTCCCGGTACGCCGTGTATTAAAAGAACTGGGATTTGAAAATGTCTATGTAGTAAAAGAGCAGGAACTTCCGGATGGAAATTTCCCGACCGTTTCCTATCCAAATCCAGAGTCGCCAAAGGCATTTGAGCTTGCACTGAAACTGGCAAAAGAAGTAGATGCGGATATCGTTCTGGCAACCGATCCGGATGCCGATCGTCTGGGTGTTTATGCAAAGGATACCAAGACAGGAGAGTATGTAAGTTTCACTGGAAATATGTCCGGTATGCTGATTGCAGAGTACATTCTGCGTGAGAAGAAAGCAAACGGAACACTTCCGGCAAACGGAGCTCTGGTAGAGACCATCGTAACCACCGACATGGCAAAGGCAATCGCAAAAGCTTACGGAGTAAAACTGATCGAGGTACTGACCGGATTTAAGTATATCGGTGAGCAGATCAAAATTTTTTGAGCAGCAGAACAGTTATGAGTACGTCTTTGGACTGGAAGAAAGCTACGGATGTCTGGCAGGTACTTATGCAAGAGATAAGGATGCCTGTGTGGCAGTCATGATGCTCTGCGAAGTGGCAGCATGGTGCAAATCCAACGGAATCACCCTCTGGGATGCCATGGTTTCCCTGTATGAGACTTACGGCTATTACAAAGAAGGTCTTGAGACTATGACCTTAAAGGGTATGGACGGAGCAGGAAAGATTCAGAGCATGATGAACGAGATGCGCAGCAACCCGCCGAAAAAGATCGGTGCATGGGATGTTTTAGCACTTCGTGATTACAAGAAAGATACAAGAACAGATATGACAAGCGGAGAAGTTACACCAACCGGACTTCCGGAAAGTAACGTTCTTTACTATGAACTGAGCAACAATGCATGGTGTTGTGTACGTCCATCCGGAACAGAGCCAAAGATCAAATTCTATTTTGGTGTTGTCGGAACGGATATCAAAGATTCCGAAAAGAAATTGGATGAGCTGCGCACCGCGATGCTTACATACGCAGGAGAATAAACTTTATGGATGATCAGAAGAATATAAAACCGGAATTTTTCCAAAGCAGGAGAAGACAGCATCCTCTATGAAAAAAAGAGGAGCCGAAGACAGAAAGAGAAAAGTTAAAGGAGCTGCATGGAAAGATAAAATATGGTATCTGGTTCATTACTATGGATTGCAGACCATTGTCGCACTTGCCATTATAGGAATCATCAGCTTTCTGATCATCCATTATGTTACGCAAAAAGATACCGCACTGGAAATTATGGCGGTAAATGCCATGCAGTCTGCGGACAATCCGGCTGGGGATTCCGGTTATTATAATGATTTCCTAAAAGAAAACGGACTGGATCCGGATAAAAGCGAAGTGCTTGTCAGCAGTAATCTGGGAGCCTCGGCAAATGAAAACGACGGGGCATCTGCAGAGAGCATTCAGATGATCCAGAGCCGTTTTATGACACAGTCGGTAGATGTCTTTTTGCGGATTATGATTTCTTTTATTCACTGGGAGAGTTTGACTATCTGGCAGACATCCGGGAATATTTGCCAGAAGAATTGCTGGAAAAATATAAGGACGATCTGGTGTATGTAAAAAGTACCGAAACAGGGAAAAAAGTATCCGATTGGCATAAAGTTAGAAAAAAAGTGCCTGGGTGAAGGAAACCGGCTGGTATCCGGATACCTGTGTGGTAGGCCTGGCAGATGGTTTAAAAAAGCAAAGACCTGGCCGTGAAGTTTATAGAAGAAAAAATACTGGAGGAGTAACATGAGTATTGTATTTGATGAAAATCTGGATCTGTTTTGTCTGGAGACGGCCAATACCAGCTATATCATAGGTCTTGCAGACCACCGGACCTTTGTAGGTCATGTATATTATGGCAGGCGTGTGCGCAGGCAGGATCTGCGCTATCTGCTTCGTACCGGAGAGGCACCGTTTGTTCCATCGGAGAATGAAAGAGAGCGCTGCTCTTTTTATGATACATTTCCATCGGAGTATTCCGGAAACGGAGTGGGAGATTATCGGGAAAGCAGCATTGCTGTGCGCACACAGGCTGGACAGCATGCGGTTATGCCGACCTATGTCTCTTATGAAATTACAGATCAGAAACCAGAACTTCCGGGACTGCCGTCTGCTTTTGACCGGGAGAATACCGCACAGACACTGATTCTTCACTGCAGGGATGAAGTGTTACAGCTGGATGTGGATCTGTATTATACCGTGTTTGAAGAAAATGATATGATTACAAGAAGCGTGCGTATCTGTAATCACAGCAAAGAGGCTGTTTATCTTACGAAAGCATACTCCGCATGCCTTGATATGGATGACGATGGATACGAGATGCTGACACTTCACGGTTCCTGGGGGAGAGAGCGCCAGATGGATCGTCGTCCGATCGGTTATGGAAAGACCAGCGTGGGAAGTATCCGCGGGGAGTCTTCCCATCAGGAGCACCCGTTTATGGCATGGATGAAATCATCCAGTACACAGACCGCCGGCGAAGTATATGCCATGCATTTTATTTATTCTGGCAATTTTATTGCGCAGCTGGAAAAGAGCCAGTTTGACAGTATCCGCGCGGTGATGGGAATTCATCCGGCAGATTTTTCCTGGAAACTGGAAAGCGAAGAAGCCTTTTATACACCGGAAGTGGCACTTACCTTCTCCGCAGAGGGACTTGGAAAAATGACGAGAAATTTCCATGATTTCTATCGCCAGCATCTGATCCGCAGCAAATACCGCAACCAGAAGCGCCCGATTCTGATTAACAACTGGGAAGCAACCTACTTTGATTTCAATACTGAAAAACTTTTGGATATTGCAAAACTTGCCTCTCAGTACGGAATTGAAATGCTGGTTATGGATGATGGCTGGTTTGGACACCGCAACGATGACAGTACAAGTCTTGGGGACTGGTTTGTGAATGAAAAGAAACTGCCGGGCGGACTGAAATATCTTGTGGATGAAGTAAATAAGCTTGGTCTGAAATTCGGCATCTGGATGGAGCCGGAAATGATTTCTCCGGATTCCGAATTGTACAAAGAGCATCCGGACTGGGCGATCACTGTCAAGGGACGTACAGGAACGCTTTCAAGAAATCAGTATGTCCTGGATTTCAGCAGAAAAGATGTGCGCGACTGTATCTATGAGAAGATCCGTGCGATTTTAAACAGTGCCAATATCGAATATGTCAAGTGGGACATGAACCGTCAGCTTACGGATCTGGGAAGTCTGGCACTTCCGGCAGACCGTCAGGGCGAGTTAAGCCATCGCTACGTGCTCGGTGTCTATGAGATGCAGGAACGTCTGACACAGGATTTCCCGGATCTTCTTCTGGAGAACTGTTCCGGCGGTGGAGCGCGTTTTGATCCGGGCATGCTCTACTACAGTCCACAGATCTGGTGCTCCGATGATACGGATGCAATCGAGAGACTTGGCATTCAGGAAGGTACGGCACTGATTTATCCACTGTCCGCAATGGGAGCACATGTTTCGGACTGCCCGAACCATACCGTGGGCAGAAATACCCCGTTTAAGACAAGAGGGGAAGTTGCCCTGGCAGGAACCTTTGGTTATGAGCTGGATATCACAAAGATTGCAAAGGAAGAGCAGGAACAGATTCCACAGCAGACAGCTATGTATCACAAGTATAACGATCTGGTAAGAGAGGGGGATTATTACCGTATCGCTTCTTACCGGGAAAATCATTTCTACGATTGTTATATGGTAGTATCCCAAAGATAAAAAAGAGGCACTGGTTACTTTCGTGACCGTACACGCACGCCCGAATTACCACAGTTTAAAAGTACGCCTGCAGGGACTGAATCCGAATCTGGATTATCGTCTGGAAGGTGAGATGGAGAACGAATGCGTATACGGTGGAGATCTGCTTATGAATGCCGGTATGCTGGTTCCTTCTGAGCAGGGGGATTACCGAAGTTATCTGTACCATTTTGTGGCAGATTAATTGACAGAAGAAAAAAAAGAATGTAAAATTAACTTAAATTAGCCGGTTTATGTGGCTGCATAAATGAATGAGTATAAAAATATCGAGGGAATTATGGCAAAAGCAGTAAAACTTGCAGATATTGCGGAACAGGTTGGTGTCAGCACCGTAACTGTTTCAAAAGCTTTGTCCGGACAAAAAGGTGTCAGCGAGGAAATGCGGGAGAAAATAAAGAATCTTGCAGAAGAACTTGGATACCGCAGTCCTTCAGAGACGAAACGGCAGTCTGCGGAAAAACAATATAATATCGGAGTCCTGATACAGGAAGTATATCTGGACAAATACGATTCCTTTTACTGGAAAATGTATCAGGAAGTAAACAAGAAGGCAGTTTCCCGTGGGTGTTTTACGCTGCTCGAAAGTATTTCAAGGGAGAGTGTGCTGGAAAACCAGATGCCGCTTCTGCTTCAGGAAAAAAAGGTGGATGGTCTGATTATTCTCGGAGATATGACAAAGCCGTACATTGAACAGATTGAAAAAGGAGGGCGGCGTGCCAGTGGTCTGTCTGGATTTTTATAACGATGCCGTTGGTCTTGACACCGTGATTTCCAACAGTTTTTATGGAACCTATGCGCTGACCAATTATCTGTTTTCCATGGGGCATAAAAAAATTGCCTATGTGGGAACCGTTGGTATGACGAACAGTATTACAGACCGTTACCTTGGTTATCTGAAATCAATGATGGAACACGGCATGGATGTGCCAAAAGATTATGTAATGGATGACCGGGATACCAAAACCGGGCGGATGGATCTGGAAAAATATTATAAATTTCCGAAAGATATGCCGACGGCATTTGTCTGTAACTGCGATCTTGCAGCTTCGTATCTGATCCGGAAACTTGAAAATGAAGGCTACCGGATTCCGGAAGATGTTTCCGTCGTGGGATTTGATAATTTTCTTTATCCGGGGCTGTGCGATATCGGAATTACAACATATGAGGTGGATATATCGGAGATGGCACGCAGAGCCATTCATAAGATTGTCCGCAAAATTGCAAATGAAAACTATACAGCCGGTGTGTTCATTGTAGATGGACATGTGGTATTTAAAGATAGTGTAGCTCGGATATAGAAACCGGGGCATCCTGCTTAAATGCAAGTGGGGTTGCCCCGGTTTCCCGTTTAAACAGATTGATAAAATGATTGGTATTATGAATTCCTACCTTGCTTCCGATTTCGTGTATGGTGTCGTTGGTAGTCAGAAGCAGTTTTTTAGCCTCTTCAATCCGCTTATGGTTTAAGTACTGGACAGGAGAAGCCCCATAGTATTTAGAAAACTCGCGGCAGATCCGGTATTTGCTGACGGAATACGTATTTTCCAGTTCGTCCAGTGAATAATTTTCTCCGTATTGTGTGTCAAATAAATGATGAATTTCCCGCAGATAATCCGGGATCGTATCCCGGTGTGTGGCAGGATGGCAGGAATAGACTGCCATTTCCGTAAGAATATTGGTAATCCACATGGAGATCCGGCAGACGGACAGAGGATCATTAAAAGTGTCTTTCTGCAGATTCTGTAAATGCTCCATCGTATGGAACAGCGTAAACATAGAAGAACTCTCTGCCGGATAGGCAAGAGGTGATGGGAGCAGTGTGTGAAACTGCAGGAGGGCAAGACCGGAAATATACATATGGAAATAGTGGCAGCGGCCTTTTAAAATTTCGATCGTGAGGGCACCGGAAATCGGAAGAAGTGCTGCGTGCCGGTCTGCCAGCCGACACGTATGATGTTCATCCGTTACAGAAAGGTGCCTTCATATACGAAAAAAAAATGATAAGGCGCGTTGATACGGAATGTCATGGAACAATTGTTCGGAAAGGAACAGATGCCTTTTCCGAGCAGATGAATAAAGCCGTCATCCGCTGGTGCGGACAGCGGAAAAGCCGTAAAGTTTTTCATGTTGTCAGATAATACATGCTTTGGCACCGTTCCTGTAATCCCATGATGCTGTAATTGTTCCATAAAATCATCCTCTTTCAGTCATAACCAGTTTTTTAATTAAGTATAATTGGATGAAAGGTAAAAAGCAATAATTTAAAATGAAATATAACTTAAAATTACATTTTTTGGACAAAAATATATAGGCATAATACACAAAAAAGTAAATGCAAAATTGTGCATTATAGGGAATGTGTTTGAAAACGCAATATGGTATGATTAAAAGCAATAAAGAGTGATGATTAAATTAACAAAAAATGTATACTTAAATTAACTTAATAATTCACATGTTTAAGGAGGAGAACAACATGAAATTTAAAAAGTTTATGGCACTTGGTCTTGTAGCTGCAATGACCGCAACATTATTCGCAGGATGCGGTTCTAAGGGAAGTGACTCTGCTGACGGAACACAGAAGGCAGACAGCGCTTCATCAGATGGTCTTGTAAGCTATTCAGACATTGTATTGGGAGAAACAGGAAAAGACTTAAGCGCAACAATTACAATGTTCAACCACAGAACAGATATGGATACCGATGATTACGGCGGAAAGAACTGGAAATCTTATCTGGAAGACTTCAACAAAGAGTATCCGAATATCAAGGTTGAAATCACTACAGATACAAACTATGCCGATGATGCACTGACACATTTACAGTCCGGACAGTACGAAACCATTACCATGATTCCGGCAGTAGATAAGGCAGACCTCAGTACATATTATATGTCATACGGTACACTTGATGAGATGAGCCAGCAGATCAACTACGCAAACACATGGCTCTATGGAGATGATGTATACGGTGTTCCTTCCACAGCAACGACACAGGGTATCGTTTACAACAAGAAAGTGTTTGAGGATGCCGGTGTGACCGATACTCCAAAGACTCCGGACGAGTTCATTGATGCATTAAAGAAGATCAAGGACAAGACGGATGCAATTCCGCTTTACACAAACTATGCAGCAGGCTGGACAATGGGTGCATGGGATGCTTATATCGGAAACAATGCAACTGGTGACAATACATATTTCAACCAGAAACTTCTTCATACAAAGGATCCATTCAAGGATTATGGCGATGGCACACATCCATATGCAGTATACAAGATCCTTTACGATGCAGTTGCTGGCGGACTTACCGAGGATGACTATTCTACAACTGACTGGGAAGGCTCTAAGAGCATGTTAAACAACGGACAGATCGGATGTATGGTACTTGGATCATGGGCTTACCCACAGATGGAAGCAGCCGGTGAGAACGCAGATGACATCGGATATATGCCATTCCCGATTTCTGTAAACGGTGAGCAGTATGCATCAGCCGGAGCAGATTACTCTTATGGTATCAACGTAAACGCTTCTGATGATGAGAAGCAGGCAGCTTTAATCTTTGTTAAGTGGATGACTGAAAAGTCTGGATTTTCTTACAACGAGGATGGACTTCCGGTTGCAAAGTCATCTTCTGATACAAAGCTTGATTTCTCTGATGTAACATTCCTTGAGGATGAACCTGCTGTAAAAGGCGAAGAGGATCTTTTAAATGCATTAAATGCTGATTCAGAGTTAAATGTTAACAATGGCGGTAATGATAAGATTCAGGCAATCATTGAGCATGCGGCAAATGGCGATGAGAGCTTTGATGATATTATGAACGAGTGGAACCAGAAATGGACAGATGCTCAGGAATCTGAGGGCGTAGAAATTACAGAGTAGTTCCACGCTGCATAAAGGTACATCATCCAGTTGCCGGGCCGAAAAACTGTTTTCGGCCCGGTGGCATGATTGCCTGTTTCATATGGGAGGAACGTAGTATGAAATCAAAATCATTTAATTTTAAAAAATGGGCAAAGAGCAGAGCCGGCCAGCAGGTATTTATCTGTA
>ENA-OQBL01000948-OQBL01000948.1-human-gut-metagenome-genome-assembly--contig:-NODE-948-length-12786-cov-4.073071_pt1 | contig 12786 bp, 10 predicted proteins | sample MGYA00242747_ERZ504553 | MGnify/ENA primary metagenome ERZ504553 (study PRJEB26092, sample SAMD00036240) | human gut metagenome | host: Homo sapiens | study: EMG produced TPA metagenomics assembly of...
GAAAGAGAAGAGAAAACGATTACACCGATTACTGCCATTAATTGGAAGATAACAGGAAGCTATAATAAGTCAAAGCCAGACATGCTTCGTCTGCTTTTGACTTTATTATAACTTGGAGAGAAACACGCACGAGGCCGAATGCTTACGCTTCCTCCTGATAAACTTATCGTTTCACTTAAGTGGGTAAGTTTTATCACTTAAGTGATGAAAATTCTTCACTAAAGTGATGCAATTTCATCACCTTAGTGAAATGATAAATTTATCAAGAGGAATAGGGCAGACGCATTATATTTTTTACTATATTATTTCTTGTTGTTTTTATTATATTGTTGATTATTAATGTGTTATTATCTGCCTGTGTCGATTGTTTTTCTTATCCTTATAAGATATATTAAAACATAAACTAACATGAAAAATGGTATAATTGACCTTTGTAAACAAATAGAAGATCCTAGTATGAACCGCAAGAGAGTCCATAAAATGGAAACTAGTATCTATATATCCATTGCTGCTGTAATCTGTGGGGCCCAATCCTGGAATGAAATTGAGGAATTTGGCAATTCGAAAATGACTTTTTTCAAGAGTCGCATACCTAGCCTGGAGTTCATCCCCAGTCATGATACTTTTAACAGATTCTTCAGTATGATAAAGCCCGATTATTTTGAGTTGATCTTCCGTAATTGGGTAAAACGAGTCTGTCTGGAGGTGAAAGGCGTTGTAGCTATAGATGGCAAGCTCATGCGTGGTCCAAGCCAATGTGATGGAGAACATACTAGGGGAAAAGAAGGATTCAAATAATGGATGGTTTCCGCCTGGTCTGCCGCTAATGGAATTTCTTTAGGTCAGGTGAAAGTAGATGACAAAAGCAGTGAGATTACAGCTATTCCATTGTTGATTAACTCTTTGGAACTAAGTGGTTGTATTGTTACAATTGACGCGATGGGATGCCAGAAAGATATAACCCAGACCATTATTGAGCATGATGCAAATTATATTATCGCTATAAAGGAGAATAAGAAAAAAATTATCAACCGGCTAAACAAATCATTGATGATTATCAGGATAGAGATGAAATAATCAATAGAGTCATCAGGCATGTGTCGGAAAAATGCCGGACATGGAAGGATTGAGAAAAGAAACTGTACTGTAGTCAGTTATGGATCTATAATGGAGAAAATGTTCAAGAAGAAACTTGTGGGGTTGAAGTCTGTTGTAAGGATAAAGTCGGAAAGAACAATAGTCGCAATAGGGGAATATACTCAAGAGGTCAGATACTATGTAACTTCACTTGATAATACCCGACCTGAGAAGATTGCATCTGCCATCAGGCAGCATTGGTCTATTGGGAATAATCTTCATTGGCAACTGGATGTTACCTTTCGAGAAGACTACAGTAAAAAGGTGAAAAATGCTGCCGGAAACTTTTCGGTGGCAACAAAGATGGCGCTTACCATACTTAAGAATGAGAAAACAACAAAAGGAAGTATGAATCTGAAAAGACTAAATAAGTTTTTGTAACTGAAGTAAATAGATACAGGACACATCAAGAAGGAAAATCTATGAGCCTTCAGAAACAATGGTAAAAAGACACATACATACCGGTTAAGGGGAATTACGGAACCTTTTACACCACAAACCTTTGAAGATAAATGGTTTGTGGTGATGGAAACAAAAAAGAACAGATGTCTTTTTAATACGCTATCTTATCCAATATCCCGTTCAAGTGTGCAATAGCCACTCCATAATTAGTCATGGGAATCTGTTGCTTACGGGCATTATCAATCCGGTTTAGTACATATTTGCGATTGAACATGCAGGCTCCGCAATGAATGATTAAGTGATAGGGTGTCAAATCCTCCGGAAAGTCTGTACCTGCAACGATATCTATTTGCAACTCTTCACCTATCTTTTTACGCAACATACGTGGAAGCTTTACTCTGCCTATGTCCTCGGTGGCAGGGGCATGAGTGCAGGCTTCTGCTATCAATACCCGTGATTGTGGGGTGAGGCGGTCTATGGCTGAGGCTCCTTCCATATAATAGAGTATATCCCCTTTATATCCTGCCATCAGAACGGAAAAAGAGGTGAGAAGGCTTTCTGCCGGTTTTTTGCTCATAAACGGCATGAAAAACTTGGGAGTCGGTTATGATTAGTTTCGGAGGATAGGACAGAGCCTGCAAAGTGGCGGCTATTTTATCGGTTGTACAGCTCATTACCAGACATTTTTTGTCCAATAATTCGCGCATCGTCTGTACTTGTGGAAGAATAAGTCGGCCTTTGGGAGCCTGTATGTCTTGTGGCATGACTAAGAGCACTAAATCTCCTTCTTTAACCAGATCTCCGGTAATGGTCTGTTGTCCGAAATCTGCCGGTAACTTTTCCAGAATAGCTTGAAGTATTTTCTCTATGCCCGTCTGTTCTTTTGCGCTGATAATGAGAGGATTTTGACCGCATTCTTTTTCTATACGATCCCTTGTGGATGCTATGTCTTTTCGGATATCAGCTTTGTTCAGTATCAGGATAACCGGAATATTCCTTTTATTTAACTGCTCCATCCATTGTTTTTCATCCTCGCAATTGCCGTCTTCACAAAGAAGTAAGGCAATATCTGTCCGTTCGATGGCTTTCAACGTACGGGTTATGCGCATTTCTCCCAATTCCCCTTCATCATCAAATCCGGGAGTATCGATAAAGAGACAAGGACCGATATGTTGAATTTCCATCGCTTTGCTGACAGCATCTGTTGTTGTACCGGGAATATCCGATACAAGGGCGGTGTCTTGTCCGGTCAAGGCATTGATTAGAGAGGACTTGCCGCTATTGCGTTTTCCGAACAGGACGATATGTAGCCGGTTGGCAGCGGGAGTGTTGTTTAGACTCATATTTTATTGGGCTTGAATTAGGTTCATTATCTGTATTGAAAAGGTTGCTTGACGCATGAGCGGTTAGAATCTGAAATCTCGTTTCCCTTCTTCTATCTCTTTCAGATTACGAATTGCTATTTCTTTTATTTTCGGATTGGGAATATGTTCCAACTCTTTTTTTATCAGTTGGATTCCTTTGGCTCGTGTATCCGGTGCCGCATAATCTTCCAGATACTCTTTTAGTGTCATCAATGCATTGGGGGCGCAGCAGTTGGCGATTTGTCCCGATTTGACTAATGACATAAAACGGTCGCCTGTACGCCCTGCCCGATAACATGCTGTACAGAAACTGGGGATATGCCCCAAGTCGAGCAGCCAGTTCACTACCTCGTCCAAGGTACGGGTGTCACTGATGTCGAATTGTGCTGAGTTTTCTTCCGGTGTTTCCGGAATGGCATAACCGCCTACGCTGGTCCGGGAGCCTCCGCTGATTTGTGAGATTCCCAGGTTTAAGACTTTGCGTCGGGTTGCAGCCGATTCCCTTGTAGAGATAATCATACCTGTATAAGGAACAGCGATACGGATTACCGCCACAATTTTACAAAATATATCATCTGAAATGGCATCCGGGAAATCTTGCGTGGAGATATCATCTGCCGGACAGATGCGAGGAACACTGATGGTATGTGGTCCCACTCCGAAGGTAGCTTCCAGATGTTCGGCATGCATCAATAATCCTGTAAAGTCATAGCGGTAGGTATTCAGCCCGAATAAAACACCTAGTCCTACATCGTCAATTCCCGCTTCCATGGCACGGTCCATCGCTTCGGTATGATAAGCATATTTGCTTTTCGGACCGGTGGGATGCAGGGATTCGTAATTTTCTTTATGATAAGTTTCCTGGAACAGGATATAAGTGCCGATACCTGCGTCTTTCAGCTTGCGGTAGTTTTCCACGGTAGTGGCGGCAATGTTGACATTGACCCGGCGGATAGCCCCATTTTTATGTTTGATGCTATAAATGGTTTGGATAGATTCCAGTATGTACTCAATAGGATTCCGCAACGGATCTTCTCCTGCTTCCAGTGCCAGGCGTTTGTGTCCCATGTCTTGCAAGGCAATTACCTCCTTACGGATCTCTTCTTGTGTCAGCTTTTTGCGTGCTATGGTCTTGTTCTTCAAATGATAAGGGCAGTAGACGCATCCGTTCACACAATAATTGGAAAGATATAGAGGGGCGAACATTACAATACGGTTGCCGTAAAACTTATGTTTGATTTCCTGTGCCAGCCGGAAAATGCGTTCTGTTAGATCCGGTTGGTCGCATTCCAGCAGTAATGCTGCCTCACGATGGGACAGTCCTTTGAATTGAGCAGCTTTGTCAATCAGTTGCTCTATCAGGGCACGATTGCTTTTGTTGTTGTGAGCATACTCCAAGGTATCCAGTATCTCTTGATGGTCTATGAATTCTTCAGCTATTTTAGAATCTGCTTTATACATGTTTGTTAGGGGTTAGTGATAGTCACCTCTATCTGTCGATATCCGGTAACCGATTGTTTCCAGTTGTTGTGCCAAAGCTCGTAAACCTTCGGCTGCTTCGGCACCGAAGGCGGCTTTGTTATCATACAAGGTGTATTTTTCTCTTTGCTCCCTGGGGGAGAGATTGGGCATCACTACATTAGCTCCTGCCAATATTCCTTTTTCCCGTCCGTCCGGTGACAAGGTGGCAAGGGCGGTGGTCGATGGAATCAGGGCGGACGGGTGCATTAACCGGAAAAGGGATAACAGCTTGAGGGTCATTCCTACACTTCCGGCCGGCTCTGTTCCGAATGGTGTGTCATGATGGGGGATAAATGGACCGATACCGATCATTTGGGGCTGGAATTGCTCTATGAATAACAGATCTTCCACCAGATGTGTCAGGGTTTGTCCCGGAGTGCCTACCATGATTCCTGTTCCGGTTTGATATCCAATTTCTTTTAGCCATTGCAGGCATTGGAGCCGATGCTTTAGTGACATCTCCTCAGGATGTAATTTCCTATAGTGTTCTTCGTTGTGTGTTTCGTGTCGGAGCAGATAACGGTTGGCTCCGGCACGGAAGAAACGTTCGTATGCTTCCCGTGATTTTTCTCCTAATGAAAGGGTGATGGCACAATCGGGGAATTCACAGTGGATGGCGGCAACGGTTTTTCTATCCATCATCTGTTAAGGCAGGGTCTTCACCGCCTTGCATCACGAAGGTGCAGGAATCCGAGTGCATTATCCTTCACGGCAACATTCCGAAAATGGTTTCATCGCTTTAATGCGTAACGGGTAATGGCGGTATTTCCTTTTCTTATTCCGCAATAATGACAGTTGTTACGACATCGGTTGCTCACCTCGATAAGTCCGCGGATAAATATCCCATTCCCGAAATGTGCCAAAGTGACTTCCCTGGCCTGTTGCTGTAAATACAGTAAAGTGCCGGTATCCTGACAGGAGAGGAGGTTGGCATATTCCTCACCTGTCAGGCTATGGTAGTGACGTAATTTGTCAATCAGTCGCTTCATGCATACCTTTAATATGTTTTTTTCTGTTTTGCCAGTTCCTGTACCAATTGGCGTTTTCCATTGTTGCTGCCGCTGTGCGTACTGGGTCCTGTGATACAACCACCCTCGCAGGCCATCACTTCGATGAATTGTCCGGGAGCTTTGCCCGATTTAGCGTAGGCGCGTAATGTTCCGATATTCTTCTTGTTTAAATCAGATACCTGTATGGCATTGATTTTGTCCGCTTCCATTTTCAGGAATGCCTTTACGGCTCCCATCACGCCGCCGGCTTGTGCGAATCCATGCGCTTCGCGAACGGAAGAGAATTCCATAGCGTATGGCTGTACAATCTCCAGGTTAATCTCGAAAGCATCGAAAATAGAGGAAATCTCTTCGAATGTCATCACAAAATCCACAGCCTCGTCACGTTGAGCTTCTTTACGTTTGGCTACACATGGTCCAACAAATACGATTTTTGCATCAGGATACTTCTCTTTGGCTATACGTGCGGCATAATACATAGGCGAGCCTGTGCCGGAAACGTATTTTTTCATATCGGGGATGTATTTGTTCACCAGCTCGATATAGGACGGGCAGCATGAGGTAGTCATGAATTTCTGTCCTTCTTCCAGTTTTTCTATCAGTTCATGCGCTTCATGTTCTACGGTGGACATGGCTCCTTGTGCTACTTCAATTATATCGGTGAAACCGATTTGTCTGAATGCACCATATACTTGTTCGATAGTTGTGCTGAATTGTCCCAAAATAGATGGCGCGACAATGGCTACCACTTGTTCTCCTTTACGGATGCGTTGCAACACATCGAATGTCTGGGATATTTCAAAAATGGCCCCGAAAGGACAGGCATTCATGCATTTACCGCAATAAATACATTTATTCTCATCAATATGCTCTATACCGTGTTCATCTTTGCTGATCGCTTTGACAGGACAAGATTCCTCGCAGGGAACGGGAATATAGACGATTGCGTGATAAGGGCAGCTTTTGTGGCAGATGCCGCAACTGATGCAGGTATCATGGTCGATCCATGCCTTGCCGGTGTCGGCATGTACATGTACGGCTCCTTTGGGACAATTGTACTGGCAACTGCGGGCGGTACATCCCCGGCATAAGTCGGTGATTTCATAATTGATCTGTACGCAGGCCGAGCATGCTTCGTCTATAACACACATAATGTTGTCTTTGGGCTTTCCATTGTTTGCACGTTCTATAGCACGTGCGGCATATTCGGATAGTGGAGTGAGCTCATCGGTTTCATCATCCATATCCAACCCCAGTAGAGGAAGGGATTTGTATTTCCATACAGCGCGTTCTTTGTGTACGCAGCAACGCCCTGCATGTTTTGAACGTCGGGGGCTGAGTTCTAATGGCAGACGGTCTATTTTGTCTGTTGTCAGTTCTCCGTTTTTCCACAATTTTACAAGTTCTGTCAGCAATCTGTGGCGGACAATCATAATGTTGTTCGTAAATGCCATATAGTTAAAGGGGTTAATTATTAGGTTTTGCAAAGATAGTGATAGTTTGTGTCCTATGGAAATATTAAAAAAAGAAAAATCACATTTTTCTCTTTTTATATTCAGATTCGTTCTGTCGCTGTGGAATGTAGCCGACTGGTTTATATATGAATCTTTGTAGGTAAAAATAATAAATTTCGTAAAAGCAACTGATAATGGCAGGGGAAGAGGAAACCATTTTAGTGAAAGATATGTTATAGCTGTGCCAATTTGGCAGAATAAAACTGTCAATTTCTCCTTTTTCATGTTTGGCACGTTTTTCGCAAGATGTTTTGCGTCACTGCTTAAAGATGACAGATAATTGATATAATTAAAAGTATAACATATAAAAATTAAGAACTATGAACATTAAACCATTAGCAGACAGAGTATTGATTCTTCCTGCTCCTGCAGAAGAAAAAACAATCGGTGGTATTATTATTCCTGATACAGCAAAGGAAAAGCCATTGCAAGGTGAAGTTGTCGCAATAGGTAACGGAACAAAAGATGAGGAGATGGTGTTGCATGTAGGTGATCAGGTATTGTATGGCAAATACTCGGGCACTGAACTGGAACATGACGGTAAGAAATACCTTATCATGCGTCAGAGCGATGTTCTCGCTGTTTTGGGATAATTAAATAGTACATTGTAAATCATTAAATTGTAAATAGAATTATGGCTAAAGATATTAAATTCAACATTGATGCCCGTGACGAATTGAAGAAGGGTGTAGACGAATTGGCTAACGCAGTGAAAGTAACCCTGGGTCCGAAAGGTCGTAATGTGATTATCGAAAAGAAATTCGGTGCTCCTCATATCACTAAGGATGGCGTGACTGTAGCTAAAGAAGTGGAATTGGCTGATGCATTTCAGAATACCGGTGCACAGTTGGTGAAATCTGTTGCTTCAAAGACAGGTGACGATGCAGGTGACGGTACTACTACTGCTACTGTGCTGGCTCAATCAATCGTAGGGGTAGGTTTGAAGAATGTTACTGCCGGAGCAAATCCGATGGATTTGAAACGTGGTATCGATAAAGCTGTTGCCAAAGTGGTTGAATCTATCAAGTCTCAGGCCGAAATGGTAGGTGACAACTATGACAAGATTGAACAAGTGGCTGCTGTTTCTGCCAATAACGATCCTACTATCGGTAAGTTGATTGCAGACGCTATGCGTAAAGTTTCTAAAGATGGTGTGATTACTATCGAAGAAGCTAAAGGAACGGATACTACTATCGGTGTGGTTGAAGGTATGCAGTTCGACCGTGGTTACTTGTCTGCTTACTTTGTAACTGATACAGAAAAGATGGAATGTGTGATGGAACATCCGTACATCCTGATTTATGATAAGAAGATTTCTAACTTGAAGGATTTCTTGCCTATCCTGGAACCGGCTGTACAGAGCGGACGTCCTTTGTTGGTTATCGCAGAAGATGTAGACAGCGAAGCATTGACTACGTTGGTTGTAAACCGTCTGCGTTCTCAGTTGAAGATTTGTGCTGTGAAAGCTCCGGGCTTCGGCGACCGTCGTAAGGCTATGTTGGAAGATATTGCCGTATTGACAGGTGGTATCGTTATCAGCGAGGAAAAAGGTTTGAAGTTGGAACAAGCTACTCTTGAAATGTTGGGGGAGGCCTTTCCATGTGCTTATGTGCAGGGTGAGGTGATCCATTCTGACAAGACCTGGATGGCAGAGGATTATTCCCAACCGCTGGTACCGGTTGGCGTGTGCAAGTATTTTACAAAGCCAGAGCAGAAGCCAACTGTTTGGGAATATACGGAAAAAGAGTGTAAACCAGTGAAAATCAGCGAGATAAATGGCGGTGTGCTGGCAGAGTTTGAGACGGAACTGACGGCGGCGGTTTATGTGAAAAGTAAACGCAGTAATTGTGTTGACAGTACAAGCAAAGATGAGGATTTAGAGGCTTTTTGCGGTGAGTCTGAGGACGAAGCTCTTGACCTTGAGCACTGCTACTACAGCTGGCAGCCGGATCCTGTAACAAACCGATGCCCATGCTGTGCAGTCCGTTTTGCATTCATTCCGAATTGCAAAGCCGAAGATGTGGAAATCACAGCATTCTATCAGTATGTAGATTTCCCGAAACGCGCTTCTTTTAAATGCAGTGACCAGAAGCTGAATAAGATCTGGGAGGTGGCAGAGCATACCTTCCGTCTTTGCAGCGGTATCTTTTTCCTGGATGGGGTGAAACGTGACAAATGGATCTGGTCTGGAGACGCCTACCAGAGCTTTTTTGTAAATCAGTATCTGCTGGCAGATCCTGATATTGACCAGAGAACTCTTTTAGCACTACGTGGAAATGATCCTATGACAAGACATATCAATACCATCATGGACTATTCCCTGTTCTGGATCCTGGGCGTGCTTTATCATTATGAGGCATATGGCGACCTGGAATTTGTCCGCCAGGTTTACCCGAAAATGTGCTCTCTTATGGAGTTCTGTGAGGGACAGCTGGATGAAAACGGATTTCTTGTAGGTCGTGAAAATGACTGGATATACATTGACTGGGCTGACATGGATAAGACCGGTGCCCTTTGTGCAGAGCAGATGCTGTTTGCTGCATGCTGGCAGACTATGGCGCAAGTCAGTGAGGCTCTTGGAGAAGAAAATCCGGAATATATGGAGAAATATGAGAAATTGATCGGGCAGATCCGTAAATTTTACTGGGATCAGGAGAAAGGCGCATTTATTGATTCCTTTGAATCCGGTAAGAAAAATGTGACCCGCCATGCCAATATTTTCGCAATCCTTTTCCACATTGCAACACAAGAAGAGCAGGAGAAAATTCTGGCAAATGTAATTAAGAATGATGCAATTCCGGCAATTACAACTCCGTATTTCAACTTCTTCGAACTGGATATGCTTTGCCAGACAGGGGAACTGGAACTGGTATTTAATAAGATCCGTGATTATTGGGGCGGAATGCTGGATCGCGGCGCAGTAACATTTTGGGAAGAGTTTGACCCAGAGGCACCAGTAGAAACCCAGTACGACATGTACGGTGACCGCTTCGGAAAGAGCCTCTGCCATGCCTGGGCTGCCAGCCCGATCTATTTCCTGGCGAAGTATTTCATGGGGCTGAAATTTACCGGAGTTGGTGGAAAAGAGTTTGTGGTAGAACCGCATACTGAGTTTTTTGACAGCTTTGATTGTACATTGCCTGTTGCTGAGGGACAGGTACATATTGTGTGGGATGGAAACGAGCTGAAGGTGGAGAAGACAGCTCACAGACTTGATTTATAAAGTTCTGTGGGCTGTTATTAGCGTTAAAAAAATGGACTGTTCACGCTAATTCTTCCACAGAGATAGGAAAAAGCAGTAAACTGTCAACAGAACGAGAATGCCGAAAAGGTAGTTGGTTTAAGGACAGAGATTTCAGAAAGGAGCAGTTTACTGTATGCAGAAAATTGATTTTAACAAGGATTGGATATGCAGGTGTCTTACCCGGGATGAGGCTGCTTATCCGGTGACTTTGCCACATGATGCAATGCTGAGTGAGCCGCGTACTCAGGAGAGTACCGGCGAGGGGAATATTGGATGGTATATTGGTGGAGATTACGAATATATCAGAAATTTCTTTGTGCCAGAGGAGTATAAAGATAAGAAAGTCCTCATTGAATTTGAGGGGATTTACCACAATGGTGAAGTTTACATAAATGGGAAAAAGGCGGCTTACCGTCCTTATGGTTATACCAATTTTTATGTGGATACAGAGGGCTTTTTCCAGTATGGAAAAGAGAATGAGATCAAAGTCATTGCGCGCAATGCTGACCAGCCAAACAGCCGCTGGTATTCAGGAACCGGTATTTACCGTCCGGCTTATCTGTATGTTGGGGAAGAAAAACATATTCCGGTAAACGGTGTGAAAATCCGTACCTTAAGCTATGATCCGGCGAGAATTGAGGTCGTTGTGAAAACTTCTTCGCCGGGAGAGGTTTCCCTGAAGATTGAGTTTGAGGGCTCTAAAGTACTTAGAGTAATTGGTGAAAGTACAAAAATAGGAAATGTAAACAATGACAAAATAATATCATCAGATAATAAAAACATGCAGCCAAATGAATCAGTACAGACTGGAAAAAATGGTCAGAAGAGTGAATTGGCGCAGGTGGAAGCGGAAAAAAATAATCAGGAAGCAGCATACCAGGCCATCTTCCAGCTGGATGTTCCAAACGCAAAGCTCTGGGATACAGAGCACCCGAATCTCTATACCTGTAAAGGCCAATTTTTCGGTGAAGACGAAGTAACTGAAACTTTCGGAATCCGTGAATTGATCTGGAATCCTCAGGTAGGAATGACCATTAACGGAGAGCGTGTGATTCTTCGCGGTGCATGCTTTCATCACGATAATGGCGTGCTTGGTGCATGTACGTATCCGGGAAACAGAAAGAACGTAAAATGCGATATTCTCAAAGAAAATGGATACAATGCAGTCCGCTCTGCACATTATCCTTGCTCTAAGGCACTTCTGGATGCCTGTGACCGTGTGGGAATGCTGATGATGGATGAATATGTAGATGTGTGGTACATTCATAAAACTAAATATGACTATGCAGGACAGCTTGCGGACTGGTGGAAGCAGGATTTAAAAGACATGGTTGACAAGGATTACAACCATCCAAGTGTGATTATGTACTCCACAGGAAATGAGGTTGCAGAGACCGCCCAGAAGAAGGGAATTGCCCTCACCGGCGATATGACAAACTACCTTCACAGCTTGGATTCCACCCGTCCTGTTACCTGCGGAATCAACATTTTCTTCAATTTCTTAAGTTCCATAGGACTTGGTGTTTACAGTGATGACAAGGCAGAAAAGAGCGCTGGAAATGCAGAGAAAAATGCCGCTCAGGCAGCTGGAAAGAATGAGAAAAAAGTAGTTAAAAGTGGTGAAAAGACAGTAAATAAAGCCACAGAAAATGGAAAAAAAGGATTAGGCAGCACCAAGCCGGAAAAGAAGAAAAAGCCAGTAGGAAGCGAGTTCTATAATACTCTTGCCTGTCTGGTTGGAGACTACTTTATGAAGTGTGGTGCCACCCTTTATCCATGCGATTTAAGGACGAAGGATGCCTACGCAAACATGGATATCGCAGGTTATAATTACGGTATTTTCCGCTACAAACATGACCTGAAAAAGTACCCGAACCGTCTGATTCTGGGAAGTGAAACCTTCTGTAAGGATGCGTATAGTTTTTGGGGAAAATTGCCAAAAAAAACAAACGGATTATCGGTGATTTTGTGTGGGCAGGATGGGATTATATCGGAGAAGTCGGGGATGGTGCAGCAGAGTATTCTGACTATAAATTTGAAGATCCAGCCACGAGAATGACAGGTGGAAATGGTCGAATTGACCTGAATGGGAAGCCGCGTGCAGAGGCTGCATATACTCGAGTTGCTTTTGAAAGAGAGACAGGTCCGTTTATTGCAGTTGATCCTGTTTACCAGAAAGAAAAGCTTCGTCTTACCGGCTGGCAGCTGACAAAGGCTCTGGAAAGCTGGGCATGGGATGGCTGTAACGGAGAACCGGCGAAGGTAGAAGTTTATGCAAGGGCTGCACAGGTTGAGCTGTTTATCAATGGCAAAAGTGCTGGTAAAAAGAAAGTGAAAAAATGCCGTGCAAACTTTAATATCACCTATCAGAATGGGGAGATAACGGCGGTTTCTTACGATGAAAACGGAAGAGAAATCAACCGTTATTCATTACATACAGCAGGAAAAGAAACGGTTCTTCAGGTGCGCCCAGAGGAGAAAACCGTGAAACCGGAGGGCCTTGCATTTATTCAACTGCAATACACAGATAGCAAGGGAATCTGGAAACCAATGGAGAAACATAACATAAAGTAACAGTAGAAAATGGTGTCCTG
>ENA-OQBL01000949-OQBL01000949.1-human-gut-metagenome-genome-assembly--contig:-NODE-949-length-12786-cov-2.901572_pt1 | contig 12786 bp, 9 predicted proteins | sample MGYA00242747_ERZ504553 | MGnify/ENA primary metagenome ERZ504553 (study PRJEB26092, sample SAMD00036240) | human gut metagenome | host: Homo sapiens | study: EMG produced TPA metagenomics assembly of...
GGTATCTATTTTGTTATTTAAAAATATAATCTTATACCGCAAATTTTGGGATGTTGTGTTCCAAAGCTAGAATAATATTCTATTTTTATGGTATATACCAAAATTGCTCCGAACTTATTGTCTTATTTTTTAGTTCCTCTTAAAATAAGGATTGCGAATGTGATAAAAGGAATAAGGAAAAACGTTAGATAGGATATAGAAGATGAAGAATAGATATAGTTTTACGAAAATTATCAGTAGGTTTGTGTTCTGTAGTATTGGGTTGTATGTTGTTGCAAAATGCGACTACCCAAGAAGTAAAAGCAGATGCTGGGACTACTGAAGCTACACAAGCTTAATCAGCAGGTTCTACTTCTGATGGTACTGCTACTGGCAAATCAGGTTCGAACCCTGGTGGTGATGAAACACGCACTGCTAATGAAGGTCAACAAGTTCAAGGACTGGAAGCTTCTGATTATCAAGAAGAAACTGTAACTTCTAAGGATTTGAAAGACAAGTTTAATTTTCATAAATATGATAATGGAACAAAAATAGACCTATCTCTTAAGCAAAATGAAAAAGAAATGCAAAATGATGATGGTTCGATTACACTAACGCATGTAAACAAGGGACCGGTGATGAAGAAGGATGGCAGGGTAGCGCCGTTTGGGCTGATCGATATCAAATTGGTCAGATCAATCTAGAAGTAATCAATTATGTTGACCAAAATGGCAATGAATTGGCTCCATCTACAACGCAAAAGATTACTTTTTCTAGAGAATTGAAACATGATTTAGTTACTGATAAATATACTGAAGTAAGTCATAAGGGTACAACTACATTTGATGAGGTTCCCGTAAATGCAGTTATCACTAAGAATGGTGTTGACTACAGACTTGATTATGTTGATCCAGGTTATGCTGCTGGCAATAAGAGTGTCAAGGCTATTAGTCCAGATTTGAAGTTCACAAATGCTAAGGAAAATAATAATTCAGAAGAAAAAGCCAAAAGGCACAATTACCACAAACTGGTGATAAGAAAGCAACTGGCTTAACTGTTTTCGGTATGCTTGTTAGTCTCTTGGGTATGGCTGGCTTATCTGTTTCAGATAGGTTTAAAAAGTTGTCCAAAGCTAAGAAATCAAAATAAATAGAATATAAAAAAGGCAGATGAAGAAAAATTCATCTGCTTTTTTGATTTACTAGATTAAACTAATTTTTACATCTCATCTTCACGGTTTTCTTCACGTTTACGTAACCATGGTAATAAGAAACCTAAACCGAAGAGTACGATAACAGTGATGATGTTCATCATTAATTGGTGGTTAAATGCGGCACTACCAAATGTTGCTTCTGCTTCTTGAGGGATGAAACCTAAAGTTGCACAGATAAAGGTGAAGATTAGGCACCACCAACCCATGATTAAGGCACCGGTTCTGTTTTTAATGAAGACATAATCTGAATGGTAGTTCTTTTCATGCATACGAAGCATTATGAAGGCGAAGAATACCCAGCAAGTCTTGTATGGTGAAATAATACCGTTGATGTTTAACAACCAGTTATAGATTGAGTTAATGTTTGGCAAAGTACCAGTAAGTAAAAGAAGGAATAATGCCAAACCACAAGTCAAAGTGTAAGAGTGAACTGGACGACCAGTCTTGTCCTTCTTACCAGTAAGCCACTTAGGCATGTATCTGTCGGCAACGTCACCAGCAAATACACGACTTGAAGCATCAAGTAAAACAGCTAATTGAGCCATCATAAAGATAGCTTGTACAACTGCGAAGATGTACATCAAGACTTTGCCCAAGCCTAAACTTTCACCTAAAAGTTGGAAAGCGTAGTAAGGACCGTTCATCTTAAAGTCATGTGGAATGTGGTGGGCATTGAAGAAGACTGCCAATGCCAAAGTACCAAAGATGGTTAAGAAACCAGTCATGATAGCTAACATCCACATAGCCTTAGGAAATTCGTGCTTTGGATCACGCATTTGAACAATGTAAGGTGCAGCAAGTTCGGCACCAGACATAGCGAAGATCAACAAACCAGTAGTTGAGAAGTATCTCAAACTAAATGATGGCTTAAATGAATCCCAGTTGAATGGTTGGGTGGCAATGTGGTGACCGTGCATCACTGACCAAGCTGCAAGTAAAACAAAGAGCATGGACATGATGAACATGGCACCACCACCGATTAAGGAAAGAAGCTCAAGTGAGTTCTTAATCGCATTTTCAATTAGGATAAATGCCAAGATAATTACAAAAGTCAAGATCCCGAACCAGAAAGTGGACATGTGCTTGTCCAAGGTGTTATTGCCCAAAATTAATCCATGAGAATGAAACAATAACTGAGTTGGAAACGTCTACTAGGTAAGGAACGGTTTGTACCCAGTACATCCATGAGGTCCAGTAACCCAAAGTATCGTTAGATGAGTGACGAACCCATGAAGCAAGACCACCGGCTTGGTCTTTGAAAGTCAATCCCATTTGACTACACATTAATGCGTAAGGGATAACATAAGCGAATAACAGGAATATCCATGAAACAACTACAGATAAACCTTGGTTTTGAAATGGGTAAAAGATGTTTTCAAAACTGATAATAGTTACGAAGTCGATTAAGGCAATAACCGGCCATTTCATGTAATGTTTTTTGCCCGGCTCGAAATTAATGGTTTCGATTTCTTCTGACATAAAAATATTTTCCTCCAAGAATGTATTTAATTGTGAAACAAAAAAATTTTATCTATCCCTGCGGAGGAGAACACGGCAAGTGCACTTGTCTAAAACCTCCAATGTTTATATAATAATGTGTACTGTAAATTACGAATATAGGCCAGATTGCAACCCTACTGTCAAAAAAAGATTATAAAGATTTTTATAAGATTTGCAATAAGCAACTTAAAATTGTAATCAAATTGGAAAGGGGAAAGATGGACTTTTTTAAAAATTGCTATTGGAAATGGAGTAAATATTAGTCAATTACGGGAATGGTCATCTGTTCCGCTTGATCAAATCGACAACAGTTCTGAATTAGCAGCTATTGTCATTAAAAATGGCGATCGAACTGCTAAGCAGGAAGCAACAGATTTGCGAGCACAATCTGATTTTCCTATTCCTGTGATTGAGGTGGATGGTCAAGCAAGCAAGGCTGATATTGCCAAAATCAACCAAGCTGCTAAAGACTATGAACAAAAGATGGTGCCAGGCTTTTTGACTGATTTAATCAACTTCGCTGAAGCAAAGCCAATTAGTTTTACTACGCCTGGCCACCACAATGGCCAATATTATGATTTGCATCCAGCTGGCGTTGTCTTTAACAAATTCTTCGGCAAAAACTTAATGTTTGCCGACACCAGTGACACCGTACCTCAATTAGGCGATACGATGACTCATGCTGGTACGCCTCTTGATGCAGAAAAATTGGCCGCCCAAACTTATCATGCCGATAAAGTTTACTTTTGTACCAACGGTACAACCAGTGCCAACTCGATTTGTGCCAGTGCACTTTTGTCAGAAGGCGATCTAGTATTATTTGACCGTAACAATCACAAATCTTTATACAATAGTGCTTTAGTCATGAGTGGGGCAAAGCCAGTTTATATTCCAACTGACCGTAATGGTTTAGGCTTAATTGGAGAAATGGATCCCGACTTTTTAACTGAAGATAAAATCAGAGCTGAAATTGCTAAAGTCGATCCGGAAAAAGCTAAGGCAAAGCGTCCATTTAGATTAGCTATTGTGCAAGCTGAAACTTACGATGGTGTCTTCTATGATGCTAAGTGGATCGTTGATAAGATTGGCAAACTCTGTGACTACATCTTATTTGACTGTGCATGGGGCGGTTTTGAAGAATTTGTGCCAATTATGGAGCACCTGTCACCATTACTCCTTAATTTAGGACCAGATGATCCTGGTATCTTGGTAACCCAATCTTTGCATAAGCAACAAGTTGGTATGGCCCAAGCTTCACAAATTTTGAAGAAAGACTCACACATTAAGGGCCAAAAGCGCTACGTTGATCACAAGCACTTTAACCATGAATACTTGAAGTTTGTTACTTCTTCATATGCTTACCCACTTTATGCCTCACTCACTGTTAATTCATACGTCACTGCTGGAGAAGGCAATAAGATTTGGTGGGACAAGATCTTGCGCATGGGGATTGAATGGCGCAAGCAACTTTTGAAGAAGTCTAAGTTGTTTAAACCATTTGTTCCAGATAACTTTGCGGATATTTCAACTGATGAATTAGCAACTAACGCTAAGTACTGGAATATGAGCAAGGAAGATAACTGGCACGGCTTTACCAAGATGGGTCAAGGCGAAGCCATGATTGATCCGCTTAAGATTACAGTTAAAACACCAGGTATTGACGTCAAGAATGCTAAATACGAAGAAACTGGTATTCCTGGTGCAGTTGTAGCGGAATTTTTCGATGGAAAATTCATATTATTCGTGCCAAGAACGACCTGAATTCACTTTTATTCTTGTTAACTCCAGGCGATACCAAAGAAGAGCTTGATACCTTGCTTGATGCATTTTTCGAAGTTTGAAAAGTACTACAATGACGATGCTTTAGTAAAAGACGTCTTGCCTGTTTTGTACAAGGAATATCCTGACCGCTACAAGGGCTACACTGTTAAGCAGCTTTGCCAAGAAATGCATGAATACTACAAGAAGAACAATACTTTTGTTTTGCAGCAAAAGTTGTTCGAAAAGCCAGGGATGCAAGACTACAAGATGACGCCTTCAGAAGCTGATCAAATGTTTAAGCGGAATGAAAATGAAGTCGTTGATTTTGAAGATGTAGTTGGCAGAACGGCAGCTGAAGGTGCGTTGCCATACCCACCAGGTGTTTTTATCGTAGCTCCTGGTGAAAAGTGGGACACAGTTGATCAAAAGTACTTTGAAGTTTTAGCCCATGCCATTGAAAAATTCCCAGGCTTTGTACCAGAAATTCAAGGTGTATACTTGGATCAAAATGAAGATGGTACCTTAAAAGTACAGGCGGAAGTCATTAAAAAATAAGAGAAAAGGGAGTAAAAAATGAGTTTTTCTTGGAAAGAAAATTTACCAGAAGAATTAAAAGAAAAGGTAACTAAGGTTGAAAAGATGATTCAGCCTCGAATCGAAGAAATCGATGAACAAGTTTTATACAACCAACAAAGAGTGCTTGATTTGTTTAGAAAGCACCATGTTGGTGAAGAATGACATTAGTTCCATCAACTGGTTACGGCTACGATGATATTGGTCGTGACAAGATTGAGGATATTTATGCCGACTACTTCAAGGTAGATGATGCTTTAGTAAGACCACAATTTGGTTCAGGTACTCATGCTATTACCGTTGGTCTTTTCAGCATGCTTCGTCCAGGCGACACCCTTTACTACTTGACTGGGACTCCATATGACACCATTCAAGAAGTTATCGGTTTAGCAGGTAACAAGCCAGGCAACATGAAGGAATGGGACATCAACTTCAAGACCACTGAATTAACTGATGATGGTCAAGTTGATTACGAAAAGGCTAGAGAAGATCTTCAAGATAAGTCAATCAAGGTTGTAGCTATTCAAAGATCTCTTGGCTATGCAACGCGCAAGACTTTTTACCATGGACAAGATCAAGAAGATGCTTAAATTTGTTAAGGAAGTTCGTCCTGACGTTAACATCTTTATTGATAACTGTTATGGTGAATTCTCAGAATGTGAAGAACCAACATTTTATGGTGCTGATATGATGGCTGGTTCACTTTATAAGAACGCAGGTGCCGGTTTGGTTAAAGGCGGTGCCTTCTTGGTAGGTCGTCAAGACTTGATCGATGGTGCCGGTTCACGTTTGACTGTGCCAGGTGCTGGTAAAGGTGAAGGCGCAACTTGGGGCTACTTACGTGATATTTACCAAGGCTTCTTCATGGCACCTCATACAACTGGTGAAGCGCAAAAGGGTATGGTCTTTACAGCTGCACTTTTGGAAGAAATGGGCCTGGAAGTATCACCTAAATGGAGCGATCCTCGTAGTGACATTGTGCAAACTGTTACCTTTGGTAAACCAGATCCAATGGTTAAGTTCTGTGCCGCAATTCAACACTACTCACCAATGAACTCATTCGTTGATCCAATACCTTACCACCAAGATGGTTATGAAGATGAAGTTGTCATGGCTTCAGGTTCATTTGTTGAAGGCTCAACTATTGAATTATCATCTGATGGTCCGCTTCGTGATCCATACATGTTGTACATTCAAGGCGGTTTGTCTTATGCTCATGATAAGATTGCCATCACGCATGCGGTTGAAGAAACATTTTACAAGTAATAAAGAAAGGCAGATAATGCCTTTTTTGTTTGAGCTAAGGATAATCAGGATAAGAAAAATAAGTAAAATAAAACTGCCTTGAAATAATTCTCAAGGCAGTTTTTTATTACTTATCTTCTTGTAAGATATCGTCAATTTTTTGAACAGCTTCATTAGAGCCAATCAAAGTAATTTGATCATGTGGATTAATGACATCTGTGGCAAGAGGCACCTCATTCAAGTGTCCATCATGAACAATGCCAATTACGTTAACGTCGTAGTTCTTACGAAAAATCTAATTCGCCGAGTGACTTATTAAAGAAACGTGGATTTTCAACGCTAACTTCAATCAAAGAAACATTTTTAGAAAGGTGGAAGAAGTTAACCACGTTAGGGTGAAGTTGACTGGAAAATCAATTGACGGGCCATATCTTGTTCAGGTTCAATCACCATGATCAGCTCCAATTTTTTTCAAGAACCAAGCGGTGATTGTGGTTATTGGCCCGCGTTGTAACGTCAGGTGCGCCAAGTTTCTTAGCTAGCATAGTTGCGATAATGCTACCTTCGACGTTTTCACCCATGGTGACAAAAACATGATCGAAAGAACCAATATCCAAATCACGCAGTTCATCTTCATCGGTGGCATCCGCAATAACTGCGTGGGTAACCAGATGGGCTACATCGTTAATTACTTCTTCGTTTGAATCAATTACTAAAACATCTTGTTCGGCTTTTTAAAAGGGCAACAGTAAGTGCCATGCCGAATTTTCCTAGTCCTAAAACAGCAAAACTTTGATCAGCCAACGATAATTTCCTCCTCTGGATAACGATAACTTTGTTTTGTAGGATGTGACTTGAAGATAGAATACATGAAAGTGTAAATTCCAACACGTCCAATAAACATCAAAGCCATAATAATGATTTTGCCAAATAAATTAAGGTGTGGTGTAAGTCCTAATGTTAGACCTACGGTACCGAATGCGGAGACTGCTTCAAAAACAGCCTTGGTAACACCATTATGACCTAAACTTGGTTGGGTCATAGTTAATAATAGAGTCGCTAAAATGATTAATAAAATCGCAGAAAAGAATAGGGTTAAGGCACGATTGATGTTATCACGAGTGAAGCGGCGGTGCGAAAAGGCAGGTTCTTTTCCAGTAAACGTACCGATACTTTGCAAAAAGAGAATTCCGATAGTTGAGGTTTTAACACCACCAGCGGTGGAGCCAGGGGTACCACCGATGAACATCAAGATAATGGTAATGGCAATCCCGGCCGTACTTAGTTTAGAATAAGGAACCGAGAAAAATCCGGCCGTTCTTGGTGTTACTGCCAAAAATAGGGTGTTAAAGAAACGATCTACGCCATTAAGACTACCACTGAATTGCTTAAGGTTTTGCTCACTGAACAAGAAACCGATGATTGATAAAACTAAGATAATCAAACCAACCGTTAAAGCAAAACGGGTATGCAGGGTGATCTTGTGGCGAATATGGTAAGTTAATAAATCACGCCAAACTAAGAAACCAAATGAACCAGCCCCAATTAAGAACATAATCACAGTTAAAACATAAGGATTATTATTCAATTGCTCAAGCGACGGACCAAACAAGTCAAAACCGGCATTACAATAAGCAGCTACCGAATGGAAAAGACTGTACCAGATACCTTTGCCAAGGCCAAGTTTGGGTTCTAGAGCAATGAAAAGCAACCCTGCTCCGATTAACTGAATCACCAATGAAAGGCGAATAATTAAACGAACAACCCGAAATTGAGAAAGGTGGTTCAGATTAAGGGCCTCCCCCGTTAACATTCTTGCACCTAAACTCATGCGCTGGTGAGCAAAGTTGCTGAGCATGACGGCAAAAGTCATAAAGCCCAAACCGCCAACTTCAACTAAGATCATGATCACAAGCTGACCAAAAAATGACCAGTGCGTAGCCGTGGTAACTGTACTTAATCCGGTAACGCAGACTGCCGAAGTTGCAGTAAAGAGCGCGTCAGAATAAGCAGTGGCTTGGCCTGCTTTATCCGCAAACGGCAGCGATAAAAGAATGCTGCCGATAAGGATCATGATTAAGAAACCAATGGTTAAAGCAAGTGAAAATGTGATACGTCGATGAAAAAGATGTATCAAGTTTTTTCCTTCTTTCTGAGATAGAATACTTTATTAATTATAAGGCAAAAGAATTTTCATTGATACTCTGCTAAAATAAAGAAAGTATTTCATGCAAGTTAGGAAAATTAGATGAATCCAGAAAAAGTATTAAAACAAACTTTTGGCTATGATAGTTTTCGTCCAGGACAAAAGAAAGTCATTGATTTAGTTTTAAGTAAACAGAATGTACTAGCGGTAATGCCGACTGGTGCCGGGAAGTCGCTGTGTTATCAAGTTCCAGCCTTGATGAATGCTGGCGTTACCCTGGTTATTTCACCTTTAATTTCATTAATGAAGGATCAGATTGATACCTTAAAGCAAAACGGAATTAATGCGGCTGCTTTAAACTCTGCGATGCCGCAAGAAGAAGTAAATCCGATTTTGCGTCAGGCCTATGAGGGCAAGATCAAATTGATCTATATTACGCCAGAACGTCTAGCAATCGACTATTTTAGATATCAACTTAATTTCTTAGATATCGATTTAGTTGCAGTTGATGAAGCACACTGTATTTCTCAGTGGGGGCATGATTTTAGACCGGCTTACCGACAACTGCTTGATGGAATAAATTCTTTGAAGAGCAGACCAAATATTTTGGCCTTAACTGCAACTGCCACGCCAGCGGTTCAAGATGATATTTGTGAGCAGTTGAATATTCCTAAGCAAAATATGATTATCACTTCATTTGCCCGTCCAAATTTGAGCTTTAAGGTGGTTAATTCACCGCAAAACACGCCACTTTATATTGCACAGTACATCAAAATGCATCCCGATGAAGCAGGGATCATCTACACCAATACGCGTAAGAAAGTAGAGAGCCTAACTGATTATTTAGCTAAAAAAGGGTATCTCAGTTGGAGCCTATCATGGCGGGATGGAGACTAAAGAAAGAGACGAAGTACAAGAAGCGTTTCAATTTGATCAAGTTCAGGTAATTGTTGCCACTAATGCCTTCGGAATGGGAATTGATAAAAGCAATGTCCGCTTTGTCATTCATGCCTCAAGTGCTCGTAATATTGAAAGCTACTATCAAGAAGCAGGACGTGCTGGTCGAGATGGCGAAGAAAGTGAAGCAATTATGATCTACCATCCGGGAGATTTGCGCCAGTATCGCTTCTTTATCGATGAATCAACGGCTGATGAAAAATACCGCGAATTGCAGTATCAAAAATTTGCAAGCAATCACCGATTATGCCAATACGGGTGAGTGTTTGCAGCAGTTTATCGTGCGCTATTTCGGGCAAGACTGTGAACCTTGCGGCAAGTGCTCTAATTGTTTAAACCAAGATGAATTAACTGATATTACGGCCGATGCGCAAAAAGTGATTTCGATGGTTTACGAACTTGATGGTCGTTTTGGTAAAAACGTTGTAGCGCAGTGTCTAGTTGGTTCAAATAATCAAAAAATGAAAGAGATGAATGCTTCACAGTACGATCATTTTGGTAGCTTAAAAATGAATCAAAAATGAGGCAATCAGCTTAATTGACTATCTAATTGCGTCTAGATATTTAGAAATTGAAGGCACGAAATATCCGTTAGTTCATGTGACTAATCGTGGTTGGGATGTGCTCGATGGCAAAATAACAGTAAAAAGACGAATTGCCAAGGTCCAAAAGAAAAAGCAAATTTTTGCTCAGGATGAAAATCCAGATTTATATGAAGCATTACGAAAGAAGAGAATGGAATTAGCCAGAAAGCAAAGAGTACCTGCATTTATGATCTTTTCTGATCGCAGCCTGCATGATATGGCTAAGATCAAACCACAAAATGAAGCAGAGTTCTTAGAAGTCAGTGGGGTAGGTCAAGCCAAAATGCAAAAGTATGGTGCAACCATGATTCAGGTAATTAAGAGCTTTTAGTTATTACTTATAGAAAAATTAGTTACCTTTATATTGGCTTACTTATTCTTTTTAATCTACAATAGGGGTAATAAACGAAAGGAAGACTAAAGATGGCTAAAAAAAACTTTAATTTTGTATTACTCATGGTCAGGCAATACCAAGAAAATGGCTGAAAAGATTAATGGTGAAATTGCCGGTAATGACATTGAAGAAGTAACTGTAGCTGATGGTACTTTCGATTCAGATATGTATAAGACTAATGACATTGCATTAGATCAAATTCAAGGAAAAGAAGAATTTCCTGAAGCACAAGTTATAGATATCGACTTTAATAAATATGATTTGATTTTAGTAGGTAGTCCAGTTTGGTCAGGTTATCCTGCAACCCCAATCAAATCACTTCTTGAAAAGATGAAGAACTACAAAGGCGAAGTTGCTTCATTCTTTACTTCTGCAGGAACCAACCATAAGGCTTACGCAAGTCACTTTAAAGAATGGGGTAACGGTTTAAATATTATTGGCGTTGCTCGTGACGATAGTGAAGTTAGCGACTGGGTAAAATAGTTAAATAAAAATTATTATGTAAAGTAGCTGATGGGCTACTTTTTTGTTAAATGAAAATTAAAGGTTGATTCGCTCACTTTATTAATATAAAATTAAATTAATATTAATTATTAAATATATTAATGTGAATAAGGTGAGGATATGGATTTGATTAAACAAATTTCTAGTAAGGGTCTTGTTTTGGATGGTGCGATGTCAACAGCACTTGAGAAACAAGGAATTGATACAAATACAGATTTATGGACAGCTGTAGCTTTAGACAAAGACCTAGATAAAGTTTATAAAGTTCATATGAACTACTTCCAAGCCGGTGCTCAAATGGCAATTACCGATACATACCAAGCAAATGTGCAAGCTTTTGAAAAGCACGGTTATTCTGAAGACAAGGCTAAAGAAATGATTGCTGATGCGGTAAAAATAGCGAAAAAGGCGAGAGATGATTTTGAAAGAAGACAGGTATCCATTAACTATGTAGCCGCTTCTAGTGGGTTCATATGGCGCTTATTTAGCCGAAGGCGACGAATTTCGTGGCGATTATGATCTAACTAAAAAACAATACTTGGATTTTCATTTGCCACGCTTGCAAGTATTGCTTCAAAATAAGCCAGATTGTTTAGCTATTGAAACGCAACCTAAGCTTGATGAGGTAGTTGTCCTTTTAGACTGGTTAAAAGAAAACGCACCTGAAATGCCAGTGTATGTGAGTTTTACTTTGCATGATACAACAAAGATTAGTGATGGCACTTCTTTGAAAAAGGTGATGGAAAAAATAAATGAGTATGATCAAGTCTTCGCGGTTGGTGCCAATTGCTTTAAGCCATTTTTAGCCACTACCGCAATCGATAAGATGCGCGAATTTACCAAGAAAAACATTATCGTTTACCCTAACTTGGGTGGCATATATAACGAATTCGAGAGAAATTGGATTCCGTTTAATGCTAAGTTTGATTTTGGTAAATTAAGCAAGGAATGGTATGAGCACGGTGCTTGCATTATTGGGGGATGCTGCTCAACTGGAGTTAAAGAAATTAGTCAAATCGCCGCCTTTTATAAAATTTTGAATAATCAGAAGAGCAAGCAAAAATTAGATCTTAAACCCAATATAAATTTAATGAAGTCAACTAGATCAAAAGTGTAATTTTTTAAAACAAATCTCTTCCAATTTTTTAGATAATTTGGTAATATAATAGCGGGGCGTGTGATGAGCGCTCCGAGGATGAAAAGGCTAAGCAAGATGTCTCTTAGGGCATCTGCTGATAGGAAGAAATTTGAAGGTGTAGAAAAGCCATTAAGGACATTTTCCTTAGTGACTTTTTTTTCGTAAAAAAAGACCACTAGCAAATGCTAGTGGTTATTTTTTTAGAAATCATTTTTTGCTGTTCTCGGAGTTACCTTGTCCCAAATTGCATCGACAATGCCAATCCACATTGCACCAAGTGCAACTGAACCACAGACATCTGATGGGAAGTGAGCATACAAGTAAACTCTTGAGATCATTACTAGAACAAGCCAGACGACCAAAAGTACGTTTAACCAAACTCTAGTAGTTCTGTTTTTGACTAATGCTGGAATTAAAATGAGCATTAACCAAAAGACGATGATTGACATGCCCAATGTGTGGCCACTTGGAAAACTGAAGCCGTCATCTACTGCCAGGTGAGCAACTGGACGAGCACGTTGGACAATGTGTTTAACGATCCAACCAAACGCATCAGCAGTAATTAATGAAACGACAATGCTGAGCGAGAGGGGTCGCCGCTTTTCAATCCATAGAATAATTGCAATAAGTAGCATCCAAACCAGATCAACCTTGGTATCGGCCAAGAACGTAATATTGAGCATCAGGCCCTTTAAGCCAGGGATTGTATGCACAAGTTGTTCAAAGAAGTTGTCGAATTCATTGATCCAGCTCGCATGCATCATGATTGAAATCGCCAAAATTAAGAAGATT
>ENA-OQBL01000950-OQBL01000950.1-human-gut-metagenome-genome-assembly--contig:-NODE-950-length-12777-cov-4.191700_pt1 | contig 12777 bp, 12 predicted proteins | sample MGYA00242747_ERZ504553 | MGnify/ENA primary metagenome ERZ504553 (study PRJEB26092, sample SAMD00036240) | human gut metagenome | host: Homo sapiens | study: EMG produced TPA metagenomics assembly of...
CGGAATTTAGTGAATGGGAAAGTATTCTGATATTCAGTTGTTTATAAACACAAAAGGCCGAACTTAAAGTTCAGCCTGAATGCTATATAGAATTGTTGCTTTTCTATTATTAAGCGAGCTTGTTGATGTAAAGAGCCAGCTTAGATTTCAGATTGTTAGCTTTGTTTTTGTGGATAACATTTGTTTTTAGCTAACTTGTCCAACATCTTAGTGATGCCAGGATACATTGCAACAGCTTCTGTTTTGTCAGTAGTTGCACGAAGTTTTCTAACAGCATTTCTCATGGTCTTACCATAATATCTGTTATGAAGTCTTCTTGTCTCTTCTTGTCTGATTCTCTTCAGTGATGATTTGTGATTTGCCATTCGACTAATCTAATTTTTTTTAGTTCTTTATTCTTTTTACTTGTAGCCCGTGGGGGAATCGAACCCCCCTTTCAAGAATGAAAATCTTGCGTCCTAACCGATAGACGAACGGGCCATCCTTTTTATCGAGGATTTCTCTCTCGATTGCGGATGCAAAGGTAGTGACTTTTTTTGAATTTGCAAACATTTCCCAAACTTTTTTCTAAACTTTTTGTTCATAGTCCATTGAATTGACTATTTACCTAAACTTAACTTTTATGAAAAGTATCTTTAAATCAATGAGTTGCCTTGTATTGGGCGCAATGATTGTTACGCCGATGTTTGCGCAACAAAAAAACTTTATCCGGAGCTGGAAGGACCGGGACCTGTTGTTATTATCTCAAAAGATAAAAATGGCAAGGAAGAATTAATCAATGTATTTGAAGAAACGCAACGTCCGCATTTCCATGATCCCCGTGCTCCTCGTTTTTTTACTTACTGACCAACAGGGAAAGTTTGCATTGGGTATCGGTGGTTATTTGAAAACTACAATGGAATATGATTTTAATGGGATAGTGGATGACGTTGACTTTATCCCTGCACTCATTCCGCAACCGGGATCCACGTCTGTCCGTAATCAGTTCCAGATGGATGCAAGCACTTCCACTATCTTTTTAAAGTTGGTGGGGAGAACCAAGCATTTGGGTAACTTCATCGTTTATACAGCCGGAAACTTCCGTGGAAGTGGAAAGACTTTTGAATTGCAGAATGCTTATTTATCCTTCCTGGGCTTTACTATGGGGTATGATACCGGATTGTTTATGGACCTTGCCGCAGCTCCTCCGACTATTGATTTTCAAGGACCTGACGGGATGACTTTCTATCGCGCCACCCAGTTGCGTTATGAAGCCAATGTGATGAAAGGTTTGAAAGTGGGTGTCGGTGTGGAAATGCCGTCAGTAGACGGTACTCCGGCACAAGATGTGAGAATCGGTAAGCAGAGGATGCCGGATATTCCTGCCTATGTACAGTATTCTTGGGCAAAGGCTAGTCATATACGTGTGGGAGGAATCTTGAGAAGTATGACTTATGAGGATCAAGTGAATAATAAGGCAAAGTCATTGACCGGTTGGGGGATACAGGCATCGGGGACAGCAAGACTGGGTGGTTTCCAGCTTTACGGACAATATACTTATGGTAGAGGTATTGCTCAATATTTGAATGATATCAGCAACTTGAATGTAGATATCGTTCCTTTGGCCGATGAGTCCGGACGTATGCAGGTACTGCCCATGAAAGGATGGTATGCCGGATTACAGTATAATTTCTCGAAACGGGTATTCGCATCGGCTACGTATAGCCAGTCACGTCTGTTTACAGAAGATTGCTATGCTCACTTTAATGAAACTCAGTATAAAAAAAGGTCAGTACCTGGTTGCAAATGTATTCTGGAATGTAAGTCATAACTTGCAGGTAGGTGCGGAATATCTTCATGGTTGGAGAGAGAATTTTAATGATGTGAACCGTGAAGCAAACCGTATAAACTTGAGTGCGCAATATAATTTCTAACTTATTTTTCCTATCTTTGTGTCTATCAATAATGGAAAGAGAATGAAAAAATAGGTGCACATGTATCCGTAAGCGGGGGCGTGGAAATGGCCCCCGTTAATGCATTAGGGATAGGAGCGGACGCATTCGCTCTTTTTACAAAGAATCAGAGGCAATGGATTGCAAAACCTTTGTCTGTCGAGAGTGTTACTCTGTTTAAAGAAAACTGCGAGAAAGAAGGTTTTGATGCCCGGTATGTTCTTCCTCATGACAGTTATCTGATAAATTTGGGACATCCTGACGAGGAAGGGCTGGAGAAGAGTCGTGCAGCATTTTTGGACGAAATGCAGCGTTGCGAGCTTTTAGGATTGAAAATGCTGAATTTTCATCCCGGAAGTCATTTGAACAAGATATCCATAGAGAAGTGTCTGGACAGGATTGCCGAGTCTGTCAATATGACTTTGGATAAGACGACCGGTGTGACTGCTGTGATTGAGAATACGGCCGGACAGGGAAGTAATGTGGGAAATGAATTCTGGCATTTGAGATATATTATAGATAAGGTAGAGGATAAATCTCGTGTGGGAGTTTGCCTGGATACTTGCCATACCTATACCGCCGGTTATGATATTGTGAATGAATATGACCGGGTCTTTACCGAGTTTGATGAGGTAGTGGGGAGAAACTATTTGTGTGCCATTCACTTGAATGACTCAAAGAAACCATTGGGTAGCCGGGTAGACCGTCATGACAGTATCGGAAAGGGGCTGATTGGTATTGATTTCTTCCGCCGCTTTATGCAGGATTCCCGTTTTGACAATATGCCCGTTATTCTTGAAACTCCCGATGACACCATTTGGCGGGACGAGATTAAAATGCTTCGCAGCTTTGAACCATAGTTTGTGGCTGGATGAAAACATATTTAAGGAATTCAGCTATCATTTTGCTTGTAAGAGCGAGGCTTGCTCGCCCGAAAATAGGCTGATTTGCATATTCTCCCAAGATCGTGCCCGTTAGTTCGGGCAGGCAAAAAAACTTATATTCGTCAATCTGAGTTGGCAAATAGTATTTTCACCACCGTAGGGGCAGGCTCGTGTATCTGCCTGATAGTACGAAAGCAGTTGCAGGTTCTCTTTCCAAAGTATGACCGACCGTGGTCTTGTAAGCAGCTTCTTGACGATAAAGTCGGGAGAGAAGCGGAACTCTGGAGGAGCCTGCAGACTGTTATCTAAAACTTATAAAATGAAGAAACCGACCCTTTTGGGTCGGTGTTCTACGGTAGATGTTTTTCCTTTGCTTGACGGCTATGAGGCAATCCCTGCCCCTACAGCTGAATACATGACAGCACTATCGGACTTTCGGCATCTCCTCATTTACTTGAAATCCGTGCCATACTCCAACCAAAATACCATTGCCCAATCCTGGTCATTGGCAAACGGGTCATAAAGATGAGCTTTTTGTCCGTTCACTTTGTCCGGATAGATAAAGGCGCAGCTTCCTCTTCCGTCTTCGGTGAAGAGGCATAGATTGTTCCGGAAAATATTCAAGGCCCGTTCTGTATATTCTTGTTTTCCGGTCGCTTTGGCATAAAGACGGAAGGCAATACCCGATAAAGTGCTCCAGTAATGTGGGAAGGTATCTCCCCAAATCCGGTCTTTTCCAAACCAATAACCATCCCAGTGACGAATAGCGATGTCATAAAGGTGGAAACTGGGCTGTTTTCCGCCAAATGATTCTAATAAAGGAAGCTGGCTTTCGGCCCCTTTCAGATATTTTTCATCCCCGGTGAGCATATATACATTCAGCAGATGGATAATGGACGGAGCTACGATGCTCTGTTCGTAATTGACTTCGGAGGTCGGATAATTAGGCCCGTTTTCACAAAATACGTCTGCCATTGATTTGAAATCGTTCAGCAGAGTGTCCGCTTCGGCAGTAAATCCGTTTTCTTTCAATAGAGTATAGCCGTAGGTCGGGATATTGATGCAATAAAAACCATGCTTGAAATAACGGACCAGTGCACGCAGTGTGCCGTACCCGTCTTTCAGATGTTGTTTATTGCCTGTGGTGCGGAACATGGTAAACCAGAAATCGGCTACCCACGGATAGTTGTATCCCCGGTTCTTGCTCTTGAAGTCTACGGTGGAATTGGTTGTGTAGTCCGGTTTCTGGATGCGGCGGATGAAAGATACGTAGTTGTTCAGGGCATCCATTAATTTTTTGTCGGAAGTACGTTGGTATTGTAGAGCCAGCAGAATCCCCATAGCTACCCTTTCTCTGGCTTCGTCGCAGTCAGAGCGTTTGCTGCCACTTTCTCCGTTGATGTAAAGGGATTCGGTATCGTTGTCATAAACAATGAAGGCACCGCTTCTAGGGTCACCGGGCTTGATGAACTGTTGGTGTCCGGCAATGAACTGACACCGGTGGTTGACCAGGCTGTCAAAGTTGCTGACGGCAAGACACTCTACCGACGTTTGCTTTCCGTTCCCGTAAGCCAGTGTGAAAATCTTCTCTCCGGGTTCATTTATTATGGTGGTATAATTGATGTTGTCACCGCTTACTTCTGCCACTTCTTTACCGTTCAGCAATAGCTTGCCTTTCAGTGAGGGGCAGTTGCTTTTGAACGAAACATTTATTTTTTCGCCTGTTTCTACTACATAACGGTCTGCTGAGGCTATGATCAGACCGTTGTCTATGGCTTTTGCTTGGAATTCATCCCAGTTGTCCGCCGATAGGAGTAACCATTGTATGGTATAACATTCTCCCGGCTTTAAAGTCTTGTCCTGTGGATTAAGTTGGAAAACACCGCGGAAGTTGGAGCTTCCTTTTTTCTGCGAGCGCTCCCTCACTTCATAGCCTTTAATGGCACCTTCTTCCATAATCAGTCCCAATCCGCCGGGGGCTCCGCTCATCCGGGTGCAATAGACATAGGCTTCATTTCCTCCTGCCCATATATGTGCATTGCAACGGGCTTCGTAGCAAGTCCGGGCATCCGGATAATTGTCATTGAAAGGTGTGTTGATGGCAATGTCCTGTAAGTCGGCGTCTTTTTCTCCGGTGTTTGCGAATTCGTAGGATTCTACCAGGTTCCCGTCCCTGTTCCATTTTCGGGCTACGTTTATTTCTATGTCACCTGTCTGGTATTTCACGGTCATGTGATGGCTCGTGTCATGTTTTTTTGTCGGGATATTCCAGGAGTATTCAGTGCCGTTTATCCGAAGATGTCCCAATCCCCATCCATAGCGGGAGTCCACCCATTCGTATTGTGTTCCATCCGTACGCAGGATCCAGTTCATGGAAGTGTCGCTTGTCAGATAAAGTCCGCTTAGCGCCCCTGTTTGTGAGTCGGCTTTGAACGTGATGTTTTTAGGGTAGCTACAACTGCCTAGTGCAATTAATGCCAAAGGTAATGCAGCATACAAGAAAAGCTTCATGATGTTTTTCATACTTATTTGGATTATTGATGTAACTGTGCAAAGAAAGGAATAAAAAGGGAAATTAATTTGTACTTTTCATACATAATCCTGTAAAATAGTTCATTTTCTTTATAAACAGGCTTGAAGTGCCTGTTATTTTGTGGTTTTGAATCATTTTTTAGGTGCGGGTTGTGCGGGATAACGCGGATTTTTTCTTATGATAACATGAGTTTATTATAAGACTAGCTTATAACTGACAGGAATATGAGCAAGACTGATATTGAATTTTAATAATCCTTTTGTCATTTAACTCAAAACCATCCTGTAACGAGTTATTTCTTATATCGAACTTATGTTAATGTTATATCCCGCCGGTAGAGTGGTTTGTGTCTTTCATTGTATGGTTAAGCCTTTTCTATCCTATCCCTAAGCTTAAACGAACGTATCCTTTCTATCTCCATAGCCTTTGGAGTTAACTCCCAAGCTTATGGAGATAACTCCAAAGGCTATGGAGTTAACTCCGCAAGTTTGGGAGATAGAAGTTGTCAGTAAAAGAACCCTTAACCTGAAGGATACAACCGCTTAGCTTGCCGTAGTTTATAGGATAATATATCCTTTCCGTATCCTTCGTTTATTTTATGTCCTGATTACATGTCTTTTATTTCATCCAAGTTCTTCTGGATATCTTCGTCTTTTAACTCATAATTCATCAAGTTACCTGCCAGGTATTGGTCGTATGAGGCCATATCAATCAGCCCGTGACCTGAAAGGTTGAACAGGATCACTTTCTCTTCACCGGATTCTTTGCACTTGTTCGCCTCGCGTACAGCGGCGGCGATGGCATGGCACGATTCGGGAGCCGGAATGATTCCTTCTGCTTGTGCGAACAAACAACCAGCCTGGAAGGATTCTAATTGCTGGATATCAACCGCTTCCATCAGATTGTCTTTCAATAATTGTGAAACGATGACACCTGCACCGTGATAACGGAGACCTCCCGCATGGATATTGGCCGGAGAGAAATTATGCCCCAGTGTAAACATGGGCAGCAACGGGGTATATCCGGCTTCGTCGCCAAAGTCATACTGGAATTTACCACGGGTCAGTTTCGGGCACGAAGCCGGTTCGGCAGCAATGTATCGGGTTTGTTTCCCATTCAGGATAGTGTGGCGCATAAAGGGGAAGCAGATTCCTCCAAAATTGGAACCGCCACCAAAGCAACCGATAATCATGTCGGGATATTCGCCTGCCATTTCCATTTGCTTTTCGGCTTCCAGACCGATAACCGTTTGATGCAGTGTGACATGGCTTAATACCGACCCTAGTGTATATTTACAGTTGGGAGTGCTCATTGCCAGTTCGATAGCTTCGGAGATGGCTGTTCCCAGTGAACCTTGATAATTGGGATTACGGGTAATGATATCCTTGCCGGCACGGGTAGACATGGATGGAGAGGCGGTGACCGTTGCTCCGAATGTCTGCATGATGCTGCGGCGATAGGGCTTCTGATTATAGCTGATCTTTACTTGATAAACGGCAGCTTCCAGCCCGAATACCTTTGCGGCATACGATAGAGCGGCGCCCCATTGTCCGGCACCGGTTTCTGTAGTGACATTGGTTACGCCTTCTTCCTTGCAATAATATGCCTGGGCCAGAGCCGAGTTCAGTTTGTGGGAGCCGATGGGGCTGACACTTTCATTTTTGAAATAAATATGTGCGGGAGTCCCTAGTGCTTTTTCCAGTCCGTAGGCACGTACCAATGGTGTGCTGCGATAGTATTTGTACATTTCACGCACTGCTTCGGGAATTTCAATCCATGCGTCTGTCTGGTTTAATTCCTGTTTGCAAAGTTCTTTGGCAAAAATGGGGTAGAGGTCTTCCGGTTTCAGCGCTTCTTTGGTTTTAGGGTTCAACGGCGGCATGGGTTTGGTCTTCATGTCTGCCTGTATGTTGTACCAGTATTTAGGAATTTCATCCTCTGGTAAGATAAAACGTTTCTGTTTTGTGCTCATAATCTTTCAATTTAATAGTTTTGCGGTCAAAATTAGGTCAAAAAAAAGTATTCCTTACTAATTTTCAACTGCATTTTTTGTCGGGAACAATCAAAAAAAGGGATGTCAGAGTAAAAATGCGAAGTTATTTGTTATTATAGGCAGAGATGTGAATATTTTGATTAAGTTTGTTTTCTGTTAATGCAAGATGATATCGACATGGAACCTTTACACAAACTATTTATCTATCGTAAGAAGTTAGTAAAACCGTACATAGAGCGATTGCTGAAATGGATGGACGGGATAACTTATATGATGTCGGCCTTGTTCATCCTTACATTGGTTTATGAGCATGGATTTCTTATTTCTTTTGAAGAAATGGAGATGATAAACACGCTGTATCATTTTGTCTGGATTGTTTTTCTGGTTGATATTTCCCTGCATCTTTTATTAAATTACTCGGATACCAAGCGGAAGTACCGGGGACTGGCATGGATACTGAGTCTGATGCTTTATCTGACTTTGATTCCAGTTATTTTCCATGAACCGGAGGTGCAAGGGGGAATTCATGATTTCTGGTCTTTTTTCCACAGTCGTTTATATCATGTGGTGCTGCTCACTTTGCTTTCGCTGCTGCAATTGTCTAATGGGATAGTCCGGCTGCTGGGCAGGCGCACCAACCCGTCTTTGATCTTTGCATCCAGTTTTCTCATATTTATTCTGATAGGGGCAGCGTTACTGATGCTTCCGCGTGCCACTTATCATGGCATTTCCTTTATCGATGCTCTGTTTACCGCTACCAGTGCCATTTGTGTCACGGGGTTGGTTTCGGTCGATGTCTCTTCTACATTCACGTCCGAGGGGTTGTTCATCATTATCATGCTGATACAAATCGGCGGTTTGGGAGTCATGACCCTGACCAGTTTCTTTGCCATGTTTTTTATGGGGAATACTTCGCTCTACAATCAGTTGGTGGTCCGTGATATGGTAAGCTCGCAGTCACTCAGTTCGCTGCTTTCCACCTTATTATATATATTAGGGTTTACCTTGGTGATAGAGGCTGCTGGGATGGGGGTTATTTTTTTAAGTATACATGGCACTATGGGCATGGATATTGAGGAAGAACTGGCTTTTTCTGCTTTCCATTCCATCTCTGCCTTTTGCAATGCCGGATTCTCTACTTTGTATGGAAACTTAGGTAACGAACTGGTACTTCATAATCATAACTTGCTATATATCACTATCTCTTTCCTGGTTATTTTGGGAGGTATAGGTTTCCCGATTCTGGTAAATCTGTATGAAACGGTTTCTTATGAAAGCAAGCGCTTGTATCACCGTTATGTCAAAAAGAATAAGAGGACAATCCGTAAAATACATTTATATAACCTGAATACCCGTATCGTATTGATTATGACGGCTATCTTGCTAGTGACGGGTACTGTGGCCATTGTTGTTTTCGAATGGAATCATGCTTTTGCGGGAATGACGGCTACAGAGAAATGGGTGCAGGGCTTTTTTAACGCAACTTGTCCCCGTACGGCAGGATTTTCAAGTGTGGGCATGACTACTTTCAGTGTGCAGACGTTGCTGCTGATGGTGGTGCTGATGATGATTGGCGGCGGTACGCAGTCTACGGCCGGTGGTGTGAAGGTGAATGTGTTTGCTGTAGTCATGTTGAACTTGCGTGCTATTCTTATAGGTGCCGATAAAGTCAATATTTTCAACAGGGAGTTATCTCATGATTCCATCCGGCGTTCTAATGCCACATTGATTCTTTATCTGCTGATTGTTTTCGCGGGTATCTTCGGTTTAAGCATTCTAGAGCCGCAGGCTTCAGTGATGGCGTTGGTTTTTGAGTGTACTTCGGCACTCAGTACGGTAGGTTCAAGCCTGGATCTGACACCTACTTTGGGAAGTGACAGCAAACTGATTGTCATTGTTCTGATGTTTATCGGACGAGTAGGGGTGCTTACTTTGATATCCAGCCTTATTAAACAGAAAAAAATAACAAAATATAAATATCCGAGTGATAACATCATAATCAACTAGTTATGAAATACATTATTATTGGTTTAGGAAATTACGGCGGAGTGTTGGCCGAAGAGCTTTCCGTATTGGGACATGAGGTGATAGGAGTGGATACAAACGAGCATCGTGTGGATGTGTTGAAGGACAAAATCGCGACTTCTTTTATTATTGATGCTACGGACGAACAATCGCTCAGTGTGCTGCCACTGAAAGATGTGGATGTGGTTATTGTTGCTATCGGCGAGAATTTTGGTGCTTCTGTGCGTGTGGTGGCACTGCTGAAAAAGAAAGGAGTGAAACATATCTATGCCCGTGCGGTAGATGATGTGCATAAGACCGTGCTTGAGGCTTTTAATTTAGATAGTATTCTGACACCGGAGAAAGAAGCGGCACGGAGCTTGGTTCAGTTGTTGGATTTACACGTCAATGTGGAGTCTTTTCAGATTGACGAGGAACATTATGTGATGAAGTTCAAACTTCCTTCTTGTTTTGTAGGCTATAAGGTGAGTGATCTGTCATTAGAAACGGAATTCAATATAAAAATCATTGCATTGATAAAAGGGGAGAAAGTGCTGAACGGTTTGGGTATTTCGATATTGGAGCATCAGGTGGAGAATCATTTTGAGGAAAATTATGAGTTGGAGGAGGAAGATCAGTTGGTCTGCTATGGGCTTTATAAGAATTTTATGGATTTTGGAAGGCGTTGTAGCAGGAATGCCTTTCAAAGAAAGAATATTTTTTTCTAAGTGAGATTAAACCTTTTCTTTTGGGTTTAGTCTAACTTAATAAATAATTTAGTTTAGTTTTTAGTTTTCTCTGAAGGCCGGCCAATGTGATATTGCCCGGTTTTCGCTTTTTATGGAGGTTTTCTTGTGAGTGTCCGTTACTTTTTGTTACTTTGTCACCTAGAAATCGAGATTTAGATGAAACAGATATATTTTTTATTTGTCGTTTTGCTGGTTGTAATGACCGCTTGCGGAGGTAAGAAAGAGGCTTCCGTTGATGCAGAACAATTGATGTTCCAAATAGACAGTGTGGATCATGTGACAGGTTTGCAGCGTATGCAGGTTTCACGTATTGACCAGCATATTGTCAGTGGCGGAAAAAAACTATAATTTGTTTATAGAGCGTGCTCCCAGTGATTCTCTGCCTTCAGTCAAAAGTGACTTGGGAATTTTTGCCGACAATCGTATTATCGTTAGAATTTCCCGTGAAAATGGGAGCCGGGTCTTTGCCAAAACTTTTACCAAGCAAAGTTTCTCTGGATTCGTAAGTGCTGATCATCTCCGTCATTTTATATTGGAGGGCGTGGTATTTGATGAAGAGAAGACCCGTGAGGGAAAAAATATCATATTGGCTGCCAGTGTGAGTTATCCTCAGACAGATTTGTATATTCCTTTCTCCATCACTATTACTCCTGAAGGAAAAATGAGCATATCTAAAAATGAGGATATGGAGGAGCTTCCTCCCATGTTGGGAGACAGCCTTAATTAAATCTAAAATACAGGAATAATTTTTGCGCGTCATAATCTTTTTAGGCGGTTAGTTGTTGGTATGGCATTAACTAACTAAAGAATAAATTAGATTATGAGAAAGATTTTATTTTTAATGGCTATGCTGGTATGCTCTCTTCAGTTCGCCATGGCAGGCGATGTTGTGACCCGCGATGTGAATAAGCTTCCTGTTGCCGCACGTGAAATGATCGGCAAACATTTCTCTCAGACTAAAGTTGCGTATATCAAGATTGAAAAGGACTTGTTTCAGACCACTTCCTATGATGTGAAATTGGCCGATGGCATTGAATTGGAGTTCAATTCAAAGGGAGAGTGGCTTGAGATAGATTGCAAGAACAAGTCGGTTCCTTCTACTTTTATCCCTCAGGCTATTTCCAAGTATATGAAAGCTAATTATAACGGGCATAAAACGGTGAAGATAGAACGTAACCGCAAGGGATATGAACTGACATTGGAAAATGGATTGGAAGTAGACTTCGATCAGTTTGGAGGATTCTTGAAGTTGAGCGATTAAAAAAGATTTTTTCTGTAATAGGGGAACTATCTCTCCTTATAGTAATGATGCCATAAGAGGGTGTATCAGAAATAAATTGAACTATCTTTTTATTATCAGCGTTGAAAAAGATAGTTGCAACGAATTTTGATTCACCCTCTTATGTATTATAAATACAGTTCTCGGTCTTTGCCCTGTTATTAATCCATCGGCTCGTAATCCTTTGCCAGACCGCCTTCGCTGGTTTCCTTATATAAGGAAGGAAGGTCATGACCGGTCTGTTTCATTACTTCCACCACTTTGTCAAAGGATACACGGTGATTACCGTCTGTAAAGGCAGAATAGATATTGGCATCAAGAGCTCGGGCCGCTGCATAGGCATTTCTTTCGATACAAGGGATTTGTACCAATCCGCATACCGGATCGCAAGTCATTCCCAAGTGATGCTCCAAGCCCATTTCGGCTGCATACTCTATCTGGGCCGGGCTACCTCCGAATAATTGGCTGGCAGCGGCGGATGCCATTGAACAGGCCACTCCTACTTCTGCCTGGCAACCGGCTTCGGCTCCGGAAATGGAGGCGTTGTGTTTTACTATATTTCCTATCAATCCGGCAGTAGCCAGTGCTCTTAAAATCCGCATATCGCTGAAGTCACGGCTTTTTTGCAAGTGATAAAGTACAGCCGGAACCACTCCGCATGATCCGCAAGTAGGGGCTGTGACGATTTTGCCACCTGAGGCGTTTTCTTCACTGACTGCCAGAGCGTATGAGAATACTAACCCGCGGGAACGCAGATTGTCCTTATAACCTTTTGCCTTAATATAGTAAGTGGAGGCTTTTCTGCGCAGATTGAGTGGCCCGGGTAATACGCCTTCTTGATCCAAACCACGCTCAATGGCTTCTCTCATGGTTTTCCATACTTCTGCCAGATAGTCCCAAATGTCTTCGTCTTCACATTGCTGGACGTATTCCCAGTAATTGCGTCCGGTACGTTCACACCAGTAGAGGATTTCACTCATACGGTTCATATCATAGATTTCCGGAGTTGAGCCTTTGTCGTGCCCTTCTTCGGCTAGAGCACCTCCGCCTACACTGAAAACAGTCCATTCATCTGTCACCTTTCCTTTTTCATTCAAAGATTTGAAAGTCATTCCATTGGGATGAAACGGATAGAAGACATGGGCTTTCCAGATAATTTCTGTAGGCGCATGCGGTTGCAATGTATCTAAAATGGCTACATCGGTCATGTGTCCTTTACCGGTAGCGGCGAGGCTTCCATAAAGAGTAACTTGAAAAGCTTTGGCTTCGGGATGTTTTCCCTAAGAAGATTTCAGCAGCCTTTGCGCGGTCCCATAGTATGACTGCTGGACGGACCGGTGCCGATGCGGTATAGTTCTCGGATAGATTTCATTTCGTTTTATAAGGTTAGTTATTATGAGGAAC
>ENA-OQBL01000954-OQBL01000954.1-human-gut-metagenome-genome-assembly--contig:-NODE-954-length-12728-cov-7.971431_pt1 | contig 12728 bp, 13 predicted proteins | sample MGYA00242747_ERZ504553 | MGnify/ENA primary metagenome ERZ504553 (study PRJEB26092, sample SAMD00036240) | human gut metagenome | host: Homo sapiens | study: EMG produced TPA metagenomics assembly of...
GGTCTTATTCGTTTTTCGTTTCATTCTTCATATCCTCCGGGCGGGTAGTCAGCAGGTCATAGATTTCTCCGCGAGGGAACCGATCCACAAACGGAATGGTTACATTTCCATAGAACAACAGCCCCTCACCGGAATTGCTGTGTGTGATATCGTAGCCACCGCCGGAATGCTCGGCGCGGGTTCCAAACAGGTCGGCCAGCGCATGGGCTGCCGTGGCGCGGTTTATCCCGGTCAGTTCAATTTCACAGCCAAAATACTGGTCACGGAAATCAAGGGGCAAGCGCCTCACCCCGCAGTTCTGCATCCATGGCTGCAATTCGCCGTCCGATGGCTTCCACCACATGGACTGTCACGCCGTTGCCTGCCTGCTTGTAGGCTTGGTTATCGCTTTGGATGGCAAGCACCGTGTCGATGCGGTCATCTGCCCAGCCTTGCAGCCGCAGACATTCGCGCGGTGTCAGGCGGCGGATGCGCCCCTCGCACAGAACACCGTGACGGTCTTTTGTGGTAAGTGTATGCATGGGTGCGCCGGGCTTACCGGTGCGTTCGGCGTTGCGGGCGAGATCGGACTTGATGGGATTTTTGACCGGGCAAACTTCAACAGTGCCTTGCTGGCAGCCCGTTGTAAGTGTATGCGCAATCTCTTTACCAACCCGTCCGCGCCGACTGTTGACTGTGGCGTAGCTCAGGTCGATGCTGTCACCGACCTGTGCCATCTGGTAGCCGGTTTTTGTGGCGCACTTGATCGGCACTCCCACCTCATACAGCCCGGTTTTGCCACCGAAGCCACCCGGATTGGCAGCCAGCGTACAGCTTAATCCTTCGGGGGAGTAGACGCGCTCCCCTTGGTGGCCACCGTGGGTTTGAATAAGAGAACTTCCTGCTGTTTCGGTGAAAGGAAATACTTTTCCTCTACATCGCTCATCAAGATATCCAATAATGTACACGCGGTTCCTTGACTGGGGGACGCCGAAATCTTTGCTGTTAAGACATTGCCATTCCACACCATACCCCAGTCGGTCCAGCGTGTTAAGGATCGTCGCAAATGTCCGGCCGCCGTCATGGTTAAGCAGTCCGGGTACGTTTTCAAACAGCAGATACGCAGGCTTCCGGGCTTCAGCCAGCCGGGCAAGCTCAAAGAAGAGAGTTCCTCTCGGATCGCCAAATCCTTTTCGGGAGCCTGCGGTGCTGAACGCCTGACACGGAAAGCCTCCGCAAAGAAGCTGGAATTCTGGCATTGTTTCTGGGTCTGCTTTTCTTGCATCTTCTACGAACCACTCTCCCTTCGTGTCAAACAGGGCATTGTAACTACGGTTGGCGTATTTGTCGATTTCGCAGTGTCCTACGCATGTAAAGCCTCCGGCACGGGTCAGTCCTTCGCGGAAACCGCCTATGCCGGAGAACATATCTATAAATCGAATCACCGATTCGATAACGAAAAAAGAGGCAACCAATGCTGGCTGCCCTTGCTGGTTAAGTATGTGATTTTCAGTATTGTGCATCTACCTCCATTTCGGTGCCATCTGGTTCGCCGGAGTCGACATCAGCGTTTTCCTCCGCAGCTTGCTCGGTCGTAATTCTTTCGTAGTCCTTTTCCGCTTCATCCAATTCTCTTTCAATGAGATGTGCCAGAAACTCTTTCTGGCTCAGTTTGCGGTGATAAATTTGCTCGTACCTTGCAAGAAAGGTTTTGATGCGCTGGAGAAGTTCCTCGGATACCTGAAATGCTAACGTGCGTGTTGCCATGTTGCTGACTCCCTTCGGTTTCTCAAAAAATGTGGTTACGGCCTGTTCAATGAACTGCGATGTGGTGATGCCCTGTCGTTCCAGTTCTTCACGGATTTTCTGGTGCAGGTCATCCGGGATGGTTACGGTCAATTTGCTCATGGGTGCGCTCCTTTCTGTGTTTGCAAAGCAAGCATACCACAGCGGCAGAAGCAAAGCTATTCACAAGAACTAACGACAATTCATTGAATTTTGCTATCAAAGCAGCCATAACCAACAAAAACTTAGTGCATGGGAACCACCCCCTCTAAAGTGTGGATAAGAAATTGAGCGCGGAATCTGGGATTGCATCGTCCGGCGGCGGACTGGGAACAGCAGTGGCTATGCTGGCCGCCTGCAATTCCTCCCGCACCACCTTGCGGATGCTTTCTTCCAGCCTATCTGTCTGCTCCGTTGCAAGAATGGCTTGCACCAGAAACTCCTTGCGGCGAGCTGACGGCATCTGCTGCAGCAACGCCCACGCGCGGCGGTGTTGCGGGTCGCTGAGGTTCGGACGGAAAACATATTGTGGTCGTTTCATGCCTCGCTTTTACGGCGCGACACGGCGGCCAACGCGCGCTCGAATCCGACCGCGTTCACCTTGTCGTCCAGCAGGAAAATCGTCTTACAAAGGCCGTCCTTGGGACTTAGGTGGCGGCTCACCACCGATGCGCCGCCGCCCAGCAACACGGCGGGGATAGCGTGCAGATCGAAACCGGCTTCCATCGTGGCGGACAGCAGATGTTCGGTGTACTTGCGACCTTGTTTGTTCACAATGTCGCGCACCGTATCGCTGACTGTGCAGGGCTGACCCGCCAGCATATTTTCGATTTGGGCATCCGTGAGGGACAGCCCGGTTTCGCGCCGCACCTGCTCCCGGATGTCATCTACGCAGCGGATCATGCCGAGCTCCAGACTGTGAGCGGTATCGGCCACAGGGATGGCGTTGTCGATGCGCATAAGGTCCACTGTCCAGCCGCCGAGATCCATAAGGAGCATGGACGGTTCGTCCTGCAAAAGCCCCACTTCGGTCATAAGGGCGGCGTAGCCTTGGGGAAAGATGGCAACTTCCTCAATCGTAATGCTGTACTCCACGTCCTCGAACTTGTAGTTCACAGGCTGGTTGCTCCGCAGCAGATACTCTCTGAACTTGGGTTTGTCGCGCCCGAAACTGGTCAGCGGCAGACCCGCCGCAATGCGCACCGAACATTCGGGAGGCAAACCGCGTTGCTGAATCTCCTTTGCGATAGCTGCCAGTGTCAGCAGGTAGTAGTTGTCGTTTACGGTCTTGTCCCGCTGGATAGGCTGCCGCCCGGAGCCACAAACAAAAAAGCACCCGCCAAACTCTAAGAGTCCTTGGCGGGTGTAGGGTTCGTGTTCTCCGTAGCTTGTCAGCCCAGCCGGGAATGAACAGTGGGCTGTTTTGATAGCATAGTAGCCGTGGTCGATGCCGATAATGATGCTCATGGGAAATACCTTCTTTCATTTCAAAATCTTTCGGGAATCTATAATAAACGGCGGGGGAGAATAAGTCTCCCTCGCCGGAATTTTCCTTCGGAAATTGCTGCGGTTTTGTCTGTCAAGACTGGCGATAGGCTCTCAAAACCGTACCGCCAGTGGTGAAAATTCACGCTGCAACAAAAAATGCGCATCCTGCTTTTCGGCAGGATGCGCGCAAAATCACTTGTGGATATTTTCAGGCAAATGGGATAAATTTGGTACATTTTGCCCCAAAATGGCCTGTTTTTTGCAATTTTATATCGTAGCTACGACACAAAATCAGTCGATAGGCTTCATCGTGGGGAACAGAACGAAATCGAATCATAGCTTTTCTAAAAAATGTTACTAGGTTGCCATTATATGAATAACCTTACGGCATACAGTACGATCTAGAAACTATGCGGTTCAACCGGATGACATTTTCAGGTGGTTATGGTTTTCATCCAAATTCACGAAATTGTAAAATTGACGTTTTTTTCGAAACGCGTGCTTGCCTTTGAACGATAAAATGCTTGATTGTGTTGATAATTTCGAAAAAAGCGTATATAATATAGGCATGAATGGAGGAATTACTATGCTTGTTCGTTTTTCGGTTGAAAATTATATGTCTTTTAAGGAGCCGCAAGTGTTTTCAATGGCTGCTGACAAAGGCACTCGACATTCTACACATGTTGCTTCTGCAGGAAGTAAAAGATTGCTAAAGGGTAGCTTTTTATTCGGCGCAAATGCGTCGGGAAAATCAAATTTTATTCATGCTATAGACTTCATGCGTAAGGCTGTTCGTGCAGGAAACACAAAGGTTCTAAAAAATCGAGATAAGTATTTCCGAATTGATTCGTCTTGTTCAAATAAGCCCGGAATTTTTCAGGTTGATATAGTAGCGGAAAATCATCTTTATTCATATGGGTTTGCACTGAACTATCTATCCCGCGAGTTTGTAGCCGAGTGGCTATATGAAATAGAAGACACCAAGGAACTTTGTATTTTTGACCGAGATGTTACCACTTCGGAAGTGCAAACAGATTTAGACTTCAAAAGGCACTCAAAAGATGGTATGCGCTATGAGGTTTACAAGTCAGATGTTCCTGCAGATCATCTTTTCTTAAGCGATATAGCTCAGAGAGAGATTGAATCGGCATCACTGTTTCAACACTTCAAGCGAGTATATAAATGGTTCTTGGATGTTATTGTGATTTATCCAGATAGCCATAATATTCAGATTACTGACTATTTCACAAATAATGAAAATAACGTCACTTTGTCTCAAATGCTTTCGGATTTTGATACTGGCATTGAGAGTTTGTCTTCTGACAAAAAAGCTATCAGTGAAGCTTTAGCTTTTATACCTAAAGATATCCGAGCAAAAAATTATTAATGATATTGAGGAAGAACTCCAAAAAAAATCCGATGATTCCTCAGCATTTATGCGAGGCAAAAAACTAACAATTGCAATTAAAAATCGAAGATTTAATATTTCGATTGAAGATGGTGAGCTTCAAGCAGAAGAATTGCAAATGAATCACGGTAACGCATCAGATTTGTTTGATATACTCGATGAGTCTGACGGAACTCAGCGACTATTCGATTTGATACCAGCGTATCAATCTCTTAAAGAAGGAAAAATTATTTTTTATTGATGAAATTGACAGAAGTTTTCACAGTAAGCTGACAAAAGAATATATCCGGCGCTATTTTGCAATAACTAACGGACAATCGTGTCAACTGATTTGTACAACGCATGATTTGAATCTAATGTCATTAGATCTTTTAAGAAAAGACGAAATTTGGTTCGTTGAGCGAAATGAACATCACAGTTCAAATTTGTATTCATTAAGCGAATTTAAAACAAGATGTGATAAAGATGTGTTGAAGAATTATGTACAAGGACGTTATGGGGCAATCCCTTGTATTTCAGAGAGTGATTATGAGGGGGCTTAGTAACTATGCCTAACACTTACAGACTTAATTCTCATGGAATGTTTGATCGTCGGCAAGATCGAAATATGCGTCGAGTGATTTTCTTGTCGGTTGAAGGGACTAAAACAGAAGTTGAATATTTTGGTTATATTAATAAATATAAAACAAGCCTTGGCGTTGAATCCATAGTCGAAATTCATGTTCTTAAGCGAGACGACACCAAAAGTTCTCCTGAACAGGTATTAGACTTACTAGATGAATATATGTCATTAAGAACTACATCAAAGTTAAAAGATGAGTTGCAGAAGTTGGAGTTAAATTCCTATGACGTAGATTTCATACAATCTTATCTGGACGCAAAAGAGCTCATTCCTGACAGACAGCGGAAAAGATTCGAAGCCACATTGATGAAAGAACATCTAGATTTACTTTACCTCAAATTTTTAAGTGATTACCAAGGTGAGTCCGATATTTTTGGTGTTGTTATAGATCGCGATTCTAAAAGTCACCCGCGTAAAATGATTGAAGAAGTTTTTTCAGACTGTGACAATAAAGGCTATAAATGCTTTCTTACAAACCCCTGCATAGAACTTTGGCTTTTGTTACACGTATCTGATATCAGTGAAGAATATAAGCATGACATGAACAATCTTTTGGAAAATCCGATAGACAAGCAAGGGCATACCTATGTGGGAAATTTACTATATGAAAAGACAAATATAAGAAAGAGTATTCAACTCAAAGCGTTTGAGAAGTACTTCCTTCCAAATATCGAAAATGCTATCGAAAATGCAGCCAAAATTTGTACGGAACGAAACAATCTATTAGATAGAGTTGGAAGCAATTTGGGCGAGCTTTTTGTGTTACTAAGAGAAAAGCCTAAGGACAGCGTTTGATGCAATTACATATAGCAAGGAAATTTCTCCGATTCATTTAGAAATACGAACCACGTTATTGTGCTAATACTTTAGTGTGGTTGAAAACCATACCATAATCCCGCGTAAGAGTAGTAAATATGAACTATCTTTAACCCGGATGTTTCAGCGTACAGAAATACAATTATGATGGAGGGAAATATGCTTAATCCAGATCTGCCAATCACAAAAAACTCGGAAGACATCCTAAACAGAAGCACTTTTGCTAATAGTTTGGCAAAAACATTACTGCAGTATTCCTTCTCATCCTCCCTAACGATAGGTCTCTACGGTGAATGGGGAAGTGGAAAAACATCTTTGCTGAATATGGTGTTGGAAACCGTCGAAAGCAAGGATTCTAATACAGTAATCCTTCGCTTTAACCCGTGGTTGTGCTCAAATTCCAAGCAGCTAATTACGCAGTTCTTCAAACAACTTTCAGCAGCGATAAAGTTGAAGAAGCCAAAAAACGAAACGGCATGGGAATTAATTGACCAATATGCTGATTTGTTTGATGCGGCAAACATGATTCCTGGAGCTGGCACGATTATTTCGGCCTTTGGTAAGACACTAGCAAAAGAGGCAAAAGAAAAAAACGAACAGGAATCCAATGATTTGCAAGGGAAAAAAGACAAAATTATTACTAAAATGCGTGATGATGATATCAGAGTTATCGTATCCATTGATGATATTGATCGACTTACAGAAGAAGAAATTATCTCTGTTTTTCAGTTGGTTAAAGCTTTGGCGGATTTCCCCAATACAATTTACATATTAGCCTTTGATTATAATGTAGTAGTCAGAGCGCTTAGCAAGGTACAGCATGGAGACGGTAAAGAGTACTTGGAGAAAATTATTCAGGTTCCCTTTGAGATTCCTGCACCTTGCATTACGGATATATATACAGCTTTATTCTCAAAGCTCGATGTGATTTTCAGAGATTTCCCTGCAGATAAGTGGCCAAAAGATATCTGGGCTGAACTTTTTCAATTTGGAATCAAGAAGTATATAAAATCGATTCGGGATGTCATTCGTTACACAAATGTTTTCCTTTTAAAGTATGATCTTTTGAAAGATGAAACAGACCCAGTTGATTTGCTCGCTCTCACTTGCCTGCAAGTATTTGAACCCTTCATCTATTCCAATTTGCCCGGTTTTAAGGAGTTTTTGTGTGGAGACGATATGAGTAGTTCACTCTCAAGAGGAAAGGCTTATGAAGATGAATTAAAGCGCAATGTCTCCAAACTGTTTTCGTCAAATGAAAAAATAACAGATCGAGAAGCCGTAAATCATATACTTAGTATGCTATTTCCAAAAGTAAAAAATGTCTTAGGTATCTCGTATAGTTATGGGAGAAATTATTCTCACAGAGACTTTTTTGTACGCAATAACGTTGCCGTGCCAGAATGTTTTGATCGATATTTTGCATTGGCGCTCGAAAAGGATGCAATCTCGACATCAACCATCCAACGATTCATTTATGAAGACAGCCCTCAAGAATTAGAAAAAAATATCCTTGAAATCTATCAATCTGGCAAGATTATACGATTGCTCGACGGCATTGAGGCTTACGCTAATAATCGTTCGCTAAAAATTTCCGAAGAACGTGCAACCACAGTCATCACTGCGCTTGTGCGCAATTGGGACAAATTTCTTGACCCAAATGATGCAAGCTTTCTCTCGATTCCATTTTCGTGGAGACTCCTTTTCTGCGTTGATCCTTTACTGGAAAAAATTGATTCAGGCAGAAGATTCCAATATATTCAAGAAATTTTTAATGACGACTTCGTTCAGCCGTCCACATTAACATTGTTATTACAAAATTTCGAAAGACAGCTGGGTCGCTTTACAGATGATTCTAAGCCTAATGAAAACGCATTACTCTCTTTAGCAGATGTTCTTCAACTTGAGAGCATTTTCAAAAGCCGCGCAATAGATGCAATCGATTCCAAATCAGTCCTGAATAGTGCTAATGCGTCAAGCCTCTTTTGGATGCTACAAAACATTGATCCAGATATGGCAAAAAGCAAAAAAGCTTCTTTAATCACAGACGATACATCGCTAGCTAAAGTTATAAGTGCCTGCACTTCTAGAGGATCAACGTTAGGAAAAATTGTTGTAAAGACTCGAAAAGTAGATTTGAAGTATCTCGAAGAATTTGTAAATCTCGACGAAGCGTATAACCGTATTGAAAAATTTGTGGCAACAGATTCGTTTACGTATTTGACAGAAGACGAAAAGCTGAACACGATATTGTTCTTAAAAACTGCAAAACAGCAAAATAAAGAAGATTCTTTCTTTGGTGGTGTTCCGGAGGATGCCCTTGCAGATTGGCTTGAGCAGACAAAGCATTGAGCCGATTGCACCGCGACACCGCATATAATCTGTGTTTACTTAATAACCGCCTCTCTATATACCTCAGTTATGAACATCAACTTGTCAAAAGTGTTCGCGATTTTGAGGAGGTGTTAAAAGATGTGCTATCTGATTGCTAAAGAACGCAATGCACACGGTTGCATTGCGCTGAAAACTACCCACGGTCAGCATCTGGCTGATTTCAAATATGCACTAGATGATGCTCTCGACGGCAGCGGAATTCAGCTTGTCACCATCAGCCGACCTACAGCCTACGGTGAGTACGCGCCGTATCGCTTTGTACACAGTGAAGAGGAATTTGCTGCGCAGGTATTGGCTATGCGGGCATAACGAAAATCTTATTTGTGACTTTTAATCCTGCTTCGCTACAAAACCCATCTACGAACTCATCTACCAATTTATCTACGGCTCTGCATTTTGGTTGAGAAACGCCGCGAAAATTACTACACATTACCTAAAATTAGGCGTTCTTATTTGTAGAATACCAACAAAATTTTGCGGCTATTCCAAAATTTTTGCCAGTGATGCTTTCTCATAACCGGTTCAGTGGGGGTTCGAATCCCTCACGGCCCATAAAAAGAACGCAGCTATGTTATTTTTTAAGATAACACGGCTGCGATTCTTTATTTTTCGTACAATTCACGGCTCAACTGATTGCGTATCGACTCCCGGCGTTTTTTGTATTGCTGGGTGTAGATCATTAAAGTCGTGCTCGGCTGGGCGTGACCTGCTTCAGCTGCAACCGTTGCAACTGCTCACTGCACCGATAGCAGCTGTAATGGTTGCACGGCGCAAGTACGAAGGATACTTATGGAACTTTTTATCGAATTCCGGATATTTGAATTCACGATTTTATTGCCGTGAACCAGCTTTTCGATATAGCGTCGTTGCTCCAAAGCTCCGGTAGTTATGCTTCTTACAGTATCCCAATTGTCGTTGACAATACCAATCAGGTAGGAGAGTGCTAGCTGGTATATACGAACCGTATCATCAAGGCTGACACTGCATCTGACAGTTCTTACTTGATAGCTGGAAGTAATTTGCAAAGCGCCCACCTCCTTTACAACGACATTTTATTGTGTTGTTATTATAGCACAAATACAATTAGTTGCAAAGGTTGTTATAATTTGAAAAATAGCCCAAAACGCGAGGATTATATGCAGCCGATAATAAAAACCAACGCCTGGTATACGCTGGTGACGGCCAAGAACGAGGTCATCAACGCATCGTGGTGCAAGCAGCAGCTTGCCAGAATTCTGAAGAAAAGCACCGATACAATCATCCTGTTCGATGTTACCGGCAGCTATGCAGTGCTTGTCTTAGACCACGACAGGCTCATCCCCGGACAAGTACCGATGGCGGTCAAGCAATATAAGTCCACTCCGGAAGGCTTTGTCCTTGCACATGGCAGCATTTCAGGAGGTAGGGAGTGTTGCATGTTAACCAGGCCCCCCCCGGTGGATACGCTTCGCTCAAGCGGGTCGTCTAGGTGCATCCGTTCCATGATGCACGTTGGAATTTCGACAGAATGCTGGAGCAGAAGATTGACCAGCACGTTTACATCTTCCTTCAGTAGGGGCGTGAAAGTGGTGCAATAACTCCGTGCAGATGGTGCTAACGCTCCGATTTATGCAAAAGCCTCGTTTCGAAAAATCGCGTTGTTCTTGCATCGCCATCCTAGTACCATTGCCCATGAAGTCAAAGAGAAACGTACATTTCTCCCGGGTAGCTATTACCCACACAACAGTGTACGAAATGCCTTGTGCGGGTATTTTTTCTTTGCGCCCCACTCTGAACACTTGGAAATTTTCCAGATTTTTGCTAATATATCATTGAGAAAGGGGAGAAGGACGCGTGGATAAGTATTCAAACCGACAGAAGATGGTTATAGCAAATCTACGTGGTCAGCATGGATGGCTGTCAGGTGCGGAGCTATCGGCTGCGATTGGTGTTTGCAAGAAGACCTTGCAAAATGATATTAAAGACATCAATGCGACATCTAAGAAACCGTTAATCATTGCTAATAATCGATTGGGATATAGGCTTAATCCGGATTGCAATATTCCAGTTTTTGAAAGTGAAAAAGTATGTGCTCCTGCAGGAAGATATAGTACGCCGAAAGCTATTTTAATTCTGCTTCTTTTTAGTAATGTCCATCCACACATTGAAGAAATTGCAGATAAGTTGTATCTGTCGAGAACTACCATTAATACTAATCTTCCACAAGCAAAGCGAATCGCTTCACGAAATAAAGGATCTAAGCTTGTTGTCTCCCCAAGAGGCGGATTATGGGTAGAAGCAGACGAAGAAACGAAGCGTTTAATGTGTGCAAAACTCATGAACGAAGATCTCGACTATGCTTCTATGCTTCAGATGCCCCAGCTAACTGACCTCGCAAGAATTGAAAGTTCTATTCACATACTGCTCCCAGAAATTTTAGTACGGAATCGCATTGTAATTACTGGCCAAGCGTACCAGGACTTTGTTCGATTTATTTCTATTTGTATTCTGCGTTCAAAGCTCGGTATGACGATGGCTGATTCAGAATTCGATTATAAGTCATCCGTCTTGGTAGACGAAATCTGCCAAAGGGTTTACAACGAGGTTGGATATAAGTTTACGGATGAGGAAAAAAAAGCTAATCCGAGAGCACTGCCATGAACTAAACTTAGTGGTCAAAAAATCGAGTCAGGATGCGGAGTCCATTCGTGCTATCAAAGCGTTCGAAAGAAACATTTATCGAATGACCGGCATAGAGGTTCGATTTGGCGGTGGTTTACAGAAGAATCTTGCAGATCACATTAAGCGAATGCGAAGGCGTATTCTTGCAGAGCACAATAATGTTGGACACTACACAAAAGAACTATTTGCTAGTTATCCATTAGAGGTCCACTTGATAAAAACGTGCTTGGAACCAGCCTTATTTCTAAGAATCCCCGATGCTGAACTAGGATATGTGGTTTTGTATGTAGCAGCAGCGCTTCAGCCCTTTAGAGAAAGGGTTAAGGTGCTGTTCGTAAGTAATGCAAGTGTGGCTATTTTATATACAACGAGAGAACGAATCGTACAGATGAATACAGAACTCGTAGGTACTGTCGAAACAATACCGCAGTATGTGTACGAACTGAATGCGGATAAATACCTAAAGAAATATCCGGTTCATTTGACTACAGAGCCAGCATTGGCGATGCAATCCTCCGATTTTGTTTCAATATCTGTTTTCCCATCAAATCAGCAACTGGAACAAATTAGAAGGCTCATCACAGCTCAGAGTGATTCAATCAAGACTGCGCGTAAAACCTTGATGAGACAAAAGCACCCTAAAAACATCGAAAAAATAAGCTCTGTTTCAGAAGAACAATTGCAAATGGCAGACAAAAGAGTAATATCGGTTAAGACAGTGGGCAAAAATCTTCTTTGCATTACAAGAATAGTTGCAAACGGTGAAAGCAGTATAGAAATTTACGAACTGCAAGAGAGGATCCGCTATAGTGGCAAAAACATCGATACGATTATGTTTGCAAGTTGCTGCGTAGAGGATAATATACTCGATTTCTTTGACAGGGTGGCCGAAGTTTTGCAAGAGTATACCCAAAAACAGTACGGGAACGTTCCGTACTAATAGAGAAAATCAAAGTGTTTTTCTTTCTGCTGTAAAGCATTATAATTGAGCCAAAAGTGCAGGATGCACAAAAGACTAAGTAGGAGTCCTGCAAATAAAAGTCAATAGGTTTTTCTCCAAAATCGCAAAAAATACTCGGCAGATAGCCGAGTAAAAATGTGTACAGCAAACAGGGCTCCCTCGAAAATTGGAGGCAGCCAAGTGACATAATAAGCATTACAGATTAGCCTTCTTCGGCTTGAGTTGTACTTTCAGCGGCGTTCAGACACTCCTTGACGCGGGCATAGTAGATACGCAGGAATTTGTTTGCGGCAGCGGTAGTACAAACGTAGTAAGGTTTTCCCTCATCACGCTTTTTAGCATAGAACTGGTAAACTGCTTCGTTTTCGGGTTTGCGCTTAACGTAAACAGAAACCACTTGAAAGAGAGCCTTTCGCAGCTGCGGAGAACCACGCTTGGAAGTTGCAACATGGAAAGCTGCATCTTGCCGGATCCAACAACACCGGGGTCTACGCCTGCAAAGGCCACAATAGAACTGCGGTGTGGGAAACGGCGAATATCACCTAATTCAGCCATGAGATGCGGTCCAGTGGACTTTCCAACGCCGTACATATCCATAACGGTCTCGTACTCCG
>ENA-OQBL01000955-OQBL01000955.1-human-gut-metagenome-genome-assembly--contig:-NODE-955-length-12725-cov-2.112637_pt1 | contig 12725 bp, 15 predicted proteins | sample MGYA00242747_ERZ504553 | MGnify/ENA primary metagenome ERZ504553 (study PRJEB26092, sample SAMD00036240) | human gut metagenome | host: Homo sapiens | study: EMG produced TPA metagenomics assembly of...
CTTTCCAGTTTCATCTTTATTTGTTCCATACACAATAATTGTTGTGTCTGCTGTCACATTTTCAGCATCTGATGAATAAGCTGTTGTTGCAGCAGTACCATAGCTATTAATAATCTGGAAATCCTTTGCTTCCTTTGACTTGTTAATATAAGGAAGTACCTGTGTGCCAACAATACCTACCAAAATTGCCATAATTGCGATAACGATAATTAACTCTACGAGAGAGAAACCTTTGTTATCCTTCTTTTCATTCTTTGCTTTCATGTTCTGAAGCAGTTCCATAATTTTCTTCATACCCTTTGTTCTCCTTTTTTGGAATATATTTTTATGTATCTATCATCACATGTCTCATGGCAGACATGTAACAACCCTTCTTCTGCCTGCGGTCAGGCTCCAATGCTGTCGTACAGACTGTACATCGGCATCATGATCGCAAGGACGATCGGCACCACAATAACTGCCATCACGATGATGATGAGCGGTTCCATCGCGGCAAGCAGTGCCTCGGTCGCCGCTTCCACCTCATCATCATAATATGCTGCGACTTTGTCGAGCATGTCTTCCATATTACCGGTTTCCTCGCCGATCTCTATCATGTGGTAGACCATCGGTGGGAAGACCCCGGAATCTGCCAGTGGCTTCGAGAGTGGGATTCCACGGCTGACCTCTTCGGTCGCATCTTTTAATGCCTGCTTAACCACGGCATTCCCCATCATCTCGGTCACAAGCCCGAGTGCATCCACCAGCTGGACACCGGAGCCCATCAGTGTGGACAGGGTTCGCGTCATGCGCGAGGATGCCGTCTTGATGCTGAGCGGACCGACCAGCGGTACCTTTAGAATAAATTTTCCTAATATATGTGCCCCGCCCTCTGTCTTTTTCCACGCATGGATAAATATGGCAATCCCTGCAATGATGGCAACAATAAAATACCAGCTGTGCACAAAGAAATCACTGACTGCCATGACTGCAAGCGTGATGCCCGGCAGTTTTCCGCCGACTTCGTCAAACTGGGAAGTAAAGGTAGGCACAATCTTAATCATCATGATGGCTACAACAACGATAATAACAAGAATCAGGATGACCGGATAAATCGCCGACTTGATAATCAGCCCCTTCAGATGGGCTTCTTTTTCAAACTGGCTTCCCACACGGCTGAATGCTTTATCCAGTCCACCGGAGGATTCCCCGGCGGCAACCATCTGCACCATGAGGTTTGGAAAAATCTTCGGGTGCTCTGCCATCGCAACGGCGAGGGTCTCCCCGCGCTGTACGGAATCCCGCACTTCTGCGATTGCGTTGGCAAACTGTTTGTTCTCGGTCTGCTCGGATAGCATGTCGAGTGCCTCAACAACGGTCACACCGGCATTTAATACGCTTTCAAACTGGCGGCAGAATACGCTCATTTCGCGGACGCTGACGGCTTTTCCGATATGGATTTCGAGATCTTTGTTAAATGCGTTGGCTCTTGTGATGGAAACGATGGTGTTGCCGCCGGATTTGAGTTCTGCCGAAGCAACTTCCATGTTTCACGGCCTCGATGGTGCCGGTTTTTGGTTTTCCATCGGCCCCGACCACTTCGTATTTATAACTTGCCATGTCTTAACTCCTTTTTAAAACAGCTTCTGCTGCATGTTTCCTGTATCCTGTGCATACTCTACGGCATTTGCAGCATCGATTTTGTGCTTCAGGTACAGACCGAATAAGGAATCATCCATCGTCTGCATGCCAATCTTCTTGCTCGTCTGCATGATGGATGGAATCTGGTGTGCCTTATCCTCCCGGATCAGGTTTTTGATCGCCGGGGTACCGAGCATGACTTCAAATGCCGCCACACGGGATTTCCCGTCGATCGTCGGCAGAAGCTGCTGGGAAATTACCGCCTCAAGAACCGAGGCCAGCTGCGAGCGGATCTGGTTCTGCTGGTGCGGTGGGAACACATCGACAATACGCTCAATGGTAGGTGCAGCACCAATGGTATGCAGGGTGGAGAATACCAGATGTCCGGTTTCTGCTGCTGTGATGGCAGTGGAAATCGTATCAAAGTCACGCATCTCCCCCACAAGGATGATGTCCGGATCCTCACGGAGTGCCGCACGGAGCGCATTTCCATAGGAATCGGTATCCAGCCCGATCTCTCTTTGGTTTACAATTGACCGATTGTGTTTATGTAAATACTCGATCGGATCTTCGAGTGTAATGATATGTTCGTTCCGTTCTTTATTGATGACATCAATCAAAGATGCCAGTGTGGTGGATTTACCGCTTCCGGTCGGTCCCGTGACAAGGACAAGCCCACGCTTTTTCTTTGTCAGCCCAAGGACCGCTTCCGGCACCCCGAGGTCCTCCGGTGTCGGGATATCGCTTGCCACGATACGCAGTACAGCCGCATAGGAACCTCTCTGGTGGAAAGCGTTGACACGGAACCGTCCCACACGCGTATCCGTGTAGGCAAAGTCCACTTCCCCTGTGGCTTCCATGGTTTTTTTGCTGTTTTTCGTTAAACATGGATTCCACCAGTTCTTTGGTCATCGCTGGTGTCAGTTTCTCAAATCCGTCCATTTCATAAAGTGTTCCGCTGATCCTGCACTTCGGCCGTACCCCCACGGTAATATGTAAGTCGGACGCATGATGTGCTTTTGCTATCGAAAGAAGCGTATACATTGACAATTCCATCTGTTTTGCTGCCTTCCCTTCCCTTTTTATTTAATCATCTTCGTCATCATATGCCACACGCTGCACTTCCTCGACGGTAGTGATTCCACGCAGTGCGTAATCAATGGCACTCATGCGGAGTGTTTTCATGCCATGTGTTAGTGCGATCTCCTCAAGCACATCCGCATTCTCCCCGCGGTTGATCGCCTGCCGCAGGTCTGCCGTGACCGGCATGATCTCATAAATACCGATTCTTCCATAGTATCCGGTTCCGCCGCAGCGGACACATTCTTTGTGCCCCGGTGTGCGGACATTGATCCGTCTGGTAGGATCCTTTATGCCGAGTATCTTTTTCTCCCCTGCGGTTGCCTCCCGGACAATTCCGCATGCCGGACAGACCCGGCGCACCAGACGCTGGGCGATTACTCCGACCACGGAATCTGCAATCAGGTAGTTTTCCACTCCCATATCTGCCAGACGGGTGATGGTATTTGCCGAACTGTTTGTATGTAAGGTGCTGACCACCAGATGTCCGGTGATGGATGCCTTTACCGCAATCTCTGCGGTCTCCTGGTCACGGATCTCCCCGATCATAATGATGTCCGGGTCCTGACGCAGGATGGAACGCAGTGCCGAGGAAAAGGTAAGTCCCGCCTTTTCGTTTACCTGTACCTGGTTGACCCCGTTTAAGTTTGCCTCAACTGGATCTTCTACCGTGATGATATTGACGCCTTCTACGTTTAATTCATTTAATGCGGTATATAATGTCGTGGACTTACCGCTTCCGGTCGGTCCCGTGACGAGAATAAGTCCATTCGGATGGCTTAGGATGTGGTCAAACTTTTTTAATTCGTCCTCCGGAAATCCCAGATCCCGCTTGTCCAATGTCAGTGCTTTTTTCTGTGCGAGACGCATAACGACCTTTTCCCCATAGACGGTCGGAAGCACGGACACACGGATGTCGTATTCCTGCCGGTCCACAATGCTGGTCGCACGGCCGTCCTGCGGGCGGCGCTTTTCGGAAATGTCAAGTCCGCTGACAATTTTAATTCTTGCGATCAGTGCGGCATGCAGGCTGATGTCGTGCCGCATGGCTTCATGCAGCACGCCATCCACACGGAACCGGATCCGCACCTGATTTTCCATCGGCTCGATATGGATATCGCTGGCTCTCTTGTGGACTGCCTGTTCGATGATCTGTCCTAACAGTTTGACAATCGGTGCCTGCTGGACATTGTTCTCATCGTTTCCACTCCCGGGGTCTAGGGCTGCCCTGGCTTTTGCCTGTTCCTGCTTTTCCCTTGTATACTGTTCTGCCACACGCAGGGCTTCTGCATTTCCATAGTAACGGTCGATGGCTGCCGCAATATCACTCGGGGTTGCAGCAAAACGCTCCACCTGACACCCGGTAATGATGGAAACATCGTCCATCGCCCGGATATCCAGCGGATCGCTCATTGCCACGCACAAAAGATTGGGATTTTTCTCATTGAACTTAAACGGAATCAGATTATACTTCCGCAGCACTGCCTCGTCCAAAAGCCGGATGATTTCCTCCGGGATGCGCAGGGTCGACAGATCGACACTCTGTATTTTCAACTGTGCCTTCAGTGCCTCTACGATCTGTTTTTCGTCTGTAAACCCCAGATCTATCAGTACCACTCCGAGACGCTCTCCCTGTTTTTCTGTTTTCTGGACCTGTAACGCTTTTACCAGCTGATCCTGCGAAATGACTCCTGCATCCACAAGCAGATCGCCCAGTCGCTTCTTCCGGGCAAACCCTACCAACTTATCCATGCAATACTCCCACTACGTTAAACCGTTTATTATTTTCGAATAATCTCGAGTAATTAATGATTATTATAACCTTTTTTGTTCTCTATTGCAATCCTTTTTCATGTATAAAATTATAACTTTTTTGCATTTTACCGTTTCCTTTTTTTTGTGCAGATTTCACATCTAGGTCTTTTGTCCTATTTTATTTGCCGTCATTTCCTCCACAAAAATGCCATATCCTTTCGTTGGATCGTTAACAAGCACATGGGTCACGGCACCGATCAGTTTTCCGTCCTGCAGGATCGGGCTTCCGGAGAGTCCCTGCACGATTCCGCCGGTCAGCTTCAGCAGGTTCTCATCCTCACATGAAAACGGATTCCCTTACTTTTTATCTCCCCGGTGTATAATCAAGATCATCAATTACGATGCGATATGACTGCAGTTCCCCGGACGCATCCGACAGAATTACCGCATCCTTTGTCTGAATCTCCTGTTTATAACCGACCGGACACAACAGACTTTCGTTTTTCTTTTCTTCCCGGAAGTTTTTCGTCAGCGTGCCATAGATACCGATTTGTGTATTGCTGGACACTTCTCCAATCTGGTTGTCTTTCCCATAATAGACAACTCCCTCCAGCTCTCCCGGTGTTCCCCGGACACCTTTTTTGATACCGAGCACCTGTGCTTTGTACAGCCGGCCGTCTGACAGACGGAGCAGGTCTTTGGTCTGTCCGTTTCCGATTCCGTGTCCCAGTGCCCCGAAGTTTCCGTCCTGATCAAAATAGGTCAGCGTGCCGATCCCTGCCATGTCATCTTTCACCCAGAGTCCCAGACGATAGCCTTTGTGTTCTGCTGCCTCAACCGGCTCCACCGATACCTGAATCTGCTCGGCTCCGCGCCACAGGGTCAGCACCACCGGTTGTTCCCCATACTGATTGATCCGCTCCATCAGTTCTTCTTTTTTCGTGACCGCTTTTCCATTTACAGCAGTAATATAATCCCCCGGAAATACAATGTGTTCTGCCGGCTGCCGGCTGCTTCCGTCCACAGTTTCCACCGGGCCGGATCCCAGCACCAGTACTCCCTGGGCAGCCCCGTAAATGCCCACCACCTGTCCGCTCACGTATAAAGATTTTCCGTTCACCACGGAAACCTGCACCTCTTTCATAGGAAGAATGCCAAACAGATAGCAGGTCAGTGTATATTCCCCCTGCTTCAACTGGCTGCACGTTTCCACTGCCCGTTCCTGCTTCATTGCCTGAAACGTCCGCGCCCCGATCTGTGCCATAACGGATTGCGGTTTTGTGGACATTGCCAGTGTGACCGGAATTTTCTGATCCATTTTCAGTTTCTGCCCTTTCCTGCACATATACATGATCCGGAACCGCCTGAAGCAAAGTCACATAGGCAAAACAACACAGTGCCAGAACATAAATACCTATGATAGTTTTTAAAAATCCGCATATAAAAAGCCCGCATGCCAAAGGTTCTCCTATTCTCTCGAATACCTTTAGTATGCGGACTTTCTTTTATAAATATTTATATGGTTTTGTTCATTCGTATTTTTCGGCCAGACGTTTCATTTCACGGGCATTCTCCAAAACAGTGTCCGTAATCTCCACTCCGCCGAGCATCCGCGCCAGCTCCTGAATGCTTTCTTCTTCCCGCAGAGGATGAATCCTCGAAACAGTAGAGGCATGCTCCACCGATTTTTCGATCAGAAAATGCGCGTCTGCCATGGCAGCAATCTGCGGCAGATGGGTGATGCAGATAATCTGGTGGGTTTTTGCCAGCAGTTTCATCTTCTGTGACACCATCTGCGCGGTGCGCCCACTGATTCCACTGTCAATCTCGTCAAAGATCAGTGTTGGAATTTCATCCGTATCTGCCATAACGGTTTTTATAGCCAGTGCAATACGGGAAAGTTCTCCACCGGAAGCAACTTTTCCGAGCGGTTTTATCGGTTCTCCCGGATTCGTGGAAATCATAAATTCAGCCTCATCCCAGCCTGCGGCACTGTACGATGTCTTTTGAAACTCCATGGTAAACTGTACGTCTAAAAAATTCAGATCTTTGAGCGCCTGTGCAATCGCTTTCGTCAATCCCTTACCTGCTTTCTTCCGGATCTCGGAAACCTCTGCACACAGCCCATCCAGTTCTTTTTCCTTTTGATTCGCGGAAATTAAAAGCTTATTTAAATAATTGTCATAATCCTGCAATACTGCGATTCGTTTCGACTTTTCTTCTGCGGATTGTAAGATTTCTTCTATGGTATTTCCGTATTTAGACTTCAGATGATTGATCTCATCGAGCCGCTTTTCGGTTTGATAAAAGACTTCATCATCAAATTCCTCCCCCGACAGGTAGGAAGAAATCTCATGATTGAAATCACTCAGCAGATTGTCAATATCGGTAAGCATCTGCTCCATCTGCGCAATCCGCTCCTCATAGCCTGAAACGGAACTGATCTCACGCAGTGCCCGGCTGATCAGCTCCGATGCATTCTCTGCGCTGTCTCCGTCTCCTCCGGTAGCTGCTCCGGCAGCTGACATGGCATCCATAATCTTTTTGCCGTTTGCAAATCTGCGGTACTGCTCCTCTAACCGGGTATCTTCTCCGGGGGAAAGCTGTGCTTCTTCGATTTCTTTTACTTCGTATTCCAGAAACGACAGTTCTCTGGCGCGCTCCTCGGTATCCAAAGAGGAGGACTCCCACTCTTTTTTCAGCTTCCGGTATTCCTGATAGCAGGCAGCCAGACGCTCCTTTTTTGTCTCCCAGCATGTCTTTTGCATAGGCATCGAGGATTTCCAAATGTTTCTTTTTGGAGAGAAGGGACTGGTGTTCGTGCTGCCCGTGAATGTCAATCAGCAGGGAAGCCACCTCTTTTAATTTCGAAGCAGACACTGCCTCTCCGTTGATCCGTGCAATCGCCCGTCCAGAAGTTATTTTACGACTTAATATAACGGTTTCATCCTCTGTTTCGATACCAAACGCGCGGATGGTATCTAACACTTTTTGGGTTTCTCCACCGAAAAAAACCAGTTCCACAAGTGCTGTCTCGTCATTGTCCCGCAGCAGTTCCCTGGGAACTTTTTTCTCCCGAGTGCCAGTGCCACGGAACCGATAATGATGGATTTTCCCGCACCGGTCTCTCCTGTTAAAATATTAAGTCCTTCTTTAAATTCTACCTCTGTCTCTGTAATGAGAGCAAGGTTCTTCACATGTAGATTTTGTAACATACATTCTCCTTCTACTTTTCCGAAGCCCTTTTATTACTGTTCTACAATTTTCCGAAGCTTTTTCATAATGTGTACAGCATCATCCGATGTGCGGATCACACACAGGATGGTGTCGTCCCCCGCAAGTGAACCGACAATCTCCTGCATACGCATGGCATCTACCGCTGCCGCAACCGCTCCCGCCATACCGGATACCGTTTTGATCACAACAATATTTTCCGCTGCATCCACGGACAAAAATCCTTCCCTGAGAACCCTTGCATATTTTTCCATCATATTGGAATCCGCGTCCGTAATCACCGCATATTTTTGTCTGCCGTTGTCGGTCGAAATCTTTGTCAGCTTCAGTTCACGGATATCACGGGATACGGTTGCCTGGGTAACCTGAAACCCTTCTTTTTCGAGATATGCGGACAATTCTTCCTGTGTTTCCACATCATTTTTCTGAATCAATTCGAGTATCTTTGCCTGTCGTGTTGTTTTCATATGTCCTCCTTTGCGTCCTACGGTCTCATCTTTTTCCTCAGTATTTCCAGGAAACTCTGGTTACTGATTTTGCAGATCCAGATGGTACTTTGTGCCTGTGCAATCCGCACACGGTCTCCCACGTGCAGATGCTCCGGTGTGTCCCCGTCAAAGCTGACACATGCCGTCTCGTCCTTTTGAAACCGTCTGCTTCCCATCTTAATCTCCACAACATCCTCCGCTCCAAACACAATGCTTTTGGAGTTTAAGTCATGTGCATTGATCGGTGTCAGAAGAAGTACCCTTGCTTTCGGGTCCACGATCGGACCTCCGGTGGAAAGATTATACCCCGTGGAACCGGTCGGTGTCGCAACAATCACGCCATCTGCGTGGTAAGTTGTCAGATATTCCCCATTGACATACACATTTAAAAGCAGCATGGACAGATCCCCGGACCAGTGGATCACGACATCATTCAATGCCATATGTGCGCCGTTTCCGCCAATTTTTTTCGCCGGTCAGAACAATCCGCTCTTCCATGATGCAATCATCCTGCATCAGACAGTCGATGGCATGAAATACGGTAGCTTCCTCAAGCTCACACAGATACCCCAGTGTCCCAAGGTTGACACCGATCAGCGGAATCTGCAGCGCCTCCACCTTGGTTGCTGCGCGGATTAACGTGCCGTCTCCGCCGAGAACAAGGATACATTCCGTGTCTGCCGGAATCTCGGAAAGTGCAAAATCTTTCTGGTTATCATCCTCCACATTGCTGACACAGATTGCAGCACTGCCGCCCTTTTGTTGTATGTACGAGACAATTTCGTTTGAGAGTGTCAGATCACGATCTTTGTACCGGTTCGTGATCAGCATAAATTTACGCATCTACTTATCCAATTCTCCGTGTGCTGCTTCCACAACTGCGTGAATATCCACGGATTCCTCCTTTATTGCTTCGTCCGATTTTTCAATATGCACGAGATACTCGATGTTTCCCTCCGGTCCCTTGATCGGTGAGTATTCCAGATGGTGTACCGAAAATCCGTTTTCCAGTGCAAAGGTAATGATCCTCTCGATCACTTCCTCGTGAACGGCCTTATCACGTACCACGCCTTTCTTTCCCACTTTTTCCCGTCCGGCTTCAAACTGTGGTTTGATCAGACATACCATCTGTCCGCCGTCCTTTAACAGTGCATATGCCGCCGGAAGCACTTTGGTCAGGGAAATAAATGAGACATCCACCGAAGCAAAATCGAGCACATCATCGATATCTTCCGGTGTGACATAGCGGATGTTTGTTTTTTCCATACAGACAACCCTTGGGTCCTGGCGCAGTTTCCATGCAAACTGGCCATATCCCACATCGACGGAATACACTTTCTTTGCCCCGTTTTGCAGCATGCAGTCCGTAAACCCGCCCGTCGAAGCACCGATGTCCATGCACACCATGCCATCTAAGGAAATGGAAAAATGTGTCATCGCTTTTTCCAGTTTCAGACCGCCGCGGCTGACATATTTCAATGTATTTCCGTGGATCTCAATCGGAGCATCCTCTGCAAAAGTGCTTCCCGCCTTATCCTCCCGGTTATTGTTGACAAATACATTGCCTTCCATAATCATGGTCTTTGCCTTTTCCCGCGATGGTGCCAGACCACGTTTTACAAGAAGTACATCCAATCGTTCTTTCATAATTCCTCCGGTAATTCTGCTAATATTTTTTCCGTCACGGAATCTGCATCCAGTCCCAGTGCTTTTTTTTAATTCGCCAACACTTCCATGTTCCACAAAGCAGTCAGGAATTGCAATCCTGAGGACCTTTGTATGCAGTGCTTCCTCCTCCAGAAATGCAGCCACATGCTCTCCAAATCCCCCGCTTGCCACGTTCTCTTCCATCGTCACAAGAAGCGGATGGGATTCTGCCAGTTTCCGCAGGCAGTTTTTATCCAGTGGCATGGCAAATCTTGCATTTACCACCGTTGTCGGGATTCCTTTTTCTGCCAGATTTTTTTCTTACCTGCCAGGCGGTTTCCACCATCGAACCGATTGCAAAAAGTGCAGCGTATGTACCCTCGGCGAGTACTTCCGCACAGCCTTTTTGAATCGGTGCCCGCTGATCTTTCCAGAGATCGCAGGCTTCTCCGCGCGGATAACGGATCGCCACCGGTTCCTCTGCAGCAATCGCATACTTGAGCATATCGGAAAGCTCCCATTTGTTTTTCGGAGCCATAACCGTCAGGTTCGGAATACTTGACAGATACGACAGGTCAAAAATTCCCTGATGCGTGGCGCCATCCTTTCCGACTAATCCTGCACGGTCTACGGCAAACACAACCGGGAGATTCTGTGCACACACATCATGTAATACCTGGTCATAGGCACGCTGTAAAAAAGAAGAATACACCGCAAATACCGGTTTGAGTCCCGCCTTTGCCATACCGGCCGCAAACGTCACCGCATGCTCCTCTGCGATTCCCACGTCGTAGCACCGCCCGGGGAACATGTTGGAAAACCGCTTCAATCCGACACCCGTAGGCATCGCTGCAGTCACGGCAACCACATCCGGCTCCCGGTCCCCCAATCTTTCTCATGACGGTGGAAAAAATATCCGTGTACGTCGCATTGCTTTTTGTCGCCGGAAGGCCGGTCTCAATCTCAAAAGGCCCCGCGCCGTGAAATCTGGCCGGATGGCGAAGCGCCGGCTCATAGCCCTGGCCCTTCACCGTCAGCACATGGACCAGAATCGGCCCCTCAAATCTCCTGGCCTCCTGGAATATCCGGATCATCTGCGAGATATCGTGTCCGTCCACCGGTCCCAGATAGGTGATTCCCATGTCCTCAAAAAAGCATCCCGGGAATGATGATCTGCTTGATGCTGCTCTTTGTTTTCCGCACAGCGTCAACCATTCCCTGACCGATTTTCGGAATTCTCTCCAGTGCCCGGGTCACGCCCATCTTCAGCTCTGTGTAGGACGCTGCCGTGCGGATTCCGCTGAGATAGGTGGAAATTCCTTCCACATTCTTTGAGATGGACATTTCATTGTCGTTGAGCACAATGATAAGTTGGTTTTCAGCTCCGCCGCATTGTTCAGAGCCTCATAAGCCATGCCTCCGGTCAGGGTCCATCCCCGATGATGGAAATCACGGAATAATTTTCTTTCTTCAGTTCCCGGGCTTTCACATACCCGACGCCTGCTGAGATGGACGTCGAACTGTGTCCCGTGTCAAAGACGTCGCAGTCGCTCTCCGACCGCTTGGGAAAACCGCTCAGTCCCCCTTCCTGGCGAAGGCTGTCAAAGGCGTCCTTCCTTCCGGTGAGGATCTTATGGGTATATGACTGATGTCCCACGTCCCAGATCATCTTGTCTTCAGGCAGATCAAACACACGGTGCAGCGCGATGGTCAGCTCCACAACGCCCAGGTTGGAAGCCAGATGGCCTCCCGTTCTGCTCATCGTCTGAATCAGAAACTCCCGGATCTCACCTGCAAGCTCCGGAAGCTGTTCTGCAGGTATGAGCTGCATATCTGAATCACATACAGTTCCGATCTCATAAAGATGCAATGTATCTTCTGCAACAAAATAATGATTATTCTCATCTATTGCCACGAGCCATTTTCCCCAGTATCCTGCTACCATATAATAGTCTCTAACAGCTACTCCAATATCATTTCTTTTCATCTTCGTCCTCCTCTGCGATGTATAACCGCCATATCATCATTGCGGTTAAACTGGTTATTATTCTCTGCATCCGAATTGTTTCTTTTTTCATAAAGATATTTTTCAACTTTCGGAAGATACTGCGCTAAACTACCAGTCTCATATGTTGTTATGGGATTTATATCTACAATAATTCCATCAATACAAGGCATATCCTCATGAAGCAAATCAAACAGAACATCTTCTCTTTCTTTTGTTGCAAGTTCCACAACAACATCCAGATCAGATTCAGAATTTTCCATTCCTCTGCATCTGCTTCCTGTAACTGCAATTCCTGTTATCAGCGCATCCATTCTTGCATCATCTATCTTATTTTGAACAAAGAGCCTGATGAAATTCTCAATTTCATTACCATCCATACCGCCGATCTTATGGAAATAGGAAGCTGTTTTCATTTTAAAAGAATAGATCTCTTCTACATAACCACTCCAGCCTGCCAGCAATTCATCAAACGTAAGTGTTTCCAGTTCTACTATGGTAATAGGTTCAATACGTTCCGGATATCTATTACCATCAATAAAAGTACTTATCTCCATCTTTTCCATATCAAGTACAAACTGAATTTCTACATCATTATCAGTTAAAGTAGTATATCCAATCGGAACTTTCAGAAAAGATTTTTTAAAGTCCTGTTGTCTCTCGTTACCAAATTTCCCGTTCAAGATAATCCTTAACCGACTGTATCGCCAGCATAATCTCGCTGCGCCACACAACTTCTCCTTTACCATTTTCTGCATAAAGCAATATTTCATCATCCCGCTTTTTCATTGCATCATCTAATTCATTGTAAGCAGTTTCCCCTCTGATATATTTTTCAAGTTCCCATTTATCACTAAAGGTAACCGTATCAGTATCCGATATCCAGCCATTAAGAT
>ENA-OQBL01000956-OQBL01000956.1-human-gut-metagenome-genome-assembly--contig:-NODE-956-length-12694-cov-3.747195_pt1 | contig 12694 bp, 17 predicted proteins | sample MGYA00242747_ERZ504553 | MGnify/ENA primary metagenome ERZ504553 (study PRJEB26092, sample SAMD00036240) | human gut metagenome | host: Homo sapiens | study: EMG produced TPA metagenomics assembly of...
GTCCTTTTCGTCCACATCTTTTGGAAAAATCGGTATTTGTCGTATAGATATGAGCTACTTAAAAAACTATTCTCTACCATTTTTCAAAGTTTTATTTATCTCATCCATCATATCATCTATCATTCCATAATAATAAAATGGCAATGAACTACTATTTTTCATTCATTGCCGTGGGTGAGTATATTATATATAAGCCTTTTCAGCATATATATCAAATTTGTTCTGTTTTGAAGAATACCAAACTATTTATTATAACTATAATATGGAACCATCAGATACTGACTGTCCTGAATCTGATCAGAAGAAAGTTTGTTAATCTTTTTTCACTTCTGTAATATAATCATTAACCGACTCATAATCATCTGACATATTTTCTTCGGCGATATTCCACAAGGTGTCTCCACAATGAATCTGAATGCTTTTATAATATTTATATCTGATTGAATTATCCTTTGCATTGTCATGTGCACTCACAAGACCACTTCCGTAAAACGCGCTAAGGCCCAGAATCATGATAATAGAAAAGAAACCAGCAAATAACTTCTTCACATACAAGCTTCTCTTTCTCCGGATGCTTACTCTGTTATAACCGGAATAATTGTTTCCCGCATAAATCTTTTTATCCGCATTTTCGTCAGTTTCCTTCAATCCTTCCAAGTATATTCTTCTTGTGCTCATCCTGTACCCCTCCATCATTTCTTCAAAACAGTTGTCTGCGAACATGTGTTCCTTGCACTGTTTATTATATATCTCGAACACATGTTTGTCAATAGATTCAATACTATATTTCGAACATATTTTCTAAACATCTGTTTGCGTTTTCCTATATACTGTGTTATCATTAAATATATAAAAATTAACGGAAAGAAAGCCCACTTAAGGAGGACATACATATGGCACAAGGTAAGATAAGTGCAAAGCAGGAAGAAATATTGGAATATATAAAATCCCAGATACTGGAGCGTGGATTTCCACCATCGGTCAGAGATATCTGTGAGGCAGTACATCTGAAGTCTACTTCTTCTGTCCACTCTCATCTGGAAACTTTAGAGAAGAATGGATACATTCACAGGGATCCAACTAAGCCTCGTGCAATCGAGATTTTGGATGATTCTTTTAATTTTAATCGCAGAGAGATGGTAAACGTACCTGTGATCGGGCATGTTGCTGCAGGAGAACCTCTTCTTGCCGAACAGAATATAGAAAACTACTTTCCTATCCCGATGGAATACATGCCGAATAAGCAGACTTTTATGCTTAAGGTACACGGAGAAAGCATGATCAATGCCGGAATCCTTGACGGTGACCTCGTATTAGTTGAACAATCTTCTGTTGCCGATAACGGTGATATTGTAGTTGCATTACTCGATGACAGCGCTACTGTCAAAAGATTTTACAAAGAAGAAGGCATCTTCCGCCTCCAGCCGGAAAACGATGCACTGGAACCAATTATCGTCCGTGATCTTCAGATCATGGGAAAAGTAATCGGAGTCTTCCGTTTCTTCGCTTAAACACAAACAATTCCAAGCATTCAAGCGTTCATTCAATATTTATTTGTTGTTGCAAAATCAATAACGTTCAAAAGCCCCGTGCAATATATAAAATATAAAACAGATAACTTCGAACGAAGTGAGCGGAATCAGTTTTATATTTTATATGCACGGGGCTTTCATAAAATCTTTTACAACAATAAACTTTTATTAAAATTCATTTACATCATCAATTCTCTTTCCATCATTCCAGATCCGTTCCAGATTATAGAACTGACGGTTTTCTCTATCAAAAATATGCACGATCACATCACCGAAGTCAATCAATACCCATGCTCCGCTTCTGTGTCCTTCTGTCTCTTTTGCAGCGTAGCCTGCTTTGTGCATCTTTTCCTCTACATTCTCAACAAGTGCACGTACCTGGCTGTCGCTGTTACCATTTGCAATTACAAAATAGTCTGCAAGTACAGATACCGCTGAAATATCAATCGCACATACATCTTCACCTTTTTTTATCCTCTAACGCTTCAAAAGCAATTTTTGCCATTTCTTTTGCCTGATCCATATTAATCCTCCTTTCCCATTTCTTTTTTATAATAATCATAAGTTCTCTGTGTCATAGGGTCCACTGTAATATTCTTACTATCCAGATATACCAGTGAATCTTTTAAAATCCGGTAAAGACATTCATCAATGTCCCTAAAAGCAAGCTGTCTTACATCTGCCATATTCGGCAGTTCTCTTCTACCCGGCTCGATATAATCCGCAATGTAGACGATCTTCTCCAACATGCTCATACCCGGACGTCCGGTTGTATGGCTTTCAATCGCACAAATGATTTCTTCATCCTTCACACCATATTTTTCATGAGCCAGATACGCACCGAGTCTGGCATGTAACAGACTTGGATTTTCCTTTTCTACAGATGACACCGGAAGGCCGTATTTCTCGCACAGACGGATTTTCTTATCGCTAGGGATACATTTTGCACAATCATGCAGTAATCCCGCGTAAAGTGCCTTCTGTACGTCTACATCGTAACGCATGGCCATTGAAGCAGACGTGTACATCACACCAAGTGTATGATGATAGCGGTTTTCATCCAGTTCTTTCTTTAACGTATGCTGTAATTTTTTAAAACTTTTTTCATCCATCATCGTTTTCCTCTTTTGCTTTTTCACATGCTTTTTCAAAGCTGTTACCGGTATAACTGGTGTTCCTTTATATAACCGCACACAGCATCCGGAACATATGCCGAGACAGATTCACCGGCCTGAAGACTGGCACGCAGTTCATGAGAGGATACTGGCATAAGCGGTGTCTCCATAAGCAGGACCTGCGCCCCATATTTCTCAGACAGATGATGGATCTGCTGATCCATCTCTTCTTTCGTCTTTATCTCGTCACGGTACGTCGCAAGGATCGTACACGTTGGGAAGATCCGCTCCGGATGTACCCAGGTCTCAATTGCCATAAGCGAATCTGCGCCGATAATAAAGTAAAATTCATCCTCCGGATACATTTCCTTAAAATATTCCATCGTCTGATAAGAGCAGGATACTTCCTCTCTCAATGCCTCATACGGCTGCAACACAAACTCTGGGAACGGTGCAATTGCAAGACTGGTCATCTTCATCCGGTCTTCAGCAGTAGATTTTATTGTCTCACTCTTTTTATGAGGAGGATTTCCATTTGGCATAAACCAGATCTGATCCAGAGAAAATGTCTCATATGCAGCATGTCCCAGCATCAAATGTCCGTTGTGGATCGGATCGAAGGTTCCTCCCATAATCCCTATCTTCATTCAAATCTCCTACCTGTATTTATTTTGGCAGTTCGATCTTCTTATGTTTATCTTTGCCTTCTTTATATAATACAATCTTCTTACCGATTACCTGAACTACCTGTGAACGTGTACGTTCTGCAATCACTTCTGCAAGCGCACGCGGATCATCTGCACAGTTCTTAAGCACACTGATCTTAATCAGTTCTCTTGCGTCCAGTGCTTCCTGGATTGCTTTGGTAACTTCCGGTGTCATGCTGTTCTTTCCAATCTGGAAGATCGGATCTAAATTCATGGCAAGACCTTTTAAATAAGCTCTTTGTTTTGTTGTCATCTTTAATCTCCTCTTTATCACAATCAACGGACCGCAATTGATCTTTTATTTATAATAATCAAACTGCAGGCCATACATACGTACTGTATCACCCTCCTGGATACCAGCTTCTTCAAGTTGTTCCAGAATACCAGAATCTTTGAGGAATTTCTGGAAGAATGCAAATCCTCTTTCGGAATCCAGATTCGTATAACCAAGCATTTTTTCAATCTTTGGTCCCTCTACCACATACATATCGTCTTCCTTTTCAACTGTGTATGGAAGATCATTCATCGGGATCTCTTCCTCTGGGAAATATTCCTGCTCAAATACGATCGTATCCTGTTCCAGATGCTGCAATTCGTTCGATACATAGTAAAGCAATTCCTTGATACCCTGTCCGGTTACCCCGGAAATCGGGAATACCTTTACTCCCTGTGGCTCAAATTCATCTTTCAGACGCTGTACCGGATCATCATCGGTAAAGATCGCATCAATCTTATTCGCTGCGATCACCTGTGGACGGTTCGCAATATCCGCATTATATGCTTTTAACTCATTGTTGATTTTATAGATATCATCTACCGGATCACGTCCTTCGGTTCCGGCTGCATCTACTACATGGATCATCAGTTTGGTACGTTCGATATGGCGCAGGAACTGATGTCCGAGTCCGACACCTTCCGATGCACCTTCGATCAGTCCCGGAATATCAGCGATTACGAATCCGTTCGCATCCGGAAGATCCACGACACCAAGGTTTGGATTCAATGTTGTGAAATGATAATTGGCGATCTTCGGCTGTGCATTCGTCACACGTGATAAGAATGTAGATTTCCCGACATTTGGGAATCCTACAAGTCCTACATCCGCGATCACTTTCAATTCCAGATCTACATATAATTCTTTCGCCGGCTGTCCTGGCTGTGCATATTTTGGAACCTGCATGGTTGCAGTTGCAAAATGCTGGTTACCAAGACCACCCTTACCACCTTTTAAGATGATCTGTCTGCGATTATCTCCGGACATATCTGCAATGACTTTACCGGATTCTGATTCTTTGATAACCGTTCCTTCCGGAACTTTCAGGACAATATCTTCCCCATCTGCACCATGGCATCTGCGTTTTCCGCCCTGTTCGCCGTCTTTTGCTGTAAATTTTCGTTTATGTCTGTAATCCTGAAGTGTATTCAGTCCTTCATCGACTTCAAATATAACGTCTCCGCCGCGTCCGCCGTCTCCACCATCTGGGCCGCCATTCGCCACGTACTTCTCGCGCCGGAAACTCACATGACCGTCTCCGCCTTTTCCTGCTCTAATAAATATCCTTGCTCTATCTGCAAACATACTGTATTCCTTTCATCTATATAAATAAACGGAAGTTAAAAAAAGCGCGCTGCATCATAACCGAAAGAAGTTAATCATTGCAACGCACTTTTTCAACTCATAATTAAGCTACTGGATAGATAGAAACCTGTTTCTTATCTTTTCCTTTTCTTTCAAATCTTACAACGCCATCAACGAGTGCGAATAATGTATCGTCACCGCCGCGTCCTACATTGATTCCTGGGTGAATCTTTGTTCCGCGCTGTCTGTAAAGAATGTTACCAGCTTTTACAAACTGTCCGTCAGCTCTTTTAGCACCAAGTCTCTTAGACTCAGAATCTCTACCGTTCTTTGTAGAACCTACACCTTTTTTATGAGCGAAAAACTGAAGGTTTAATTTCATCATGGTTGTTACACCTCCTCGAATGTTAAATCAATATATTCTGCATAGTTGTCATCATCTACCATCTGTTCCAGACCAAGAATCATTGTGTTCAGCAAAAGCTGTGCATCTTTTGAAGGATGATTCAGATGATAAGAAATCATTCCCATCTCATCTTCCGAAATCAGACTCGCGTCATCTTCCGTAAATTCTTCAATTGCATTGATTGTGTTAATCACCAGGATAGAAGCAGCGGCACATACAATATCCTGTCCTGGATCTGCATATTCAGCATGTCCTTCCGTCTGAAAACCTACACATTCTTTATACTTGTTCTGAAAGATCGTTACATGAATCATGGATGCTCTCCAATATTAAGCGTTGATTTTTTTCAATCTTAACTGCAGTATACTGCTGTCTGTGACCGTTTTTCTTATGGTATCCAGTCTTTCTCTTGTACTTGTAAACGATAACTTTTTTAGCTTTACCGTTCTCAACTACAGAAGCTTCAACTGTTGCACCTGCAACTGTCGGGTTACCAACTTTTAATCCGTTGTCACTTACTGCAAGAACCTGGTCAAATGTAAAAGTTTCTCCAGCTTCTACACCAAGTTTCTCTACTTTAATGATATCGCCTTCGGCTACTTTGTACTGTTTACCACCTGTTGCTATAATTGCGTACATATGGCACCTCCTATTATCATTACTCGCCAGTTACGGTGTCTGACTGATAATTTCAGCAGAACTTCAACCTCACTGTGCGGCATACTAGAAGATAATAGCATACGTTTTTCCAAAATGCAAGTGGTATCCGGAATACTTTTTAATTTTTTACAATTTTTTGTATCATCAACACTTTTGCAGCCTTCTTTTCTTACTTCTGTCTGCTATATTCCCAGCAATTTCTTTGCATTTTCTGAAAAGATGGCAGCCTTCTCTTCCTCTGTCAGTGGCATATGCTCTAACAACGCCACAAAATTCTTCTGATCTGCCCACGGAGAATCTGTTCCAAACAGAATCCTGTCTGCACCATGCATATGTACGATCCGTAAGAACTGTTCCTGCGGCATTGTATTCAGTATGACTCCTGTATCAAAATATACGTTCTGTCCCACCAGATACCGTTCCACATCATCCCACATTTCATTGCCGCCCATATGTGCAAGCACCAGTTTCTCCGGTTTTACATCATCCAGAACCTTTCTTGCCATCTCCGGTGTACAGTGTACATCCTCCGGACATTTTGGATCAACACCCGCGTGCACCACTGTGATCAGTCCCAGTTCTGATGCTGCATCAATAATACGTTCATAGCGGATATTGTCAAAATACATATCCTGATAATCCGGATGCAGCTTAATCCCCTTCAATCCCAGATTCTTTATTTCTTTTAATATCTCTTTATAATTCTCACATTCCGGATGAATCCCGCCAAAAGAGATGACAGGTCCTTCCGTATACGCAGATGCAAACCGGTTGATCGCTGCAACCTGCGATATCTTCGTCACAGCCGGAAGTGCAATGGAAATATCAACTGCTCCTTTTCCCATAGAATTACAAAGTCCCGTATATGTTCCATCCGCAAACGGACTTGCTCCAAAAATGCCAGAAAGATAGTCGAGCGTACGCCCGGCTATCTTATCTGGAAACATATGTGTATGAAAATCAATGATCATCTTGTGTCCCATATTCTTTCAATTTGTCATAACAGTAACCAATAATGTCTCGTCTGGTAATAATACCGATAAAAATGTTCCTGGTCGTCGATAACAGGTACAAAATTCTGTTCCATCGCACGGCCGATCAGATCTTCTATGTCTGACTCAGCAGTTACACACTGATAGTCTACACGGCGTTTGATCTTCATAATACTGATATCTTCTGCTTCCTTTATATTAAAGATATCCAGCTTTTTTAATGCCCACAGGACATCACCTTCCGTGATCGAGCCGACATATTTCCCCTCTTTATTCAGTATCGGCACACACGAATACTTGTGATATTCCATGATCTCCATAGCCTGTCGGAGTGTGTGATAGTCATAGATATATGCCAGCTCACTCTTTGGCTTCAGGAAAAACATATATTCATTGCTAATATAGCCTCCCCAATTCTTAATTACAATTTACAAGCATTGTAATGTTCTTACTTGCAAAGTTAAATATCTTTCTTGTTATCTACGCGAGATCCTAAATCATTGTTTTTACGAAAATATCATAAATCGCGTTGATTGCGGCATCAAAATCATGACTTCTGACACCAATGATAATATTCAGCTCACTGGATCCCTGATCGATCATCTTGACATTGACATTCGCATGTGCGAGTGCAGCAAAGATACGTCCGGAAGTTCCTCTGGTTGCACGCATACCTCTTCCCACAACAGCAATCAACGCCAGATCTGATTCCAGTTCCAGGAAGTCAGGCTCTACGGCTCTGTGGATTCCGGCAATGACATCCTGTTCTTTTTCTTCAAATTCATCTCTGTGAACGAAGATTGTCATCGTATCAATTCCTGACGGCATATGTTCAATGGAAATATTATTATTTTCAAACACCTCCAGAACCTTGCGGCAGAATCCGACTTCGGAATTCATCATCGCTTTTTCAATCGTGATAGAAGCGAAATCCTTCTTACCTGCGATACCTGTAATTGTAAAACGAGGTTTTCTGCAAGTATCTTCTACGATCAGAGTTCCCTTATCTTCCGGTGCATTGGTATTGCGGATATTGATCGGGATACCTTCTTTACGTACCGGGAAGATTGCATCTTCATGAAGTACAGTTGCTCCCATGTAAGACAACTCTCTCAATTCTCTGTATGTAATCACATCGATCGGCTTTGGATTCTTGATGATTCTTGGATCAGCGATCAGGAAACCAGATACATCTGTCCAGTTTTCATACATATCGGCATGTACAGCCTTTGCAACGATCGAACCTGTGATATCAGAACCACCACGGGAGAATGTCTGAATACTTCCGTCTGGCTTTGCACCATAAAATCCAGGAATAACTGCACGCTCTGTATTCTCCAGCCTTTCAGAAAGGATCTTGTGTGTCTCATCTCCGTCAAAATTACCATTTTCATCAAAGACGATTACTTCCGCAGCATCGATGAATTCATATCCAAGATATGCAGCCATGATGATACCATTCAGATACTCTCCACGGGAAGCCGCATAATCTCTGCCGATTTTCTTGCTGAAGTTTGTACGGATTGTTTTAAATTCCTCATCCAGGCTCAGATCCAGGTTCAATCCTCTGATGATGCTGTTATATCTCTCTTTGATTGCCTCTAACTGTTCTTCAAAATCTCTTTCCGCATCTTCTCCAAGAATTGCCTGTCCATAACAGCTGTATAACATATCTGTTACCTTTGTATCATCCGGCGTACGTTTACCAGGTGCAGATGGAATGACATATCTTCTGGATTCCTCTTTTCTGATAATGTTACCTACTTTTTTAAACTGCTCGGCACTTGCAAGCGAACTACCACCAAATTTTACAACTTTTTTCACTTTTCGTATTCCTCCAACCAAGTATTTTCTGAAATGTATTCATATTCTTCCGCTATAAAAACGTAACTGTATTTATCTTACATCATTTTCGTGCGCACTTCAATGCAATAATGTGTTAATATGCACGTGAATAGCGGATGATTTTTAGAACTACTGCATAAATATACATACTTTTCGTCTATACACAGATGCTCTGCACACCATCACCACATCTGGTTATGGACGGATCACATCTGCAAATTCTGCTTTTGCAACCTTTTGAAGGTCTAACGGTGCAAGCCTGATCTGCATTCCAAGCTTTCCGCCGCTGACATGCATATATTCCAGCTCTTTTGCATCTTCCTGGATTACGGTAGGAAACTGTTTCTTCATGCCAATCGCCGTGCAGCCGCCGCGCACATATCCGGTTACTTTGGTCAGATCTTTTAAATGCAGCATCTCCAGCGATTTTTCACCGACAACTTTTGCTGCCTTTTTAAAATCAATCTCTGCTTCGATCGGAATTACGAATACATAATGGTTTCCCGTCTTCCCTGTTGTTACAAGTGTCTTATAGACCAGTTTGTGGTCATATCCAAGTTTGTCTGCGGTCTGGATACCGTCTGTAAAATCATCGCATTCATATTCTTCATATGTATACGAGACTTTTGCACGGTCCAGCATACGCATGGCATTTGTCTTTACTTCCTTTTTGCTCATTGTTTTATCACTCCTGTCAGATTAATGGAAGTCCGTTATATCTGTATCATTTTAGTAATCACTGTAAATGATCTCTGGATTTATTTTATAAAATATCTTTTCCAAGACCTTCCAGTGTTATAAACTCAGTCTGTCCTTCTGCCGCCTCCGGATTCTTTGCATACACATCAATGCGGTGGATATGCACCGGTATTTCTTCCGGATCTTCTCCTACGAATTTTAAGAACGCTTCTGCCACCAGATCCGGCTTCAGATTCTGCTCACTTCCTGTTGCAAGGTACAGATAGATGCCATCGTCCAATGCAGTCATTTTGTAGATCATTGGTTTGATATCGACTTCTTTTTCACTTCGCTTTGTCTTCTTTAACACAACGATCTCCGGCTGTGCCATAAATGCATCCACCTTCTCTTTCCAGCTCTCCGGAAGTGTACGAATCTCTTCCGCATGCTGGAATGTCTCAGGAAATGTCACTTTATAATCTGCTGCAGCCACAATCGTCATACCGCTTGCTTTTTTATCCGATGAGATTTCGCGGAAGCTTATGACTTCTACACCCTCCACCATCACTGCATTTAACTGGGCAACCGCCTTCTCGGAAGAAATCGGTTCCGTAATCTCGATATCAAAATATTCTCCGTCACTCGTCACGCCAACTCCAAGCGGCTGCGCAAACGACATGATCATATGCGGACTGTATCCGGTTGTAAATGCGATCGGTATCTCTGCGCGCCGGATTGCTTTCTGGAAATAACGCATCACGTCCAGGTGTCCGATGAAACGCATGACTCCATATTTACGGAATTTAATTCTTACTTTCAACACAGACACCTCCTTTCCATTTTGCGACACCGCAGCCGGAACATTTCATACGGCAGTTCGGTGTTACTTCGGCATTCATTGCCTGATTCCATTCTCTCTTCAGGAATTCTTTCGTTACACCGATATCAATGAAATCCCACGGGAACACTTCATCCAGCGGACGCTCCCTGTGATTATAGAATGCGATATCAATGCCTGTATTTTCAAACGCCTGCATCCATTTCTCATTATCAAATTGATCGCTCCAGGAGTCATACAGACATCCCAGACGATACGCTTCTTTAATTACTGCTGCCGTCTTTCTGTCTCCTCTTGCAAAGACACCCTCCAGCACAGTAACCTCTGCATCATGCCAGTTATATCTCAGGCTCTTTCTGTTAAGCTGTTCATTAAATGCATGCTTTACAATCGCTGCTCTTGAAATATATTCTTCATTCGTATACATTCTTGCCCACTGGAACGGGGTGAATGGTTTTGGAATAAAGAACGACGTACTCGTTGTAATCTGACACTTTCCATTCCGCTGATCCTTCGGAATCTCGTAATAACGTCTGGCGATTCTGTCAGCAAGTTCCGGAATGGCTCTCATATCTTCTTCCGTCTCTGTCGGAAGTCCAAGCATGAAATAAAGCTTTACCTTATTCCAGCCGCCATCGAACGCCTGTCCGGCACCTCCGAGGATATCATCCTCTGTAAGCCCTTTATTGATCACATTACGCATACGCTGTGATCCGGCTTCAGGCGCAAATGTCAGACTGCTCTTTCTGATATCCTGTACCTGTCCCATCACATCCAGAGAAAATGCGTCAATACGAAGCGACGGAAGACTGATGTTGATTCCCTGCGACTTAAAGTTCTCGATCAGGAACATTACAAGCTCTCTTAAGTGGCTGTAATCACTGGAACTTAAGGAGCTTAAAGAAATCTCTTCATGTCCTGTATTCTTCAGCATCTTGTATGCATATTCTTTTAAAACTTCTACATCCTTCTCACGGGTCGGGCGGTATAACATTCCCGCCTGGCAGAAACGGCATCCGCGGATACATCCTCTCTGAATCTCAAGCACGACACGGTCCTGTGTTGCCTTGATAAACGGAACGACCGGCTTTTCCGGATACGTTGCACTGCTCATATCCATGACTACCTGTTTCTTGATCTTTTCTTTTGCATGCGGATTATTTGGACGGAAGCTTTCAATCGTACCGTCTTCTTTATAAGTCACATCATAGAATGCCGGAACATAGATTCCTTCGATCTCTGCTGCCATCTCCAGAAATTCTTTCCTCGTTCCGCCACGCTTCTTATTCTGTTTATAGGCATCCAGAAGCTCATCATAGACCGTCTCGCCTTCTCCCATATAGAACAGGTCGAAGAACTCCGCTAACGGCTCTGGATTATATGTACACGGACCGCCGCCGATCACGATCGGATCTTCGTCCGTTCTTTCCTCTGCTGCCAGTGGGATACCGCTCAGATCCAAAACCTGCAGGATATTGGTATAACACATCTCATACTGCAGCGTGATTCCAAGAAAATCGAATTCCTTTACCGGATCCTGGGACTCCAGTGCAAATAACGGAATCTTTCTCTCTCGCATAATCTGATCGAGATCCGTCCACGGCGAATAGACACGTTCACACCACACATCTTCGCGCTTATTGAACATATCATAAAGGATCTGAATACCCAGATGCGACATCCCAATCTCATACACATCCGGGAAGCACATGGCAAATCTAATAGACACCTTTTCAGGGTCTTTCATGACCGAGTTCACTTCATTCCCGATATAACGTGCCGGTTTCTCTATTTTTAGTAATATTTCATCATTTAACGCAAGCTTTCTCATTAAATCTCCTTGTATTTTTGTACATGTTGCACAATAATTTTCTTATTGTTTTTTCGTAAATCTTTAATTATTTCATTTTTTTCGGGCATTTTTTTCTGCCTGTTTTCCGCCGCAATTTTGGGGTCAAAAATCGCGGAGTACTACAAAACCTGTAAAACACTAAATGCTGACTAACGTTTTGCAATGTTCAGCAATGTTTACCAATATATAATAATATATGGTAATCAGTTAGGAGTCAATCCTATTTACAAGCATCTTTTTTGTTCATTTTTTGAATAACTATTCCTTTGATTTCTGGTCAAAAATCACCTCAAAGATTGTTCCACCTGCAGGGTTTGACTTAATGCTGATACTGCCATCGTGCACTCTCACGATCTCATGAACCAGAGCAAGTCCAAGTCCTACACCACCAAGCTCTCGGCTTCTGGATTTATCCACGCGAAAGAATGGTTCAAATACACGTTCCCTGAGTTCTTTCGGAATTCCGCTTCCGGTATCCTCTACTGACAGG
>ENA-OQBL01000957-OQBL01000957.1-human-gut-metagenome-genome-assembly--contig:-NODE-957-length-12688-cov-10.848260_pt1 | contig 12688 bp, 10 predicted proteins | sample MGYA00242747_ERZ504553 | MGnify/ENA primary metagenome ERZ504553 (study PRJEB26092, sample SAMD00036240) | human gut metagenome | host: Homo sapiens | study: EMG produced TPA metagenomics assembly of...
TTCACAGTTACGAGCCAAAATGCATTAAAAATCACCTGCGGTGATGGCATTTTGGCTTGTATGTCTCGGGATTTTGGTACTTACGTGCCAAAACACCTCGCGGGATAGTAGACTACTGAATAGTTACATTTATTCTACATTTCCATGTGATATCAGATGTAACAGAAGATTCCATTTAACAGAATCCTGTATTTTCAAATATCAATTTATCAGATATACAGACAAAAATAAGAAATAACAAACTTCTTATTATCTGCTTATATAGTCAGAGAAAGGTGCGCGTTATGCCTTTGCATGATAAATCTCTACGCGCACCTCAGTCATCTGTCTCTTATACGTTTCTCTGGATCTCCAGAACTTTGTATTTCATGATTCCTGCCGGCATCTCTACTTCTACCACATCGCCTGTATGCGCACCGATAAGTGCTTTTCCTACGGGAGATTCGTTGGAGATTTTGCCTTCAAGGCTGTTAGCCTCTGTGGAACCTACGATCTTCAGCTCGATGTCTTCTTCGAATTCAAAATCGTGTACTTTAACCTTACATCCAACGCTGATCTTGTCCAGATCTACTTCGTCCTCTACAACAACTTCAGCATTCTTTAAGATCTTCTCGATTTCTTCGATACGTGCTTCAATGTCTCTCTGTTCGTCTTTCGCTGCATCGTATTCCGCATTCTCAGATAAGTCGCCCTGTTCTCTGGCTTCCTTAATTTTCTCTGCTACTTCTTTTCTCTTTACTACCTTTAAATCATGCAGCTCTTCTTCTAATTTTTTAAGTCCTGCATAAGTTAGTAAGTTTTTCTTTTCTTCCATAATAACCTTACTCCCTTTCAACATCCGGTATAGTCTTCTGCGTTTCTTTTCGCCCCGGATCACTACATGGATTTATGTGCTTCCTGATACATCATACCTGAAAAAGGGCAGACTTATTCTAGGATATTCACAATTTCTGTATTATACAAAAAAGCACCCGGATTGTCAAGCATTCCGAGCGCCTTTGCTATTGTTTATATTTCTCATTTCACATGGTTTTAACTTTTATGCTAATCTTGATAAAAGCGCCTCCAGAGCTTCATAACTTTCTATGGTGTTTGACTCTCTTCTGAGCCCTGCGCTGTGACGCATGCCTGCAGTATACCAGGCAACGTGTTTACGCATCTCACGGATTCCTACGAATTCCCCTTTTAATTCAATCTGTTTTCTGGCATGACGCAGGATCATTTCACGTATTTCCTCTACAGACGGGCGTTCCAACAGTTCTCCTGTCCGGAAATAATGGTTCAGTTCGCGGAACAACCAGGGATTTCCCCTTACTGCACGTCCCACCATAACAGCATCACATCCGGTCTGTTTTACCAGTGCTTCTGCTTTCAGCGGAGAATCTACATCTCCGTTTCCAATTACAGGAATGGTAATCGCTTCTTTTACCCTGCGGATCGTATCCCAGTCTGCAGTGCCGGAATAGTACTGCTGTCTGGTGCGCCCATGCACTGCAAGTGCTGCTGCTCCCGCATCCTCAATACGTTTCGTAATTTCAACAATATCTACCGGTTCATTCTCAAATCCGATTCGCACCTTGACAGTCAACGGTTTACTGATTGCAGATGATACTTTTCGAACGATCTCTTCAATCAGATTCGGGTTCTTCAACAATGCAGATCCCTCGCCGTTATTGACAACCTTCGGCACAGGGCATCCCATATTGATGTCCAGGATATCGAAATCTCTGTCCTCAATGGATTTCGCAACCTCTGCCATAAGATCCGGTTCACTGCCAAAAAGCTGCATGGAAACCGGGTGCTCACATGGATCAATCTCCATCAGGGCAATGGTGTTCTTATTGTGAAAAGAAATCGCTTTTGCACTGATCATTTCCATACAGATCAGTCCGGCCCCCTGCTCTTTACAGAGCGTTCGAAATGGCAGGTCTGTGACACCTGCCATTGGTGCAAGAACAAACGGATTATCAATCTGTACGTTTCCTATTTTCCACTGCATCTCCATGAATGGTTCTCTTGCCCGTACCGGCTCATTCCTTGTCTGCATGGATTCAGTCCTCACTGCCCGATGTTTTCTTCAGTTCTTCTTCCGGGATGTCTCCGAGAAAGAATACTTTATAATACATTTCCAGAGATTCCAGAAGTTCTTTCTTGTCCTGCTGAAGCTGTTTGATCTTCAGTCCGCTTCCGATCTCATCGTAGCGGGCATCTGCTTCCAGAGCTTCTGTTTTAAACTGAAGTCTGCCGTTTTCGTCAAATTCCAGAGTCAGGATTCCTCCTACATCCTCTGTGTAAAGAACACACATGATCTGAAGCTCTTTCTTCACATGATCCGGAAGTGCATTGAAATCCTGATTAAAATAAAATTTCTTCTCATAGGCACTTGCGCCGCAGAGAGTAATGTTGTCCTGATACATAAATTACTGTTTCCCTCTTTCGAAATTATTCAGAATCTTTATACATAGCTGTAAAGCCCACGCACTGAAACCTCTCCTGCGCTGACTTTCACAACTTCTTTATTCTGCCTTTCCACAAGCAGTTCACCTTTTTCATCAATCCCCCTGCAGATTCCTTCGAAACTTCTGTCACCATCGATCACTCTGACCGGCTGGTTCAGATTTGCAAGGATTCTGTGGTAATCATCCAGCAGATGAGTAAAATCACAGGTCTGGATAAATTTCTCATAGTTGATCTCGAAATATTTCATCACCAGTGCAATCACCTGATTTCTGTCATATTCATGACCGCCCTCCAGAATCAGTGAAGTCGCTTTGTCCTGCATTTCTTCCGGAAATTCTTTCAGGTTTACATTGATTCCCACTCCGATGAGAACATAATTGATCTTCACACCATTTGTTCCCATCTCGGTCAGGATACCACAGATTTTCTTCTTAGAGATCACAATATCATTGGGCCATTTAATACTTACGTTAAACCCCAGTTCCTCTGCTGCCTGTGCCACTGCCATTCCCATAACCAGTGTCAGCATAGACGCATACTGCGGTGAAAATTCCGGACGTAAGAGCAGTGTCATCATAACAGAGCTGCCCTCCGGCGCTTCCCATCTTCTGTCAAAACGCCCTCTTCCCGCAGACTGAAATTCCGCAACTGCCAGAGTTCCATGCTCTGCACCATCTTTTGCCAGACGCTTGATCCATGAATTGGTAGAATCTGTTTCTTTTGCAAAATGGACGGTTTTGCCCGCCCATTTTGTGTCTATCGCCTGTGAAATTGTTTCTTCATTATACAGATGTGCCATTATTTGTTCTCCGGCTCTCCTAATGTTGCTACCATAACAGCTTTGATGGTATGCATACGGTTCTCTGCCTCATCAAATACTTTGGACTGCTCAGATTCAAATACTTCGTCTGTTACTTCCATGTCTGTCAGATTGAATCTCTCGCCCATTTCCTTGCCGATCTTTGTCTTAAGGTCATGGAATGCAGGCAGACAGTGAAGGAAGATTGCTTTCTCGCCTGCGTTCTTCATAACGTCCTTTGTTACTTTATAAGGTGTCAGATCATGGATTCTCTCTGTCCATACCTCATCCGGCTCACCCATGGATACCCATACGTCTGTATAGATAACGTCTGCATCCTTTGTTCCTTCCTGAACATCCTCTGTCAGAGTGATGCTTCCGCCGGATGCTTTTGCATATTCCTCGCACTGAGCAACTAACTCTGCATTCGGGAAATATTTCTTAGTTGTGCAGGCTACGAAATGCATGCCAAGTTTTGTGCAGGCAATCATCAGGGAATTACCCATATTGTAACGGGCATCACCCATGTATACAAGCTTACGTCCTTTTAAATCTCCGAAATGCTCACGGATTGTCAGCATATCAGCGATCATCTGTGTTGGATGATATTCGTTCGTAAGGCCATTCCATACCGGAACACCTGCATGTTTTGCAAGCTCTTCTACGACTTCCTGACCAAATCCACGATATTCGATACCATCATACATTCTTCCCAGAACTCTTGCTGTATCTGCAATGCTTTCTTTCTTACCGATCTGAGAACCTGTCGGATCCAGGTATGTGCTTCCCATTCCAAGATCATGGGCAGCTACCTCAAAAGAGCAGCGGGTTCTTGTACTTGTTTTTTCAAAAATAAGTGCAATATTTTTGCCTCTGTAATATTCATGAAGCTCGCCGGCTTTCTTTTTTGCTTTGAGTTCTGCGGATAAGTCGATAAGATATGTGATCTCCTCCGGTGTAAAGTCTTTCAGTGTCAGAAAGTTTCTTCCTTTTAAGTTCATAATAATTCTCTCCCCGATGTCATTTATTCTCTTTTGTTATTTATCTGTCTCCGCTTTCGGATCAGTGACGATCTCTTTCAGCGAACTTGCCAGACCTGCGATTCCCTGAATATCCGACGGAATAATGATCTTGGTTGCCTTACCGTCTGCTGCCCTGGCAAATGCTTCCAGACTCTTCAGTGTCAGAACTGCCTCATCTGCTCCTGCCTCTCTGATCATGCGGATACCCTCTGCATTGGCATTCTGAACTTTCAGAACTGCCTCAGCCTGTCCTTCTGCCTCCTTGATCATACGCTCTTTCTGAGCCTCTGCGCGGAGGATTGCTGCCTGTTTCTCAGCTTCTGCATCCAGAATTGCGGATTGTTTCTTACCTTCTGCAACAAGGATCGTAGATTTCTTCTGACCTTCTGCGATCAGGATTGCTTCACGACGTTCACGCTCAGCTTTCATCTGTTTCTCCATTGCATCCTGAATAGCTGCCGGAGGAATAATGTTCTTCAGTTCCACACGATTGACCTTGATTCCCCATGGATCAGTAGCTTCATCAAGAGAAGCTCTCATCTTGGTATTGATCGTCTCACGTGATGTAAGTGTCTCATCCAGTTCCATGTCACCGATAATATTTCTTAAGGTTGTTGCGGACAGATTCTCAATTGCCATGATCGGATTCTCCACACCGTAAGTATAAAGCTTCGGATCTGTAATCTGAAAGAATACGACAGTATCGATCTGCATGGTTACGTTATCCTTTGTGATAACCGGCTGCGGTGGAAAAATCCACTACCTGTTCCTTCAGATTTACCTTTCTGGCTACTCGTTCAATAAACGGAACCTTGAAGTGAATTCCTGTACTCCAGGTCGCCTGATAAGCTCCCAGACGCTCCAGGATTACTGCATATGCCTGTGGTACAATGCGGACGCAGGATGCAAGGACCCATACCGCAATAACGATAATAACTATCAGAAAAACCACGCCCATAACTAATCCTCCTTATTCTGTTTTACGATAAGTTTCACACCCCGGATCTCTTCGATCGTTACAACGGTGCCTTCGCCGATTTTTTCGTCATCAGCAGAACGTGCAGTCCATTCAATGTCATTGATACGAACCTGGCCTGTCTGCGCCAGATTGTCAATCTCCTGAATCACAACTGCTTTCTTTCCAATCAGACTGTTTGCATTGGTCTGTATGGTTTCTTTGTTGAAGTACTTCATTGCCAGTGGTCTGGTAAAGATGAGAAGTACCAATGAAACACACAGAAACAGCAATATCTGTACAGTGAGGTTCGCTCCTGCATAACATGCAATAGCAGCGACCAGTGCGCCGCCGGCAAACCAGATGGTGGTCAGTCCTGCCGTAATTGCCTCTACAACAAGCAATAACGCAAGAATCCCAAGCCAGATCAAAGGCTGCATGAAACTCCTCCTTTCGTCTGCTATCGTCTCTGACGAGCAGCTTCATACATGAGAATTCCGGATGCCATGGCAGCATTCAGAGATTCTACTTTTCCACACATAGGAATCCGTATCAGACAATCAGCACTGTCTGCCGCTTCATCTGTCAGTCCTTTTCCCTCATTGCCGATCAGGAAAGCAGTTCCTCCTGTGTAGGATTCCTGATCATAAGAGTTCTTACCATGCAGATGCGCCGCAAATGTGCGGATATTTCTGTCTTTCAGTTCCTGTGCTAATGATACCACACTTTCCACATATAGGAAAGGCATTCTGTAGACAGAACCCATGGTTGATCGTATAACCTTCGGGTTTGTGATATCCACGCAGGTCTTTGTCAGAAGAACCCCGCTTACTCCGGCACCCTCTCCTGTACGGAGAATAGTTCCCGCATTTCCCGGATCCTGCAGATCTTCCAGAATCATAACCAGCGGATTTTCCCCGCCGAGAATATCTTCCATTATATAGGAAGGTTTCTTAAGCACTGTCATAATTCCCTGCGGCGTCTGCGTATCGCTCATCTGTCGAAAAACAGAATCTGTTACTATTTCATATGGAAGTTTCTCCACCTGAGCCATCAGTTCTGCATCACCGCTGAGAGCTTCTGATACATACACCTTCGAAATCCAATCCCTAGGTGCTTCGCCGAACATTTTTCTTCCTTCTGCAACAAAAAGCCCTTGTTCTCTGCGGGCTTTTGTTTTCTGGTTCAGCTGTATGATATTTTTTACCTGTCCGTTATTTACACTGGTGATCATATCTTATCCTCAATTTTCCGAAACCTTATTCAGGTCACTGTTTGCTCCTGCTGCAACAACTGTGCAGTCTGCCGGAAACACTTCATCCGGCGCCACATTCATATTCATCTTATCGCCATGCTTCAGACCGATCAGATTGATGTTATACTTTTCCCTGACCTTCAGCTCCCGAAGTGTTTTTCCTATCCATTCCCGCGGGATCTTAAATTCTGCCATACTGAAATCAGAAGAAAGCTCAAACATATCGACAAATCCACTGGAGAGAAGATTTCTTGCAACTCTGATACCCATGGAATGTTCAGGATAAATCACCTTATCTGCCCCTATTTTCTCCAGTATCCTGCCATGAAGAGAATTCATTGCCTTTGCCATGACAAAAGGAACTCCAAGTTCTTTCACCTGCATCGTTGCTGTAATACTGGCCTCCATATTCTCGGCTACTGCGATGACCGCAACATCTACGTTCTGAACTCCAAGCGATTCCAGAATTCCCGGATCACGCACATCTGCCTTGACAGCATAGGAAACTTTCTCTGCGATATCCTGCACATTATCATCTTTATCGTCAATGGCAAGTACATCGCAGTTCGCCTCTGCCAGAGTAAGGGCTACCGTCATCCCGAACTGCCCAAGACCGATCACTGCATAAGATTTGTTCTTCATTTTCTTCCTCATTTCTCTTTCTGAACATATATTCATTATCCTCTACGAATATCTGCCTGACTGCCAAACCGTTACTATCCAATCATAATATCTTCTTCTGCCAGATGTGAATCTGCCGGCATTTTCTGTACACGTACAGTCACTGCAGTTCCCAGAGTCAGCGGACCGATTCTTCCCAGATACATAGTCAGGATCACGATCCATTTGCCTGCTGTATTCAGGCAGGATGTCAGCCCTCTGCTAAGTCCTACCGTTGCAACCGCAGATGTAATTTCATAAACAACATCTTCTATAGGTGCTTCCGGCATGGCTGCACACAACAGCATACTCATGAGAATAAGTACTGTAAGTACCATACCTGTCACTACGATGGCAGAACGGATATAGCTGTCTCTGATTCTCCTGTGGTGTACTTCCACATCCCGTTTTCCCTGAAGATTGGATTTCAGACTCAGCAGAAGGACCGCAACTGTTGTTGTCTTAATTCCACCTGCTGTTCCCATAGGGGAACCGCCGATCAACATCAATATCAGGCACAGCATATAAGTTGCATTGGAAAATCTCTCCTGGCTTACAGTGAAAAATCCGGCTGTTCTTGTGGTAACTGACTGGAACAAAGATGCCATCCACTTCGTTCCCGGCGAATATGTCCCAATACTTTCCGGATTTCCATGATCAAACAGAAAGATCAGTACTGTACCGCCCACAACAAGTATCAGCGTCATCATCAACACGATCTTACTGTGAAGACGAAGATTTTTAAACACACGTCCCACAGGAAGTTTCCCTCTGATGACTCGTTTAATCTTATCCCAGATATCCCACCAGACCACAAACCCAAGACCTGACATAATGATCAGTCCTACACTTGTAAAGTTTACGATCGGATCAGCAACATACTGAGCCAGACTGTCCTCTCCTAGCAGATCAATACCAGCATTACAGAATGCAGATACTGCCGTAAAAACAGAGTATCCCAGACCTTTTGCCAGACCGAACTGCGGAATAAATCGAACTGCATAACACACTGCACCGATTCCTTCTGCTCCAAACACACAGATCAGAACTTTCTTCACCAGCCTGACCATCCCACCCATTCTGTCCATATTATAGGACTCCTGGATAACACGCCGGTTCCTCAGCGATATTTTCTTTCTCAGACTTATAAAAATAATACTGCCCAGGGAAATCAGTCCCACACCTCCGATCTGGATCAGGACAAGAATAATAATCTTGCCTGCCAGAGTCCAGTGAGTTGCCGTAACAACTGTCACAAGCCCTGTTACACATATACTTGTGGTTGCGGTAAACATGGCATCTGTAAAAGATGTGTGGTATCCGGGTGCCGTACAAAACGGCAGCCACAGAAGTAATCCCCCTAAGATAATCACCCCCGCAAAACCGAGGGTAATTATCTGAGCAGTATTTAATTTATGCAGTCTGTTATATAACTGCATCTTTTTATTCATTTGTTATTTGTTGTTTTTATCATAGTTATGAGAAAGTGACTGGCATACTTCCCACTGATAGTCAGAGATACCTTTCTGCATAGCAAGTGCTTCATTGATATCGAAGTCTACGAATTCACCGTGACGATATCCGACAACGCGGCATGTCTTGCCTGCAATAAGAAGGTCTACAGCCAGGGCACCCATCATAGATGCATATACACGGTCTTTACATGTCGGGCTTCCACCACGCTGCATGTGTCCAAGGATTGTAGCACGTGTTTCGATACCTGTGGCAGCTTCGATACGTTTTGCCATTGCTTCAGAATGACCGATACCTTCTGCATTGATGATGATGTGATGCTTTTTGCCTTTCTTACGACTCTCGATAATGTTATTGATCAGCTTCTGCTCATCATAGTCATATTTTTCAGGAACCAGAACGTCCTCAGCACCGTTGGCAATACCGCACCACAGAGCAATATATCCTGCACCACGTCCCATAACCTCGATGATACTGCATCTCTCATGAGAAGTGGAAGTATCACGTACTTTATCAATTGCTTCCATTGCTGTGTTTACAGCTGTATCAAATCCGATGGTATATTCTGTACATGCAATGTCAAGGTCGATTGTTCCGGGAAGACCGATTGTATTGATTCCGAGATTCGCAAGCTTCTGAGCACCTGCGAAAGATCCGTCACCACCGATGACAACAAGTCCGTCAATTCCATGTTTTCTGCAGATCTCTGCTCCACGTTTCTGGCCTTCTTCTGTACGGAATTCTGCACAACGTGCTGTATAAAGGATTGTACCTCCACGCTCGATTGTATCAGATACATCTTTTGCACTCATGTCAATAATCTCTTCGTTTAACAGACCATTGTATCCTTTCAGAATACCTTTTACATTTAATCCATTGCTTAAACCTCTTCTGACAACTGCACGAATTGCAGCATTCATTCCAGGTGCGTCACCACCGCTGGTAAGGACACCAATGGTTTTTATCTTGTTTTCTGCCATCTTTTCTTCCTCCATCTTCTGAATCTATCTCATTTTTACTATACACATATCCGGGTATAGTTTAGCGCATTTCTATAAGTTTTTCAATCCTCTTTCTACAACTTTAACATTGGTTTTACCATATTTTTCGTACATATAGTTCAGCCATGAGTCCTGAATTTGTGCATGATATCCAACCGGAAGCTTCTTTATGGCCTTTACGTCTTTCAGGTAGATCACAACAGCACTGTCACCCGGTGAACGTCTGAGGTCTGCAAGCAATTCCTGAGATTGCTGTGTGTAGCTTTCTTTATTGTCAAACTGTATCCAGATTTCCCTTGGCATATTGTCAAAGGGACGGATTTTTTCAAGGATCAGTTTACTGGCGCGATCGTCCTCTGCAGATACTCTGCCCTGAATAAATACTCTGCCTTCTTCATTCAGGAACTGCTGACTTTTCTCATAATCTCTGGGGAACACAACTACCTCCACTGTTCCTACCAGATCCTCCACTGTGAGGAATGCCATAACCTTATTATTCTTTGTATATTTGATGGTTTTATCCGTAATCATTCCACCGATAATTACTTTCTGACCATCCATGACTTTCGGAAGATTTGTTTCTTCATCCTGCTGAAAATCCGAGGTTTTCGCAGAAATGGTTTTCTCCATCATTTCCCGGTAATTTTCCAGAGGATGACCACTGAGGTAGATTCCCAGAACTTCCTTCTCATATCCCAGAAGTTCCTCTTTTCCGAATTCCTCCACATCGGGCATACGGATTTCAAATTCTTTCTTGTCCTCCTCGCTTACCAGATCAAAAAGGCTCATCTGTCCGGCCAGTGAATTCTTCTTCTCCTGACTGATGTTGTCGGAAATCTTCTGATAAACCAGCATTTTCTGGCGGCGGTTACCATCCAGGCAATCCAGCGCACCTGCTTTGATAAAGTTTTCTACTGCACGCTTATTCATCTGCGGAGAGTTTCGTTCCATAAAATCCTTCAGGGAACGATATTGTCCGTTCTCGTCCCTCTCTCTTACCAGGCTTTCAATAACCGGACGTCCCACACTCTTTATAGCGGACAGGCCATATCGGATTGCACCGTTATCTACAGAAAATCCGTACATTCCACAGTTCACATCCGGTGGCAGAATCTTAATCCCCATCTGTCTGCAGACCAGAATATATTCTGCAACCTTATTGGGAAAATCAATAACCGATGTCATTAATGCGGCCATAAATTCCACAGGATAGTAATATTTCAGATATGCAGTCTGATAGGAAACAACTGCATAGGCTGCTGCATGGGACTTATTAAAAGCATATTTGGCGAAATCAATCATTTCATCATAGATTTTATTTGCCGTTGCCTCATCAATTCCATTTGCAATACATCCGGGAACTCCCTCCGCTTCATTTCCATAAACAAAGTTCTGGCGCTCCTTTTCCATGACAGAGGCCTTCTTTTTGGACATTGCACGGCGCACCAGGTCGCTTCGGCCCAGAGTATAACCTGCCAGGTTACGAACAATCTGCATAACCTGTTCCTGATAGACAATACACCCATAAGTAGGCTTTAGGATTGGCTCCAGCTGAGGGCAGTCGTAACGGATGGTATCCGGACGGTTTTTGCCCCGGATATACTGAGGGATAAAATCCATGGGGCCCGGGCGGTAAAGAGAAATTCCTGCGATCACATCTTCCAGACTCTGAGGCTTCAGTTCCTTCATGAAATTTTTCATTCCCGCACTTTCAAGCTGAAATACACCATCAGAACGACCGGTGCCGAGGGAATCCAAAACCTTTTTATCATCATAATTGATTTTCTGCATGTCCAGAGTCACTCCTGCATCCTTCTGGATCAGCTTTACTGCATTCTGGATCACAGTCAGAGTACGAAGTCCCAGGAAGTCCATTTTTAAAAGTCCCAATTCTTCCAGTGTTGTCATGGTAAACTGTGTGACAATGGAACCATCCGACGCTCTGGAAAGCGGTACATATTCAGAAACATCTTTCTGACTGATAACCACACCGGCTGCATGCATGGAAGTATGTCTTGGAAGTCCCTCCAGACGTCTTGCCATATCGATCAGATAATGAATTTCATCCTGCTCTTCATATGCTTTTTTCAGCTCAGGGTTCATAGTAAGGGCTTTATCTATAGTAATATTTAATTCCTGCGGGATCATTTTCGCAATGGAATCCACCTGTGCATAAGGCATATCCAGTACACGGCCCACATCCCGGATCACACCACGGGCTGCCAGCGTACCAAAAGTAACGATCTGAACCACACAATCATCCCCATATTTACGGCGGACATATTCAATAACCTCCTGCCTTCTTTCGAAGCAGAAGTCAACGTCAATATCAGGCATAGATACTCGTTCCGGATTCAGAAATCGCTCAAAGAGCAGATCATAGCGAATAGGATCAAGCTGTGTGATGCCCAAGGTATAAGCAACCAGACTTCCCGCTGCAGAGCCACGTCCCGGTCCTACCATAATGTCATGATCGCGGGCATATTTAATAAAATCCCATACTATAAGGAAGTAATCCACGTAGCCCATATTTTTTATAGTAGATAATTCGTAATTCAGACGAGCTTTTAATTCCTCTGTAACCGGCTGATAACGTTCCTCCAGTCCCTCGAAGCATAGCTTGTTCAGATATTCCCAGGATGTAAGACCATCCGGCACATCGAATCTTGGAAGCTTGGTCACGCCAAATTCAATCTCAACATGACATCTCTGTGCAATCTTATGAGTATTCTCCAGGGCCTCCAAAGCATATGGGAAAAGTTCTGCCATTTCTTCCGGGGATTTCACATAATACTGGCCGCCCTCATAACGCATTCTGTCCTCGTCTGCCAGTTTCTTGTTTGTCTGCAGACAGAGAAGAATATCATGAGGATCAGCATCCTCCGCCCTTGTATAATGCACATCATTGGTTGCAACAAGGTCAATCCCTGTTTCTTCGTGCATACGGAGAAGTTCCTGATTTACCAGTCTCTGCGCAGGAATTCCATGATCCTGTAATTCCAGGAAGAAATTTCCTTTTCCGAAAATGTCCTGATACCTTAGTGCTGCTGCCTTTCCTTCTTC
>ENA-OQBL01000958-OQBL01000958.1-human-gut-metagenome-genome-assembly--contig:-NODE-958-length-12679-cov-2.125558_pt1 | contig 12679 bp, 13 predicted proteins | sample MGYA00242747_ERZ504553 | MGnify/ENA primary metagenome ERZ504553 (study PRJEB26092, sample SAMD00036240) | human gut metagenome | host: Homo sapiens | study: EMG produced TPA metagenomics assembly of...
GTTCTCTTTATGAGAATGGAAAGAATATGGGGGATCATCCGGGATCAGAGGCACAGATTCTGATTACGGGGGGTGGTACCAATCTGGGGAATATTTATGCCGGTTCCATGAACGGAACATATGACGGTAAGACACAGATCGTGCTTGCGCACGTTTCCGGTACGCAAAATGGGGAAATCTATGCATCCGGTGCCATTGAACCATATGTAAATCAGGATGACTGGTTTTCCACGCAGGAGCCGGATCCACCGGCAGCGGATGGACAATATACGGTTTCCGGCGATGTGGAAATTTCACTTACCGGTTCCGATACGAAACAGGTGTACGGAGTATCTGAAAATCACGCAGGGAAGACATTTCTGACCATAGATACCGACCAGTCCTATACCGGAACTCCAGGTATAAGCAAAGTAGGAAACCTCACAGTAAAGGGCGGTGGAACATTTGCACCGGCAGCTTTGGACAGCTGTAAGGTCAGGCTGGAAGGGGCAAGTGCGATTGATCTTTCCCAGATGGAAACTCCACAGGTACATTCGATTGTGAGTGCGGATTCAGCAGGAAACCGACTGATCTTAGGAAAAGAACAGAAGCTGAATGTTACAGATACCATTATGGGTGCACTTACATTTGAAACCCTGAATGGAAGAAATGGAAAATCCGGAATTGCGGAGTATGGTCACACCTATCTGGAACTTGGAAGGGCTGCGGATACGGCGGTTTCTTTTACACCGACAGACGGACAGGCGGGAATGACACTGGAACGGACATCGTCTGGAAACGGAGAAATCTGGAAAACCAGTGAGTTGTCAGGGAATGAACCGGTTGCGGTAAAAAATATGACCATAAAAAATCCGGTAATTACCACAACGGTTTCGGAGATTTCTAAAGTCGGTGAGTATGAAAATAAGAATCCAAAACCATATCTGGCAGAGGTATCCTGGCTGGAGCAAACGGATGAGTATGATCGGGATCTAGGGTTTGTTCCGATGGAATATGAAGTAACATTTAATGGAACTGCTTATTTTTCAAAAACAGTTACAGAGAACGGGGATAGTTTTATTTGTATTCCAGAGTTAAATTTAATGTTTATGACGAGGGTATCATATGAGGAAATTACAGATGATACGATCACACCCATGTGCTATCACACGACTGAGAGTTCTACAGTAAAAGAAGGAACCTACTATATCACAATCCGTCCATTTTCAGCAGATGAACAAATTGAGCAGAAGGTAGTTCTGATTGTAAACAAAGATCCGGATACATCCAGTTCGACGGTTACTTCACAGAAAACAACCACTACGATAAATGGATTACCATCGGCCGTGTTCATGCAGGATGAACTGAATCTTACCGTGCAGACGGTCTATACAGGTAGCAGCTTACAGGGACAGAACGTGCCGTCTGCTGATTTTTCGGTATACATTAACCAGACCCCTTATGAAGTATCCGGCATCACACTTCAAAACGGAGAGGCAGCCATAAAGATTCCGGTTTCAGAGGCAAACGGATTTCATATGGGAGAAAATGCAATTACAGTTTCTTATGCAGGAGCAGCCAATGTAAAAATACAGGGCACTTCCTTCCCAGGCAAACGAAACCGTGACGGTAAATCCAATTGCCGTAAAGATGCAGTATGATACCATCCAGCAGACAGCTGCATACACAGGGCTGAAACAGAGCTGCTTTGTTTCCACGGTAAATGTAGTACGAACGGACAACGGAAAGACGGTAGATTCGCAGGTAAAGCCGGAAGTTTTCTATCGGCAGGATGGGAAAAATGTTGTTCCGGTGCAGCCGGGCAGCTATGAGGTGTGGTTTAAAGTAACTGGAAACCAGTACGATGTGATAGCGGAAAAAGTCGGAACCTTTACCATTACAGCGGCGAAACCATCGATTCGTCTTACGGCAGAGACAGAAAACGGTAATTCCGTACATCTGTATGCAAAGGTAGACGGAGTCCGAAATGGCAGTATTCCGCTTGGTTCGATTTCTTTTTATCAGGACGGAACCATAATAAAGGCACAGGAAAAACTCGTATATGGGGAAGCCGATACGGTTGTATCAGGCTTAAAACGTGGCGGTTCTTATCAGTTTAAGGCAGTATATGAGCCGGATGATAAGGATGGACAGACTTGTTACGAAACAGTGACAAGTGAAGCCGCGACCGTTACAATCAAAGAGGACAGTTCCACCGGAGGCGGTGGAACAACCGGAGGCGGCTCATCTTCCGGAGGAAGTGGAACAACCGGAGGCGGCTCATCTTCCGGAGGCGGTGGAACAGCCGGAGGCGGCTCATCTTCCGGAGGCGGTGGAACAACCGGAGGCGGCTCGTCTTCCGGAGGCGGTGGAGCGACCGGAGGCGGCTCATCTTCCGGAGGAAGTTCTGGTGGCGGAAATACTTCGGGTGGTAATACAGCCGGAGGGGGAACACCATCCAACGGAAACAAAACCGATGTAGAAACTCCGTCTGACGGAAATACAGCTGGTACACAAACACCGTCCGATGGAAACGCGACCGGACAAAATACACCAACTGTAACCGTTACCGGAATCCGGAAAAATAAAGCCATCAAAACAACGGTGACCGCTGATCTGATAAATCAGATACTGGAAGAAAACGATGGAAAACACACAGATGTGACGATCCAGGTCACCGATCCGGCTGGCAACATAAGCTACACACTGACCGTAAATACAGCAGACATACAGACCGGAAACAGGCTGTATGTCTGCGCAAAAGATCCAAAGACAGGTGCCTATGTCCTTGTAAACGATAAGAGTTATACGGTTACAAAAGCCGGAAATGTGAATTTTTCAGCAGATTCCAAAAAGGATTATGTCCTTATGGATCAGAAAGATATGGATCAGGTCACAACGAAAATATTAAAAACGGTTACATTGAAGAATAAAACCGTTCAGGTGAAGAAGGGAAAACAAAAGAAGGTTTCCCTGTCGGCTGCCTTAAATATGGATAATGTAGAAAGTGTTTCTTATCAGAGCAGCAATAAAAAAGTTGCATCGGTAAGTAAGAAAGGAACAATAAAACCAATAGGAAAGGAACAGCGACCGTTCGCGTGACCGTAACGTTGAACAATGGAAAGAAAAAAGTTTTAAAATTAAACGTGAAGGTAAAATAGACGGGAAACAAGTTCGAGGAGACGAAAGTCTCCTCGTTCTTATTTTAAAAGTGTGGAAATATTGATGATAAGTCCATCATAAATACACACCGGAATATCATCATCAAAAGTATATTGGTCAGACAATTCTTCTCCTTCCAGATCATACACATTCACCGTTTGCGTAAGTGGGTTTACAATCCAGTACTCGCGGACACCGGAAGAACGGTATTTGAATAATTTTATACCATAGTCGATTCGCTTTGTACCAAGGGAGGCAACTTCAATCACCCAGTCCGGGGCTCCGTTGCAGCCTCTGTCATCCAGCTTGGAAGGATCACAGATGACACTGATGTCCGGCTCCACATAGGTTTTATCATCCGCATTCAAAAAAACGGCGAATGGAGCAGGATAAACTTTGCAGTTACCATGGTTATTTTTGATATAATCGTGGATTGCAGCAGAAAAATTCATGACAATTTCCTGATGAATCCGGTTTGGCGGTGCCATATCGTAAATGACACCGTTAATCAGTTCTGCGCGTTGTCCTTCCGGAAGGGCATAGATGTCATCGGTTGTATAGGTTGGTTTTTTGGTTAAGGGCATAGAAAATACCTCCTGCTTTGCAGTCTTAATTATATCATACACAATTTTGCGTGGAATTCAATCCCAATAGAAAAATCGCCCGAACCGTGGGCTGATAGGTATCATCAGGTCTGAGCGATTTTTGGTAAATAATAAACCCCATATTAATAGTTACAATGCCAGAGAACACTGATCGATTTTTGTAATTCCTCCTCGGAAAATGGTGCGGAGTTTAATACCTTTAAATTCTCCAGAATCTGTGCCGGGCGGGAAGCTCCGATCAGAACGGAAGTAACCACACCGTCCCGGATCACCCATTTGAGTGCCATCTATGCGAGGCTTTCACCACGGGCAGCCGCAATCTCATTCAGGCTCCGGATACTGTTCAGCCGCTTTTCATCGAACTGGTCGGCATGCAGGAAACGTCCGTCGGTATTGACACGGCTGTCCTTTGGAATACCGTGCAGATAACGGTCGGTCAGCATACCCTGTGCGAGCGGGCTGAAAGAAATAATTCCTTTCTTCCCATCTGCTGCGGCCTGTTTTAAACCGTTTTCTTCAATGGTACGGTTAAAGATATTGTAGGAATTCTGGTTGATAATAAACGGGCAGTGCAGATCTTCTAAGATGGCAGCCGCGCGTTTCATCGTTTCCCCGTCGTAGTTGGACAGACCGACATACAGTGGCTTTTCCGCTTCGCACGATCTGGTCGAGTGCACCCATGGTTTCCTCCAGCGGTGTATCCGGATCCATGCGGTGGTGATAGAAAATATCCACATAGTCCAGACCGAGCCGTTTTAAGCTCTGGTCAAGGCTGGCAATCAGGTACTTGCGGCTGCCCCAGTTTCCATAAGGTCCCGGCCACATGTCAAAACCGGCTTTGGAACTGATGATCAGTTCATCGCGGTAGGAAGAAAGCTCTTCCCGAAGGATCTTCCCAAGATTTTCCTCCGCACTGCCTGGCTGCGGTCCATAGTTGTTTGCCAGATCAAAATGTGTGATCCCGTGGTCAAATGCCGTAAAGCACATCTGTCTCATATTTTCATAAACACCGGTATCTCCGAAATTGTGCCAGAAGCCCAAAGATACTTCCGGCAGCATCAGTCCGCTGTCGCCGCAGCGGTGGTATTTCATGGTTTCGTAACGTGATTCATTTGCGTGATACATAAGAAATCCTCCTTAGTTTGTAAAAAATTTATCATAAATGCCAAATCCAAAGATAAAAATGCACAATCAGCGGCAGAATATAGGTAATGTAGCCGCGCATCCAGTTTTTAATTTTTAATCCTTTTCCGGTATTGGCTTCGGTTGTGTAGTTTTTCCAGCCCCAGCCGTAGCGGCTTGTGCAAAACAGCAGATATACCAGGGAACCGAGAGGCAGGAACAGGTTGCTTACCAGAAAATCTTCCAGGTCAAGCACAGACCCGCCAAAGATTGAAAAACCTTTCCAGTTCCATACATTGTATCCGAGTACACATGGCAGGGAGAGTACAATGATCAGTACCAGATTAACGGCACAGGATTTCTGGCGGCTGCATCCGGTCAGTTCCATACCGCAGGAGATAATGTTCTCAAATACTGCCAGGATTGTGGAAAACGCTGCAAAAAACATAAACAAAAAGAACAGGCTTCCCCAGAGTCTGCCAAGACGGAATATGGTTAAAAAATATTCGGCAGGGTGACTAAAAAATCAGCTTGGTCCGGAAGGTCTGGTCAAACATGGAACGTAAAGCATGCCGGAAAAATGATAAGTCCGGAGGTGATAGCAACAAACGTATCCAGAATGGCAATATTTACCGATTCACCAAGCAGAGAGCGTTCCTTTCCGATATAACTTCCTAAAATTGCCATCGCGCCGATTCCAAGGCTTAACGTGAAAAATGCCTGGTTCATGGCACCCGTAATGGTTTTTGCAATACCGATCTGTTTCATCCGTTCAAAGTCCGGGATCAGATAAAAGGCAAGGCCTTCTTTTGCACCATCCATAAAAAAGCTGTTGACCGCCAGAATGATCATGATGATAAGCAAAGAAGTCATCATGACCTTTGTTACTTTTTCCAGACCGTTCTGCAGTCCACGGGAGCAGACAAATACGCCGGCGCAAACAACTACCACCATCCAGAAGCCCATGGTCAGAGGTTTGCTCAGCATTGTGGTAAACTGTCCGGATACACCGTCGGCATCCAGTCCCTGAAACTGTCCGGTGACCGTCATATAAAAATAATGAAGCATCCAGCCGGTGACCGTTGTATAAAACATCATAAGAAGATAGCAGCCGATCAATGTGATAATCCCGTGGATATGCCATTTCTGTCTGGGTTTTTCCAGTGCCTGGTAGGCTTTGACCGGACTTTTCTGGCTGGCACGTCCAACCGCAAATTCCATCGTCATGATCGGGAGTCCGAGAATAATCAGAAACAACAGATAAAACAGCACAAAGGCACCGCCTCCGCCCTGTCCGGCAGTGTATGGAAATTTCCATACGTTTCCGATTCCGATCGCACATCCGGCTGACAGGAGAATGAATCCCAGACGGGATTTTAATTTTTCTCGTTCTTCCATAAAATAATCCACCTTTTTGTAAATATTGTATAAAATACAAACGAAATTATACAATCTATTGTGAAAAGTTTCAAGCCCTTTTGACGAAATTTTACCAGGTATGTGTTGCATTTTTTTACAGATACTAGAGGAGAAGGTTGCGGAGTGTTCATGTTCTGCAATCAACAAGATTATTTTATGGAAAGAAAGAGGGTTAAACCATGGTTTTAACAGAAAAAGAGATGGCTACAATTGAGGATCTGCACACACAGGAACTTTCCTGCGTGGAGAAGTACAAACGTTACGGACAGGAAGCAAAGGACCCGGTGCTTCGGGATTTGTTTGCCGATCTGGAAAAAAAGGAGCAAAAGCATGTGGAATCTCTGGAACAGGTCATGAAAGGCAGTGTCCCGTCCTGTAACGTCAATGACAGGGATGGAAAGATGTATGAGCCAAAGGCAACATATGATTCCATGACCAATCCGGAAGATAAGAAAAACGATAATTTCCTTGCCACGGACAGTATCGGTTCTGAAAAAATGGTGTCCGGAACGTATAATACCGATGTGTTTGCATTCGGGGATTCCGATGTGCGCAAACTTCTGGCAGATATCCAGGTGGAAGAACAAAACCACGCGGAGATGCTCTATAAATATAAAACTGTAAACGGCATGGCATAGCCGGCATGTGGAGTGGATGTCCCAAAGCATCCACTCTTTTTGTTTTTACAAAAGGATTACAGAAACCGGATAGTATATCTTACATAACCCGTTTATTATAAATCCTGTAATAAATCTTACAGATTTCACAAGGAGAACAAAAGAATTATGAGAAAAAATGTGATGAAACTTACAGCAGGAGTTCTCTCCACCGCTGTATTGGCAGGAATGTTTGCCACTGGTATCCCGACAAAGATTGCAGCAGCAACGGAACACTGGAATGATGCTTCCCGGGAGTCTACAGACTGGAGCAACTGGAAAAAGAACTGGGCTGCTTACAGCAGTGAGTATGAACATGTATCGCTGACTCCGGGTGCGGACGAGACAAAATTAAATTATGCATGGTACAGCAAAACGGCTGAGACTCCAAAGGTGAGAATCTCTACCAGACAGAATATGGATGGTGCGACAGAGTTCATCGGAGCGCAGACCGAAGCTGTGACCATAGATACCACAAAATATTTTTCCAATAAAGTAACCGTAAGCGGGCTCAAAGAAAATACCAGCTATTATTATCAGGTATTTCAGGATGGAAAGTGGCAGGATACACAAAACTATACCACACAGGCGTTTGATGAATTTTCTTTCCTGTATGTCGGGGATCCGCAGATTGGGGCTTCCAAAGGCCAGACCAGCAGTGAGAGTGAAAAGATGGAAAATGCAGGAAATGTTGTAACTTCTGCACCGGGAAAAAAATCTTGCAGCAAGAAATGACAGCTATAACTGGAACAACGTATTAAATGAAGCACTCGAGGATCATTCCGATGTAAGTTTTCTTGTGTCCGCAGGAGATCAGGTGAACTACGGAAGCAACGAGCGGGAATATGCAGGATATCTTGGGGCAGAGGCACTGACTTCCCTTCCGGTAGCAACGACCATTGGTAACCACGACAGTGTTTCGAATCAGTACAGCCTGCATTTTAATAATCCAAATGCTTTTTCCGATACCGATACCAGTTATGTACAGGGAAAGACAAAGGCAGGAACCGATTACTATTATCGTTATGGAAATGTTCTGTTCATTGTTCTTGACACAAACAACTATAACTGTGCAACGCATGAGAATGTCATGAAAAAAGCAATCAATGAGAATAAAGATGCCAAATGGCGTATTGTGGTATTCCATCAGGATATTTACGGCAGTGGTTACGACCATTCCGATTCCGATGGTATGGTGCTTCGTACACAGCTTACTCCACTGATGGATAAGTATAAGATTGATGTGGTGATGCAGGGACATGATCATACCTATTCCAGAACCTTCCAGCTTGAGGGGGATGGAAAGGATCATACTTCTTACAGCACTTATGGATACAAATCTGTAGAGGAAGCTGAAAAAGACAGTGATTATCAGGCACAGAATAACTGCTATGAAATCGTAAACAAGACCGTTGGCGGAACCGTTACCAATCCGGAAGGAACCGTATATTTAGAAGCAAACTCTGCAACAGGTTCAAAATTCTATAACCTGATTGCTTCCAAACAGGACTTCATTTCTGAGAGAAGCCAGACCTGGACACCAACCTATTCCGTAGTAAAAGTAACGGACAAAAAGTTTTCTGTAACAACTTATGATGCAACGACCAGAAAAACGTTACAGGGATCTACTACCTATACGATCGTAAAAGATGCGGTAAAGCAGACCATTCAGGCGAAGAACTCTTACAAAAAAACCGTAGGAGACAAAGCCTTTTCCTTAAATGCAAAAGCAAAAACACCGCTTACCTATACCTCTTCCGACAAAAAGATTGCAACTGTTGATAAGAACGGAAAAGTTACCGTAAAAAAGGCCGGAAAGGTTACAATTACGGTGAAGGCAGCAGCAACCAGCCAGTATCAGGCAGCAGGTAAAACAATTACGATTACTGTTACAAAGAAAGCAGTAAAGAAAGCAGCTAAATAATAATGAAGAAAAACTGGAAAAAAGTTTTAGTTGGAACCCTTTGTCTGGTGGGGTTCCTACTGTTATTAGTCAAAGGAAACCAGTTCGAAAAAGTATCCCTGATTTCCACGGAAGGGCAAAGCTATGAGAAAGCAGTCGTGACAAAAATCACGAAAGATAATCTGGCAGAAGATGGAAACCGATACGGGACACAGGAGGTGCGCGTACAGGTTAAATCCGGAGCATATGCAGGGGAAGAGTTTGATGCCGTCAATCCAAGCGGTTCCTTGTTTGGCATGGAGAACTGTGAAGTTGGTTCGCGCGTAATTGTCATTGTCAGTTCCACAGATGATAATGCTGTCGTTACGGTATACAGCAAAGACCGTACTATGGCAATTTATCTGTTTGTACTTTTTTTCTGTCTGGTGATATGTATGATAGGTGGGAAAAAATGGAGTCAAAGCCATTGCAAGTCTGGCATTTACTGGTGTGTGTATTGTTTATCTGATGTTTCCGCTGATGTACCGGGGCATTTCACCGATCGGTATTACCATTGTTGTTGTCATTCTCTCGACATTGCTGACCCTGTGGCTTTTGGCGGAGTCTCTAAAAAGACGGTATCTGCAGTGGTGGGAACGGTCAGCGGTGTGGTTGTGGCAGCCGCAGCCGCAGTTGTGTTTGGAAAAGCCGCAGGCATTACCGGGTATAATGTGTCTGATATCGAAACGTTGAATTATGTGGCACAGAATACACACATAAAAATAGGACAGCTTCTGTTTTCGGGAATCATATAGCAGCACTTGGGGCAACCATGGATGTTGGCATGTCAATTGCATCCACGATTCAGGAACTGCACGAACGCAGTCCGCAGCTGGGGACAAAAGAGTTGTTTGTGTCGGGAATCCGTGTGGGGCGCGATATGATGGGAACCATGGCAAATACACTGATTTTTGCCTATGTCGGTGGTTCGTTGTCTACGCTCGTTGTCAATTATGCATACAATCTGAGTTATAATCAGCTGATCAATTCTTATGTAATCGGAACAGAAATTATGCAGGGACTTTCGGGAACTCTTGGGGTTGTGCTGACCGTACCGATTACCGCAGCCGTAGCGGCAGTGCTTATTGGAAAGAAAACGATAGTAAAAGAACCATTGATGCAGGACATTTATGATGGCTCAGATGATTATGAAGAACCGGAAACAGACGGTGAATACGGGGAAGATGTTTAAATGGGACATATGTGAAAAAGGTTATGAGATATGTCCCGAACCTAAAAGAAAGTTTTATTTTCTATATGTCCACTATCAATTTGGAACGTGATAGAACACTTGATTTTCTTAAAAAACACATGCAAATCGGTTTGTTAAAAAATGGTCTGGAAAATTCAATGCCAAAACAATCCCAGCGTATTAAAAATATATTGACATTTACGAACTATACGCTATAATAGAATCAAACATATGAATAATTGTTCATATGAAAAAGAGAACATTTTCAAAAGGAGACCACTATCATGAAAAAAACTTACAAGATCGATGTTGACTGCGCAAACTGTGCAAACAAGATGGAGGAAGCTGCTAAGAACACTGCTGGTGTTAAGGATGCGACTGTAAACTTCATGACTCTGAAAATGATCGTTGAGTTTGAAGATGGACAGGAGCCGAAGGCTGTTATGCAGGAAGTCCTGAAGAACTGTAAGAAAGTAGAAGACGACTGCGAGATCTTCTTATAAAAACAATGAGGAAAAGCAGTTACTAGAGCGTGTTTGAAAAAATGCTTTCTGCAAGATGTACGTCACAATTTGTGGGAGATTGCGGGAATGATTTTTCAAAACACGCTCTAGGCACAGAATGAACAGTAGGACAGTGACCGGACTGGATGTATTCTGTTCAGTCACGCAAATGAAATTAAGCGAATATGTCGCGTGCCAGCGACATCATTATAATGGAGGCTGTGCCCTCAGGGCATGTGAAAGAATATGAACAAGAAGCAGAAAAAAAGTATTGACCAGAATTATTATTGCTTTTGTCCTTTTGGTTTTGCTGAACTTTCTTCCGGTAGATGGCTATCTTCGAATGGCACTTTACATGGTCCCGTATCTGGTGATCGGTTATGATATTCTGAAAAAAGCGTTTAAGGGAATTAGGAACCGTCAGGTATTTGATGAAAACTTTCTGATGAGCGTCGCCACCATCGGCGCTTTCGGAGTCGGCGATTTTGCTGAAGCAGTCGGTGTTATGCTGTTTTACCGGATTGGAGAATTGTTCGAAAGCATTGCCGTGGAACGGAGCCGTTCACAGATTATGGATGTCATTGATATGAGACCGGAAGTCGTCCATTATGTGGAATCTGACGGTACCGTAACGGATATCGATGCACAGGACGCCGATGTGGGAGATATTCTGCAGGTACGTCCCGGTGACCGGATTCCTCTGGACGGCACGATCATAAGCGGAGAAACTATGGTCGACACTTCTCCTGTCACAGGAGAACCTGTTCCGGTGGCAGCTTCCCCGGGATCTTCTGTTATCTCAGGATGCGTCAATACATCAGGCCTCATTAAAATGAAATCGAAAAGCCGCTGGAAGAATCCATGGTAACACGGATCATGGATTCTGTGGAAAACGCAGCTGCCAGCAAACCGAAAATGGACCGTTTTATTACCAGGTTTTCAAAAGTATATACTCCTTTCGTCGTATTCCTGGCGCTTGCCACTGCTGTCATCCCGTCGCTGGTTACCGGAAACTGGAATCACTGGATTTATACTGCGCTGACATTTCTTGTTATCAGCTGTCCATGTGCTCTGGTACTCAGCGTTCCGCTGGCATTTTTCTCTGGCATCGGCGCCGGTTTCCAAACAGGGCATCCTGTTTAAAGGCGGCGCTGCCTTAGAAACACTGAAACATGTAAATCTGTTATTATGGATAAACGGGAACCATTACGGAGGGAAATTTTCCAGGTACAGGAAATACACTCTTTTCACGGCACATCCAGGCAGGAACTTCTTGCTCTGGCGGCCGCCTGTGAAGCGGATTCCACCCATCCGATCGGCAAAAGTATTATGGAAGCGGCAAAACAGGAAAGGCATCTCTTATCCTTCCGCAGATTCTGTAAAAGAAATCGCCGGACACGGATCCGTCATAACCATAGACGGAAGCCAGATCCTTGCCGGGAATCAAAAACTGATGGAAATGTATCACATCACCGGTAAAAACCCGTCTCCTTCCTCTTACGGAACCGAAGTGCTTCTTGCCAGAGACGGAAAACTAATCGGCTGTATTGTGATATCTGATGCATTGAAAAAGGATGCCAGATCAGCGATCCAGGCACTGAAAGCCCAGGGACTCCATACGGTCATGCTGACTGGTGATTCCGCCGCCAGCGCGGAAGCAATCGCACGGGAAACAGGAATCAACACCGTATATTCCCGTCTCCTTCCGGATGAAAAGCTTCAGAAGCTCAGGGAAGAAAGAGAGAAAAACGGCGCTGTCATGTTTATCGGAGACGGCATCAATGACGCTCCGGTAACTTGCGGGAGCTGACTGCGGCGCCGCCATGGGAAGTGGAGCAGACGCCGCCATCGAAGCCGCAGATGTTGTCTTTATGCGTTCCAGTGTAAGTGCAATTCCTGAAGCAATCCGCATCGGCAAAAAATCCTGCCGCATTGCCTGGCAAAATGTGATTTTTGCACTTGCAGTCAAGATTTTTGTTATGATCCTCAGGACTCACCGGCTATGCCAAATTATGTGGATGGCTGTATTCGCAGACACCGGAGTTGCCATGATCTGTATCATCAACTGCTATCCAGCGCCATGAGAATCTCAAAAAAAA
>ENA-OQBL01000960-OQBL01000960.1-human-gut-metagenome-genome-assembly--contig:-NODE-960-length-12662-cov-4.398564_pt1 | contig 12662 bp, 17 predicted proteins | sample MGYA00242747_ERZ504553 | MGnify/ENA primary metagenome ERZ504553 (study PRJEB26092, sample SAMD00036240) | human gut metagenome | host: Homo sapiens | study: EMG produced TPA metagenomics assembly of...
AATAAGAGCTATCAGACTTGACGTCTGATAGCTCTTTTTGCTAATGCTATGAAGATTTATTTTTGCATTTGGTTTTTATAAGTTTTCTTATAATTTTTCGAATACCCATCGCCAACAGAAATAATGTAAGCTGAACAAAAGCCAATATTGTTGCATAGGGTAAGCCGTAGTCATACAACTCACCGCAATAGATTATACTTCCTACCAATAATTCAATTACCGAAATCGGAATGAATATAAACAACCATATAGGCTTGATGTTGAGGCAGGACAACAACAGGGCAGAAACTGCACCACCTAAAAGTGCGGCAAGCGGCACCGCCATTGCGTCAGAGGGTGTTGCGGTAAGAGGCACACCAAACATAAATAATGCGTTGACCAAAACAGCCAATATATAAATCACTATTTGTGCGGATTTGAGCTTTTTGTTGGAGGCTTTTATTGTTTCAACAAGAATTTCATCAGCTCTTTTATTTTCTTGCGTTGTGATGCGTTCGCCGATAAGGAACTCGTTAACGGAAATATCCAACGCATCGCATATAGGCAAAAACAGAGACACATCCGGCATAATTTTTTCCGGTTTCCCACCGAGATACCGATTTGTTTGAAACGCCTAATTTCTCCGCAAATTCAATTTGTGTAAAGCCTTTCGCCTTGCGGGTTTTCTGCAAGGAAGCTACCGAATTTTTTCTTGATCCATAGCTGTCACCCCTTTCAATGAGAATATAGCACGGGCCTCCACAAATGTAAAGGACACAAAGCGAGAATTATGATAAATGCAAAGAGAACATCACCCCAAAAAACCTAAAAACCGTGCCTGCCGGTAATCAAAATAGTCTCATAAAAAAGGCTTCTGCCCAAAGCAGGGCAAAAGCCTTAAAAATTATGCGATTTTTAGGTTTAGTTGCAAGCCAAGGGGGACTATTCATCTGTTGCTAAAAACACGTTTTTTGAAAAAAAGTGTTGCAAAAGTGTTGCAAAAACGGTTGTTCAAAAAAGTGCCAAGTCCCGAAACCCGCATAAATACTGGGTTTTTCGGCACATCTAAACCAAAGGGAACTATTCCCACTCCTAAGTACAAAACAGACTTTAACTGTTTTTGCTTAGGAATTTTGACTTGATATGCTTTAATTTGGTACAGATTATCTCAATTCTATGAGGTATTTCTGCTTTTGCTATCAAATAGCTATCACTTGGATGCTATCGCTATCAATAGTAACGTAATGATGTTCGACAAATAAAGTTACATATAAATGCAACATTGATTTTTACTACTTATATTTATAAGACCCAACAAAATGGTATTGGTCATTTATATTATCAATTGAATTTCTTCATTATATTTAGATTTCCACGGTGACACTGTTCTGATCTACAGAGAAAAAGACGGGAAATATGAACTTGACTATGAATATCCGAAGAAAATCGAATTTCTCCATGCAATCTGGAGCGGGGAAATTCAGGGAAAACCGGTAGTCATGATCGGTCACAGAAAAGGAAACAGAGATCTCCTGAAATTCTGCTGGGAAAACGGACAGTATCACGCAGAACTGATAGACTACGACTGCGGTCCGGCCAATGCTTATGGATTCCATAAGGATGGGAAAGACTATGTGATTTCTACAAACCGTGAAATTAATGAGATTGCTATGTATGAATTTGACTAAAAAGGTTAAAACTGTTCTTTGATTTTTGCTATAAGAGTTAGGATTTACGATTTGGACAGCAGATAACGAATAATGTAGTTGATTATAGAAAGGAAAACAGATAATGTTAGAAGAACTGAAACAGCGTGTATATGAAGCGAACATGCAGCTTCCTGCACACGGTCTGGTAACATTCACATGGGGAAATGTCAGCGAAATTGACAGAGAAAGTGGATATTTTGCCATTAAACCAAGTGGTGTACCATATGAAAATCTGAAACCAGAGGACATAGTAATCATGGATCTGAATGGCAATAAAATTGAGGGCAAATATAATCCGTCTTCTGATACTCCAACCCATATTGAACTTTACAAAGCATTTCCGGAAATCGGCGGTATTGTGCATACCCACTCTTCCTATGCAACAAGCTGGGCGCAGGCAGGAAGAGACATCCCATGTTACGGTACCACTCATGCAGATTATATTTACGGAGAAGTCCCATGTCTCAGATGTCTTACAGAAGAAGAAATTGACCAGGCATATGAGCAAAATACAGGTCTTTTGATTGTAAATGAATTCAGGAAAATGAAAAAAGATGTTCTTGCAGTTCCGGCAGTTTTATGTAAAAATCCATGGTCCATTCACCTGGGGAAAAGACGGCATGGAAGCAGTTCACAATGCAGTAGTCCTTGAAGAATGCGCAAAAATGGCAATGCGTGCCGAACTTATCAATCCACAGGTAAAACCTGCACCGCAGGAATTACAGGATAAACATTATTATAGAAAACACGGTGCAAATGCATACTACGGACAGAATGTGTGAAACGTAATATAGTACGTGTAATCAGAAAAGTCAGACCATAAAAATGGAAATGACAAAAATAGAGGATAGTTTGTGAAAGTCTGCAGAGACTTTACAAATTATCCTTTTTTCGAATATAATGAGGTCAGAGTTAAAACCTCTTTTGATACTGATATAATGGAAAGGGATATGGAACAGCAATGGAAGACATGAAAAAATATGAAAATATGACCGTTCAGGAGAAATGGAGCATCCTGGCCACGGTAGCGAATTTATATTACAATTCAGAAATGACACAAAACGAAATTGCAGACAGGATGTATACATCCAGATCCAAAATTTCCAGAATGCTGAAAGAAGCAAGAGAACTCGGTATTGTAGAAATTTCCATTAAAGAACCCTGGGAACGTGATCTGAATCTGGAAAAAGAAATTCAGCAGACTTACGGTGTCAAAACAGTAAGAGCTGTTTCCTCAAGAGATATCAGCAAGGAGCAGATTACCAGCCGCCTGTCAGAAGTTTCCGCATATTATCTGGATTCTGTTGTTAAAGAAAAGATGGTAGTAGGAATTTCTTGGGGAAATACCCTTTATCATATAGTGAAATATATTGATGCAAATAATAAGAAAAATATTCCTATTACAGTGGTTCCGATTATGGGTGCCTCAAATGTGAAACGCCCGGAACGGGATGCCATGGATCTGGCAAAAGACCTGGCTTCTGCATACGGTGGAACATATCAGTATATCTATGCCCCTCTTTTTGTGAAAAATAAAGAATTAAAAGAAATCCTTGTTCAGGATGATACCATTAAAACAGCTCTGCAGCTTGCACAGAATGCAGATGTAATTCTGACAAGTGTCGGTTCTGTGGAATATAAAACCTGGGAGAATTACCTTGGGGAAAGCACTTTTCATCTTCTGGGAAATAAAGGAGCGATTGGACATATTGGCGGTCATTTCTATGATATCAATGGAAAAGAAATCAACACTTCTTTAAATGACAGAATGATAGGAATTGGGTATAATGATCTGGAGAGGTGTAAAAATGTAGTCTGTGTTGCTTATGGAGAAGCGAAAGCAGCTGCTGTTGCAGGAGCTTTGAGAGGTGGTTTTATTAATACGCTGATCATTGATTCTGCCTGTGGCGAGAAATTGCTGTAACAGAATGGAGGTAAAAAATGGATTACAGAAAATTCGGCGAATGCTATTACATAAGAATGGATCGTAATGATGAGATCATCAGTACAATCCTCAAAATATGTAAAAAAGAAAATATCAGATCAGCCACTTTTTCCGGGATCGGAGGATGTAAGGATGCAGAAATCCAAACCTTTATCCCAGAGACAGGTAGCTTCGAAGAACAGCGCATTTCAGGAATGCTTGAGTTGGTATCTTTAAACGGCAACGTGGTCACAGGTGAAAATAATACCTGTTACCATCATACCCATGCAGTATTTTCTTATAAAGATGGTGAACGACATTGCATGGCAGCAGGTCATATGAAATCAATTACTGTACTGTATACTGCAGAAATCGAACTTCATCCGGTAACAGGCGGAACGATCCGCCGCAAATATGATCCTGAAACAGGGACTGGATTCTGGGATTTTAATTGAATCAAGTAAGTCCCATGTTTCAATTGCGAAAAGCAATAAGCAGCGGGCAGATGTATGTAAAGAAACAGAAAACTGGTAGTTGACGGTATGATATGGAAAATGGAGGACAGAAGAATGAGTATTGTAATCAGAGAATATCAGACAGAAGACTTAACAGCTGCTATTACAATATGGAATCAGGTAGTAGAGGATGGTGTAGCATTTCCACAGGAAGAAAACCTGACAGAAGAAACAGGAGATGCTTTTTTCAAAGAACAGACTTATACAGGAATCGCAGTAAACACTGACAACAATGAAATTGTCGGTCTCTATATCCTGCACCCGAACAATGTAGGAAGATGCGGACATATCTGTAATGCCAGTTATGCAGTAAGAAGAGAAGTCCGTGGTGAACACATTGGCGAGAAACTAGTTCTTGACTGCCTCGCACAGGCGAAAGTAAAAGGCTTCCGTATTATGCAGTTCAATGCAGTGGTTGCAAATAACACCCATGCATTACATTTATATGAAAGAATCGGTTTTACCAGACTTGGCGTAATTCCCCAGGGATTCAGAATGCCGGATGGACATTATGAAGATATTATTCCGCATTATTATGTGCTGTAGAACATAAAAGATTTTACTGCACCGGAACTTTTATAGTTACGGTAAATTAAAATATCTGTCAGGAAAGCAGGTGTGTGAAATGGGTGTGTATTTAAATCCCGGCAATGATAAATTTTATAAAGCAATCAATTCTGAGATTTATGTGGACAAAACAGAACTGATACAATATACCAATCGTGTTTTTAACACCATGCAGCAAAATGTCTGTGTAAGCAGACCAAGACGTTTCGGAAAATCTATGACTGCAAATATGCTGGCTGCATATTACAGCAGAGGATGTCAGTCTGAAAAATTATTTGACGGACTTAAGATAAAAGAAGATTCATCTTTTTCAAAATATCTGAACAAATACAATGTTTTCTTTATAAATATGCAGGAATTCCTAAGCCGCAGTAAGACAGTAGAGAAAATGGTCCTGCGATTAAATCGGATTCTGATGCGTGACCTGAAACAGGAATATCCTGATGTGGACTATTTTGATGAAGAAGATCTTGCTGAAAGTATGCAGGATGTATATCAGCAGACAGGATGTCCGTTTGTGATTATTATAGATGAGTGGGATTGTATTTTCAGAGAATACAAGTCAGATAAAGAAGCACAGGAGCAGTATCTTGATTTTCTGCGGGATTTTCTTAAGGATAAATCTTATATTCATCTTGCTTATATGACAGGAATCCTGCCGGTAAAGAAATATGGAACACATTCTGCCCTGAATATGTTTGATGAATTTTCTATGATTTATGCAGGACCTCTGGCGAAGTTTGTGGGTTTTACAGAGACAGAAGTCAGAGAATTATGTGAGAAATATCATATGGATATGAGGGAAATCAGAGAATGGTATGACGGGTACAGGTTTGAAAACTGTGAGCCGGTTTATAATCCAAGGTCTGTGGTAAACGGCATGCTTTTTGGTTCTATCAGAAACTACTGGAATATGACAGAATCTTTTGAAGCACTGCAGACTTATATAGATATGAATTTTGAGGGGTTAAAGGATGATATTCTCAGTATGCTGGCAGGAGAGCATATTCCTGTTAATACCGGAAATTTTACAAATGATATGACGACATTCCGGGATGAGAATGATGTTTTGACCTTATTGATCCATCTGGGATATCTGGCATATGATTCTACAGAACATTGTGTGTATATTCCTAATAATGAAATCCGGAATGAGTATGCAAATGCTGTTTCTGTATCAGACTGGGGTGAAGTGTCAAAAGCTTTAAAAAATTCGGCAGATGTCCTGAATGCAATCTGGAATCAGAATGAGCAGATGGTTGCACAGGGAATCCAAAGAGCACACTTTGAGACCTCGCATCTTCAGTATAATGATGAAAATGCATTAAGTTATACTATTTCACTGGCTCTGTATGCGGCTAGAAACTATTATAGCGTATATCGTGAACTGCCAACAGGAAAGGGATTTGCGGATATGGTCTTTATTCCGAGGAAAAAAATTTCCTGATAAACCTGCTCTGGTAGTGGAATTAAAATGGGATAAAAGTGCCAAAGGAGCTATTTCTCAGATTAAACAGAAGCAATATTGTAAAAGTCTGGAGGAATATGCAGGAAATATTCTTTTGGCAGGGATTAATTATTCGAAGAAGGATAAAGAGCATCAGTGCATGATTGAGAAGATAGTGAAATAACAACGCTATATATGATTTATTGTTACTGTTCACAGCAACACGCTTCGCGATGCAGGAAATATGAACCTCCTTGTGCAATGCCCAAGGAGTATCGTTTGCTTCGCAAACTTAATTTATGCTAATCGCATAAATTCGCGCGGTATGTCTCGGGATTTTGGCATATTCATGCCAAAACACCTCGCGGGACAGTGGTGTGTGAACAGTAACGACTTATTACAAATGTAAACCCCAAAATTTGAAGAACGGGTTGACAATCTTCTCTGCTTATGATATAAAAAAGGAAGGTCAAATCAATCATTACAGGGAAAGAGGAGAGTCTTATTATGAGTCAGTCATATGCAAAAAGCCCTGCTGCAGAGAGAAAATTTACAACCAGAGAAATGGTACTGGTTGGTATGTTTGCAGCAGTTCTTGCAGTAATATCACAGATTTCACTGCCAATGCCTACCGGTGTACCGATCACCATTCAGGTATTTGGCGTAGCACTTGTAGGAGCAGTACTTGGTTCCAGACTTGGAACTACAGCAACACTGGTTTACGTTTTGTTAGGAGCCATCGGTCTTCCGATCTTTGCTAACTTCTCAGGCGGAATCAGCAGCATCGTAGGAGTTACCGGAGGATACATCTGGGCATGGCCGATCATGACCTGGCTCTGCGGAATCCGTCCGAAAACAGAGAACAAGACAAAGAACCTTGCAATCTCAATCGGATTTGCACTGATCGGACTTCTGATCGTTGAGACAATCGGTGGTCTGCAGTGGCACTTTGTAGGAGGCTCCATGAGCATCCCGGCAATCGCAGTATACTCCTTAACAGCATTTATTCCAAAGGACATTGTAATCACAGTTCTTGCAGTTCTGATCGCAATTCCCATCAGAAAAGGAATCAACAATGCAGGAAACCGTTGATAACAGTAACAGGATAAAGAATAGCCTGCCGAAAGATACTCGGGGAAAGCAGGAAAACATAAAGATCCACGGAATCGGACTTGACAAAGCAGGACGGTGTACACACTATCACACACAGCTTGATATAGCTGCATTGCTCTGCGCGAAGTGCAGGAAATATTACGCATGTTATTCCTGCCACGATGAACTGGAAGATCATTCATTTGTGGCAACAACACCGGAAGAAGCTTATCCTGTTTTATGCGGAAACTGCGGCAGGAAACTTACACTTCAGGAATACAAAAAAGGCAGTTGCCCTTACTGCCACGCAGGATTTAATCCAAAATGCAGTTTACATGAGAATATTTATTTCTGTTGCACTATGTAACGTGTTTTGAAAAACATTTCCGCAATCTGCACGCCCCACTTTGCAGTATATTTTGCAGAAAGCTTTTTCAAACACCTCTAATGTAGAGAATACAAAATAACAAAAAATTTTGTATTCTCTTTTTATTTGTAAAAAATCTGATATACTGATTAGAGTTAGAATAGACTAACCAAATCAAACAAATAACAAGAACCTATTTCTTTTATTTGCATACAAATAAAAACAGGAGGAATAAATTGATGGATATAAATGTATTTTATGGAATTTTGATTCCTTTTCTTGGAACTTCTGCAGGAGCTGCCTGCGTATTTTTCATGAAGAAGAATCTGAATGAACAGATTCAAAGGGCACTTACCGGCTTTGCTGCAGGAGTTATGGTTGCGGCTTCCATATGGAGTCTGCTGATCCCGGCAATTGAACAGTCTTCCGGGCTGGGGAAGCTTTCATTTGTACCGGCAGCAGTGGGATTTTGGATAGGGGTGCTTTTTTTGCTCTTGCTGGATCACATGATCCCGCATCTTCACCAGAACAGTGACAAGGCAGAAGGTCCGAAGAGCAAACTTCAGAGAACTACTATGCTGGTTCTTGCAGTAACTCTGCATAATATTCCGGAGGGAATGGCAGTAGGAGTCGTATACGCAGGTTATTTGACAGGTCACGCCCAGATTACTATCATGGGAGCTATGGCCCTTTCTATCGGGATTGCTATTCAAAACTTCCCTGAGGGAGCTGTTATCTCCATGCCCCTGCGTTCTGAAGGGATGGGAAAGACCAAAGCCTTTGCAGGCGGAGTCCTGTCTGGGATTGTAGAACCTATCGGTGCAGTCCTCACGATTCTTGCCGCCGGCCTCATTGTTCCGGCACTTCCATATCTTTTAAGCTTTGCTGCCGGAGCTATGCTCTATGTAGTAGTGGAAGAACTCATACCCGAAATGTCTGCCGGAGAACATTCCAACATCGGAACTCTTTTCTTCGCAGTAGGATTCTCTCTGATGATGATTCTGGATGTAGCTCTCGGATAAAAAAAGCTGTCCGGTTTATTACCGGGCAGCTGTCTTGGCGTTGAGAGATATTTTACGAGCAGTAGTGGAAAACTGTGAGGTGGTAGAGTCAGTCAAATGGCGGGATTCTGATCTGTACAGATATAAAATGCCGCCAAAGAACCCCAAAATCAGTCCTGTATATCCGCCACTGCAAAGGACAACAGTTACCTTTGTAACAAAGGACATACCGCCGATTATGCAGATTAAAAATCCTGCCAGAAGACCGATCGTTGTCCAGCCCATAAGTGAAACAGCCAGAAAAGCTGCGGAAGCATGTGAGTCTTTTACCTGTTTATTAATAGAATTCCATAATGTCTTATACATAATGATTCCTCTTTTCTATTTCTATTCTTTGGTTTTTATTATAGAAACAGTTTGTAAAATACACATGCGCACTAATGAAAAATTCTCTGTAAAATTTCTTTTTCTGTGATATCAAGTCAGAGGTAGCCAGCGTGTGTTTGAGAAATCATATTATACAAACAGCATATCGTGGTTGATAGTCTTGTAAAATAATTTTCTGCATTCTTCGATGTCCTGTGTCTGTCCAAGAACCCACATCATTTTGGTGACGGAAGCCTCAAGAGTCATATCATAGGATTCCAGAACCGGGAATTTCTCCTTAATCACTTTTCCTACCTGATAGACCTCCATGTCGCTGCCCTCGTGAGTTACCTGAGTAGCCATACATACAAGCTTACCGGCACTGATCCAGTCAGAAAGTGCATTCAGAAAACTGTCATTTCCATAGTTTGGAAGACCGCCTACTCCGAAGGACTCAATAATCAGCCCGTCATAGGAAGCAGCCAGAGTGTCCAGAATCCGGCCATCTGTTCCGGGAATCAGTTTCATAAGAAAGATGTTGGTATTCATCTGATGATAGAATACCAGTGGATGCGTGTTGTGATCCTTGTCATCAATATAAAATATGATCCTGTTATCGTGAATTGAGGCAATATCAGGATAATTAATGCTGGAGAAAGCATTGTAGCTTTTGGAGAATTCCTTTTTGGCTCTGGTACCGGCGATTACTTTGCCGCCAAATACAATGGAAACACCGTGAGCTCTGTCGTGGGAGGCAAAACGCAGACTGTCCAGCAGATTGGAGCGAGCATCTGTGATAGCCAGATCAATTGGCTTCTGGGCTCCAGTGATCACTATAGGACGGCGGTTATTCTGGATAAGATATGACAGGGCAGCTGCGGTGTAAGCCATGGTATCAGTGCCGTGACAGATCACGAACCCGTCGTAGAATTCGTATTTTTTTTTCCAATGAGCTGTGCCAGCTGTAGCCAGTGGGCAGTACGCACATTGGTACTGTCCAGAGAAAAAGGCTGCACTGTGTCAATCGTGCAGAACTCTCTGGCAGCAGGGATATATTTCAGCAGTTCTTCAGCGGAAATCTGCGGGGAAAAGTCCTTCCTGGGTATATTTTGAAGCAAATTGTACCGCCGGTAGCGATAAGTAGAATTTTTTTGCATAGTGTACTCCTGAATCTTGATTATTATAGATATTTCAGAGGATAATAATATTTCTATTATACACAGAGGACGGAGAAAGGACAAGGCAGATCTGTTGATACTCAGCCAATCAATTTCTCATTTACATACTCAAATCCGAGACGTTTTCACAGTATCGCAAATCGTTCTCCTGCAATGCCTTCATCTTTGAAGAGAAGGATTGCTTTTTCTATGACTGCCATTACCTCTTCTTCCTCTGTGAAAATTCTTGTAAGAGCCTGACCGTGTGAGATTCTTTTACCCCAACGGCCTCCGATATAGATCTTATAACCATTCTGATATTCCGGTACTGCGCCGAATGGACATTTTCCTTTGCAGCGTCCGCAATGGATACATTCTTCAGGATCAATGTAAAGTTTACCGTCAACTAATTTCGGGACATGGACAGGACAGCTCTTTTCAATCTGACATTTCTTACATCCCCGGCATTTCTCTGCATCCGGTTTTGGGATTCTCTGACCTATAATTCCCATATCATTCAGATTAGGTTTTACACAGTTATTAGGACATCCGCCAACTGCAATCTTGAATTTGTGCGGGAGCACTACATCGTGATAACCCACATAAAAACGCTCATGAATCTTCCTGCTGAGTGCAAAGGTATCAATCAGACCATACTGGCAGGTTGTTCCCTTGCATGAGACAACAGGACGCACTTTGGCTCCGGTTCCGCCTGTCATCAGGCCGTGTTCTCCAAGGAAGGCGATTGTTTTCTCAATATTATCATAAGGAACTCCCTGGATTTCCATACTCAGGCGGGTTGTCATAGTGATCTGACCATTTCCGAACTTGTCTGCTGCATCTGCAATGGCACGGTGTTCATCTGTGGTAATATGTCCATTTCCTGTGATGACCCGAATATTAAAGATGTCATCATATCGTTTGTCCTGAAGGCATCCAAGACCTTTTACCCGCTTGATTTCCTCGGGACTCAGTTTTTTGTTGGCGGATGTTGTTATTTTTTCCTCATTCATGTTTAAGTATCTCCTTTATGTAGCTGTTGCTTTTCTCTGATATATACGGTGTTTCTTTTGTTGATTATAGGCTTCATGAATGATAAAATCAATTTATGAGTTTTTATTATACGATAAGTAACATTTATGGAATAATGCAACTGTGAAACTGAAAAACAGAAACCTTTATAAAAAAGCCTTCAGGGCAGAATTTTTTCTTATTGCACAGAAAAAACTATCTGATATCAATAGAGTGGAAGAGTTCAAGGAGAATATTATGTTAGATCACAGAACAGAAACCTTTATGGCTGTATGCAGTGTTATGAATTACAGGGAGGCGGCAGAGCTGTTACATATTACCCAGCCGGCAGTCACCCAGCATATCCAGTTTCTGGAGAAAGAATACGGCTGCCGCCTTTTTCTTTATGAAAACAGAAAACTGATCAAGACCCCTGCTGCACAGATGCTGGAGGATTACTTGCGTTCCGTTCAGCAGCGTGAAAATTTTCTCAGGGAAAAGATAAAAAACAATGGTCTCCGGGAACTGCGCATCGGTGCAACCAAGACCATTGGTGACTATGTGATCACAGACAGGATTCACGATTTCTTAAATCAGCCGGATACAGCACTGACTCTGATCGTGGATAACACAAAGCATCTTTTGCATTTATTGGAACAGAATACTCTGGACTATGCCATCATAGAAGGATTCTTTGACAAAAACAGATTTGGAAGCCAGTTATATCGCCGGGAACCTTTTGTGGGAATCTGTCCGAAGGATCATCCCGTTGCAGGCCGTGAAGTATCTGTAGAGGAGATTCTGAAAGAAACTCTGATTCATCGCGAAAACGGCTCTGGAACTCTGGCTATCTTGGAGGAAAAGCTTTTGGAGCATAATGAATCCCTGGAGCGTTTTCACCGGCATATATGTATTTCCAGCTTTAAGATGATCATCGACCTGATCAAGTCCGGGTATGGAATTTCATTTGTATATGAAGTACTTGCCAAAAAGTGACCCGGATCTTGGGATTTTTACATTAAAGGGTGAGCCCATAGTCAGAGAATTTAATGTTATTTATCTGAAGCATGCGGATGTGAGGGAGAAGATGGAATGGTTTTTATGACCGCTTGCGTCTGTACTCGTTGGGAGTCATTCAAAATTGTTTCTTAAAGCAGTTGGAAGATTAGAATACTGCCGATGAAATGATTTTCTATCTAAATTAATCGAAATTATCATCCACAAAAGTATATTGATTTCATTTTCTGCATATGCTATAATTGCCATAGGCAAAATGATAAAATTAAATTCATTGGTAACACAGCAAAAAGCCTCGGAGGTCGCATCTCCGAGGCTTTTTTATTCCGTTTTGGCAAGGGTGGCTTATTCCCCAGGCTGGCTACCAGCTACTATTTTCTATCCAGCCATTTGCAAATGTAATAGGTGATTACACCTGCCAGAATAGAAAGCATAAATTGATAAAATTGTATCCATTGATAGCACACCCCCTTCCTGTACCTGTTTAGGGGTGGTAGCTTGGATATTATA
>ENA-OQBL01000962-OQBL01000962.1-human-gut-metagenome-genome-assembly--contig:-NODE-962-length-12651-cov-2.047828_pt1 | contig 12651 bp, 11 predicted proteins | sample MGYA00242747_ERZ504553 | MGnify/ENA primary metagenome ERZ504553 (study PRJEB26092, sample SAMD00036240) | human gut metagenome | host: Homo sapiens | study: EMG produced TPA metagenomics assembly of...
CATAAATAAATTACTTTTCGGTTTCTGCGGCTTTGAAGGCGGATCTAAAATCTCGATCTTGTCCTCACATATCACCGTTTTCAGCCGTGTATTTCTCGAAAATCTCGGATACCCGTTTCTTTCCGGATAATCCCCGAAACCAAGTCCGTTCACTGTCAGATCGCTTCTGATCTCCGCCCACAGTGCGTTCCCTTTTAAGAAAAAGTAATAATCTGCAACGGAAAAGAAATCCCCGTCTTTGATCCATTCTTTTTTGTTCTGTCTTCTTCCCGTTGTGATATACTCCGTACTCACTGTTCATAACTTCAAGCGTCCAGCCGCCTTGTCCCCGCGTCAGCCGGACAAATTCTCTCTTTGCATAAACGCCTGATAGTGCAATTTCATATGCTGAGTTGTTTCCGATTGAAATCGTCTGATACCTGTCCAAATTGATCATCCGCTCACAGCGATGCGATCCGCTGTCAAAATCGATCTGAAAATCAATTCTAAATACAAGTCCTTCTGATTCCTGATACCTGACTTCCAAAGTATCTCCGTGGATCACTTTCCGCGTCATATATTTTCGGATATCGCCTTCCGTAAAATAAATGTTGTCCGAACATGTCGCTCTCCATCCACCGCTTTCTTTCACAAATTCAATCTGTATCGATTCTAAAAACAGATCTCTTCTCAAACGCACCGTACAGTCGATTTCCCGTTCCTACCGTAACCCGTTTCCATATCAGCCGGAAGTTCTGCTCTTTATAAATCTGATTTCCCGAAAGTATAATCTTATATCTGTTCTCCATATCTTCTCTGCGTTTCCGCTCCTTATCTGCCGCTGCCTTTGCCGCCGGCAGACTTATCTGATAAGATTCTTCTCTTTTGCGCCTTACTCTGCCATGCTTATGATCGTTCCGTTTCTTACTCCGAATTCTTTTAACGTTCTGTTGCCTTTGAGCAGCATGATCGGATTCTGCGCCTTTAGATAACAATTATTTATATCTGACAGATCGACGCCCAGACCATACGCCTCGTTAAGCGCCGCCGCCAGTTCTTTTGCCGTCAGATCCAGCGGAACTTCTAAATCTACCGTCCGATGTTCCTTATGAATATGAAAAATAATAATCGCCGTTTCCATCTTCTCTCACCACCTGCACTCATATCGTCTTTGTATTGATTTTTCTTTTTACATGATCAAAAATGCCGCTTTCTGCAATCCCGGCGTCTGGACAGGCAGTCCCGATCCTTTCATTTCATACGCCGGAAGATGTTCGATATATTCGCTCACCGTAAATCGATGCGCCGCTGTCGGAAGCAGCAATGCATTTTCTTCCTCTTTCTTAAAATCATTACAAAGAAATATATATTTATCACTATTGTTCCGATTTACATTTTGGATCAGCTCATTCGTTGCCTTCACCGCATATTCCGTCTGTTTTGTCACGATCAATATTTTATCCGCAAGCTGCATAAGAGCCGCTTTTTCCTCGTCAAACACACTGTCTGCATCGATAACGATGTAATCGTATTCCTGCTCTTTGCGGGCTGCTTCTGCTAATAGTGCAAACACGCGGTATGGGATACCCAACGACATAAGCGCCGCTTTAAACGGCGGAAGATAACTGAAACCTTCCTTTCGTATGACATGCCGTACGATCCGATAAACATTGCCAAGATTCCCCGACAGACCCGCATAAACCGAAGCATCTCTGATCGGCTCGCCGTTTTCCAGCATCCACTGAAACGACTGAAGCCGATCCGCATTCACATACAGTGTTTTCTTATAATTACGTTCCAGACAACGACACAAGCCGAATGCAACACTCGTTTTCCCGACTCCGCCTGACGCCGAGGTGATCAATATGATCTTTGTTTCTTTTCCGGCATCCTGTTCGGCATAAAGCGTATCCTTGCATCTGCCTGTAATTTCATTAAAAATCTCCCGCACACTTGTATATTTAAACAAGCGGCAAATGTCGAGTTCGTCCGTCTGTCCGGGTTCGTAATGTTCCGACAATATCATCAAATGCCGGATATCATGTTTTTTCAGCCCGCTGTTATAAAGCGTATCCGACACAAGCAGAATGTCCGCATGCTGCGAAAGTGAAAATAACTGATTAAAATAATCTTTATCCGTAATGATCTCCAAGTCGATCTTATCCGCGAACAGCTCTGCAAATTTCTTTTGTAGCGGAATTACATAGCTTTCATCTGTATCCGCCACAATCACTCTCGGTCTTGCCATATTTCTCTGTCACCTCTATTCCATCACGATCTGGAAATCGCTGATCGCCATTCGTATAATATCTCCGTTTTTCACCGGATATTCTCTGCCCGGAAAAAGCTGCATCCCATTCAAGTATGTTCCGTTTGAACTATTCAGATCTACAACCGCATACCCGGATCCCCTTTTTACGATCTTACAGTGCCTTCTGCTGATCATCTTGCTGAATCCGGCAACGCCGTCCGCTTGCTCCGTACTCTTTCCGATCACATACTCTTGTTTCGTTACAGTCAGACGGATCGGACTGCCTGCTGTCAGCGACACAAGTGTACAAGTCTGATCTCCTCTCTGTGAAGAAACTTTTTCATTTCTATTCAAACTATAAGGTGTACTTGTTTCATCTACTGATCCGCACTTTTCCACATCCGAATCTTCACTGCTGTAACCGGGACGTCCGATGATCTGAAAGAAATCCGCAAACCTCTTATCGTCTTTATCCGAACGTTTTTCTACAGTTTTCTTCAGTTCTCCCCTTAGATGCTCCTCAAATTCCACTACATCTTTATGAAGTCTCTCCGCCACAGGAAGATATACGAACCTGATTTTTCGCGTTGCAGGATCGACCCATATCTTATCTGCCGAAATATCCAGTTTCAAAATGCGAAAGAAATCCGTTTTCTGTCACCCTTCTGACTTCATGCAGAATATTTCCCAAAACAGAAAGCATCCCTTCTGTATCTTCCGCCCCTGACTGGATCGCAAGCGGCAGACAGGATTTCGTATCGTAATACAGTTCTGTCTTGCCGTTATACAGCATCTTCACACACTTCAATAGAAAATCTGCTTCTTGACCGTGCATCATTTTATATTCTGTTATCAAAAAAACTCTGTCTTATCTTCTAAAATATAAGCAAAGTTCTCTCCACACTGTTCTTCCGTAATCATTCCATCTCTCATTTTCCTGCTCTCATCTTCCTGCTCTCATCTTCGTCTGGTTTATTTTGAACCCGGACGCAAATTTTCCTCCGCCGGAGCGCGGTTCAGTATTTTCAGTTCTCCGTGGTCAAGCTCAAATACTTCCCATACATTTTCAACGCCTGCATTCGGGTCAAGTGTGATCACTGTCGGAGCGCTCTTGCCCGGAAGATATACTTTCACCGTTGCGCCGTACTGCTGCAAAGTTCCCGTCGTTCTGTAGTCAACGACAGAGTATGTATAAACGCCGTTCAGGTCGTTCAGCGTGATCGTCTCCGGTCCGTATCCGTTTGTGTCATCCACATCAAGTTCTGCCAGAAGCCCGTCTCTTCCTTCGCATGTCCGTTTCCTGAAGTTCACGTACAAGTCATCTCCTTTATCCGTATTTCCCCACAGATACGAGTCGAGATCCTGATGCTGTGCGTTCCATTCCAATACGATACGCGCGCTGCCCGCCGCCAGCTCCGGTGAAATCGTAAACTGCTCTCCGCTGTAATTTTTATCTTTCTCCATCTCAAACTCGAACGTTTCATCCACATACCCGTCCGCGCTGATCGTCACTTCGTACACGTCTGCCGCCAGTTCGATCGAGAACGATCCGTCTTTTCCCGACGTAACATGAGTAGAATTTTCAGCGTTTTCTTTCGCTTTAAATTCAAGCTTCGCCGCCGGAACGCCTTCTCCTGTCATAGCATCGATCACAACGCCGTCAGCGTTCCGTTTTCCGAGCGGTTTTCGTTTGCCTCTTTCAAAATAATTTCATTCCACGCTTTATCGGAAATAATGTTTCCCGACGCATCCGTCTCAACACGGATCAGGAGGCTTCCTGTAGAGAGTTCCACATAAACTCGTTCCTCGTCTGTGATCGGCGCTACTTTGGAACTGGAGATTGCGTTCAGTTCTGCAAGGCTTGCCTTTCCCGGGAAATTTCTGAACAACTGCGAAATCGAATCTAAACGCACGATTTCCGGCATTCCGTCCTTCGCCGGTTTGTCTGTCTTTACATTTACAATATCGTCATGCTCTTTCGTGTTTGAATAACAGCATGTTCCCGCCAGATCTTTATGTACGACTTCTACTTCTCCCTTTCCGGTCTTTACGATCTGCGGATATGAGCCGAACTGATCGCAGTAGTCCGTATAGTCATAATTTTCCAGCTTCTGAAGAAATGCAGTATTAAAAATGAAAAAACGCCAAATGACTGCATTGTCTCTTTCTTTGTTTCTGAATCGTCAAATTCCGCCAAAAGCGAACCGTCCTTAATCCCGCTTAACATATACTGGATCTTTGAAGAATTCGTATGCATGTAGCCTCGCTGAAGCAAAACTTTTTCGCAGCGGAGCTTTCCCCTCTCTTCAAATACACATCTGCCAGTCCGAGATATCCTTCTTCTTCTTTCGGTCGGTCTTTGATCGCATTTTCATATGTAAGCACCGCCAGTTCATACTCTCCGCTGTCCGCATATTTTTCCGCTGTTTTTATTGATTCGTTATACGCGCTCGCTCCTGCCTGCATCCGAAACATCACGATCCCGATAATCGCCCCTGCCAAAAGAAGCAGACCGCAGACGATCAGCAGAATCCGGCTTTTCTTTTTTTGCCTTTTTCTCCCACTGCTCCTTCTCCTCTCTTTCTTGTTTTACCGAGACGTTTCGTAAACGCCCCTATTTTATTTTTCACGTCCGTTTATCTATCATTTACTCGTTATCTTTTCCGCTATTTACAAGTTGATTTGTTCACTTTTTAGTTTCTCCTTTTTTCTTTGAAGCAAATATAATACGCTTCCTGCTGCCAACGACGCGGCCACGATCACTACAACGCCTGTCACACATATCATGATCCCGCTCATCTTCATTCCCTCCGTTTCGCACTCTCTTCTTGTCTGCATCCTGATTCTGTCTTTTATTTTCTATCTTCAATCTTCGTGCTGCTTCACATCTCACTTCCGATTATTCAAGTTCTTTCATTGTCTCTTCCAGCATTTCCATATCAGGATCTTCTTCCGATCGATCTGCTCTGTTCTCATATAAATTTCTGCAAGAATGATAAGTAAATTTCAGATCGCCTGACACATTTGAATACGTTCCTTCTTCCGACGCCTCGTCCAAATAGTTGTAACAGATCCACATCTGAACTTTATAGTCTTTCGGATAATCTATTTTCATCTCTTCCAGCACATCCGTACTGTCTCTATATTTTCCGAGAACTCGAAGAAGAAGCGCCCTTCCCAAACGATCCTCATATGACGGATCGTTTTTTTCGACAGAGCATCTCATAATATGCAAGAGCCTGCCTGTACCACTGATTTTTGGACCGTTCCTATCCTCTCTTCGTTTCCTGCCTGATATGCCGTCACTGCCGCTTTTCTAAGAACATTGCTGCTTTCATCTAGTTTCACTGCTTGTGCCGCCGCATCTGCCGCAGAGTTTATATCCCCCTGCTCAAGATATAATTCTGCTTCCAGCAGATAAATTTGTGCATTCAACTCTGCATCCATACTTTTTCCAAGCGCTTCTTCGCATAAAGAAACCGCGCTCTTTTGATCGCCTTTTGCATACATTGACTGCGCCTGAACAAATACAGTAGCTGCCTCATCGATCGCCGCTTCCGGATATTCACTTTGTATCGTCCATACATCGACCGGACTTCCGTTTCTTGCCATTGCAGTCATATAATCTCTCACATATAAAGAGTTCCTACTGTCGCACGACAAAGCTTCCTCATAATACTTTCCCGCCGTGTCGTATTGTTCACTATAGAAATATCCGTCCCCTACAGCATGAAGTACCTCCGCCTTCTGCTCCTTATTCCTTTTCATATAACCTTGCAAAGAAGAATTGTTCAGAAGTTCTGTTCCTTCTCTTATTATATTTTCGGAATCCCCTGATCCCACAACGGCGTAAAACTCTTGATATTCCTGCTGCCACAGCTCTTTCCCCCGCTGACGCACACCTGACGCAATAAGAAAGATTCCTGCCAGAATACAAAATCCCCACGCAGTCGCGGTCAATATCTGCAAGTTCGTCAGACGGCGGTACTTCGGATCGTATTTTTCCATATGCGAAAGAGCTTCTTCCATCTGTTTTGCCGTCCGAAATCTTCTTGAAACGTCCCGATCCATCGCTTTATCGACGATCCGTTTCAAGCCGTCCGCATACGGAATATCAATCTGTGACAGCGCATACGGAACACCGTTTTGAGCATCAGGCAGATACCCGCTCATCATTCGGTAAAAGACCGCCCCCAGACTGTAAATGTCCATTCTCTCATCCAGTGTTTCACTGCTTTTCCTGCCGTACATTTTGTCCATCGCACATCGGAATTGTTCCGGAGATGCATACCGTCTGCTCAGTCCCTGTACTTCCTGTGTTACCGACCCGTCCAATGAAATATTAAAATCAATAAGGCAAATGTCCCTTCCGGCGTCACCATAATATTTGCCGGCTTAATGTCGCTGCTGAAGGATTCGTGGTTTTCTCGTAATGAAGATAGTCCCAAAACCTCACATAACTCACGCATCCACAACAAGAATCGTCTCTTCCGGAAATGTATAATTATGGTCGATATAATACTGCAGATTTTCCCCTGGGATATAATCCATCACTGTATATACGTCGTTTCCTACTTCCAGAAAATCATAAACCTGCGGCAGATATGTATGTCTAAGCTGTTTTAAGATATCGGCTTCACCTCTTACATTTACACGGTCCACGCACGTTTCTTTTATTTTCTTTATTACGATCTGTTTTTGAAGATGAAGATGATACCCGATATAGATCACTCCCATGCCGCCTGTTCCGATCTCTCGTATCACCTGATACATTCCGCTTATAATATCTCCGCTTTGCAACATAACTTCTTTCCTCATAAAGACGAAAGGCGGCTGTCCGAATCCGTTTGTTCAGACAGCCGCCTCCTTTTCAGCCTTTTCTTATTTCTGCCGTATTTTTATCAGCTTCAGACTTTTTATTTGCTTTCTTCTTTCTTTTTTCTGATCACAAAGAACCAGATCAGTCCGCCTGCTACGAGAACGATTCCGAGGATCGATCCGATAAGAAGCGGTGTATTGTTGATATACTGAATCCATACACTTGATGTAACAAGCACTTTGTGCATTTCCGAAGTCGTTTCATTTCCCGCCATATCAAGCGCTGCTGCTTCGATCTTCTGCGGTTCTGACGCACCTTCAATCATGTAACTGATCTTTCCGCCTGCCTTTTCAATCTCTTTCTGTGCATAAGTTGCAACTGATTTTCCGTCGATGATCACATCCACGCACTTAACTGCCGTATTGTCTGACAGGTTGATCGTCATTTCTCTCTCGTCTGCACGATAGCTTGACTCCTCGATACCTGTGATAACAACTGTCGGAGGCGTCTTATCGATTACAAAGTCGATGTTGCACTCTTTTACTTTGTTGTTCATCTTATTTGTCGCCTTGTCTTCCGAGTCGATCGTAACACTGTAGCGGCCTTCTTTTTCAAAGTTTTCTTTTTTGATCGTGTATGTATATTCTTTCCATGAACCTTCGCCGCCGCTTTGTTTTACTGTATAATCGCTGCCTGCTTTCAGTTCTTTCTTCGTTCCGTCCAATCCGTAAGAGATACCGTTGAACACAAGTGAATCTACGTTCACCTCTGTAACAACAAGATCTTTCGGTTTGTTCGCATATACATCATCAAGGAACTTCTCCGTTGTCTCAGAGAAAATATAGTTTGATCCGAAACGGTTAACTGAGAACATAACCTCTTTTTCCGTTTCATTTCCGGCTTTGTCTTTAATAACCGCCGTCATAGTGTAAACGTCATCCGTCTCTTCATCATGTTTGAAATCTTCCATTTTGATGCTCTCGCCGTTTGCGATATTTGTACGGTTTCCGCTTAATTCTGTCTTGTCATGTTTCGCGCCTTTGATCGTAATATCAACGCCGCTTTCCATGTAGTTTACATCACTGTATTTCACACCGGGAGCAACTGTTCCGTTATTTGCCGATTTATCTTCGATATCGAAGAACTCAACTTCCGGATCTGTCTTATCTACCGTAAATTTATCCTGTGTGTAATCTGCCGCTGCATTTCCTGCAAGGTCTGTGTAATCAACATCAAACGTATAATCTGCGTCTGCAGAGAATGTTACGCTTGCCGTATGCACGTCTCCGTTTGTGCTCCATCCGCCAAGTCCCGGAGCTGCCACGCCGCTTCCCTGCAAAGCTGCCGTGATCTGTGCGTTGACTTCCGCTGCGTTAAAGTTATGCTCGTTGACTGTAACTGTCGCCGTTCTGTTCGCATTGAAATATCCCGGTGTAGCCGCGCTGTTGTTGTCGTAAGACACTTGGATCGTCGGAACTGTCCGGTCGATTGTAAAGTCGTCTACACGATTGTAGCTTGATGCATTTCCTGCAAGGTCTGTCGTCTCAAGCGTAAATGTGTAATCTCCGTCTGCCGCAAACGTTACCTGACATGTATGTGTCGCATCGTCAGATACTCCTGCGTTCGCACTGTGTGTCCATCCGCTGATCGCCGGCTGTGTGCCGTCTGTGTTCGTGATGTTGAAACGAACTGCGGACTCGTCAAAGTTTCTCTCTGTCACAACAACCGTTGCCGTTCTTACGTCTTTGTAGTATCTCTCGTTGAGAGGTGTGTTCAAGTCGTACGTTACGGCGATTGTCGGGTGAGTGATGTCGATCTTAAGATCTTTCGTCGCCTCTGTTTCATGTCCTGCATTATCAACAACTTTTACATAAATCTCAACATCATTGCTGTTATTTAAACTTGCCGTCACTGTTTCATTTTTCACAAGCGACTGCACGCGCCCGTCTAATATTGTCAAACCTGCTTTCTGCGCGCTTTCCTGATTATTTTTACTATAATCAATCTCTAATTCCTTATTATAATTTCCTGACTGTGTCACCGCACCATCTTTGCGCACCTCGTAATAAACTTCTTTCAGTCCTGAGTATGTCTCTCCGCTTTCCGGATCTTCTACGTTAATGCTGAACGGAACATCCTTATTGTAAATTCCGTATAACGGTTCAGCCGCTGTAATCGTAATCTTCGGCTCTGCCCACGTTCTGTCTAACACCGCTATTTCCTTCGGATACAGATAAGTAACATTTCCGGCATAGTCTGTAATCTTCGCATATGTCAAAAACTGCTGTTCTTCTGTCATTGTGAACGACTTATTATTTATATTATCATCCTTTTCGCTATCACGATTCCACTCTCCCGAATCAGCCAACGTTTTTTCCAATCTGTGATCTTTTTTACTTCATCTGCACTTTTAATCGCGTCTTTCGTTGTATAATACTCGATCGTCTTCACACCGGACGTTATATCTGCTCCCGTCACTTTCACATTATAATTGTCGTCCTTGAAAATATTAAACGTAATCGTATTCCAAAATTCTGCATACCAGTTTTCTGTACCATCTACGAGAATCTTTCCCGACGGAGACGTTTTATCTACCGTAAATTTCAGATCTCCTGTGTTTTTGCTTCTGCCTGACAAGTCCGTATAGTCCAGTTTAAACGTGTAGTTTGCATCATTCTCAAACACAAAACCGATGCGATGCTCATCGCCATTATGAGTCCAACCAACCGGGTGATCATCTGACGAAGCAGCTGTCCAAGTGTCCGCCTGTTCCTGATAATTCGGTATCTTTCCTACTGCCTCTTTTGCGGTAAGCGCTGTCTTTACCTGCGTGTTTTCACCGCCTTTTTCTTCAAAGACAAAATTATCCTTTAAACTAAAGAAGTGCTCTGTTACCGTCACGTTCACTCGAATCGGAGCATTTTTCAACTTAACAGCATTTTCATCATTAAGCGGCTTCCACTTATTGTCTGCATCTAAATATTCATATGTGTACTCGATTACCGGCGCTTCGGTGTCAACTGCAAATTTATAAGTTTCTTCTGTTGTTCCTTCATTACCAAACATATCTACACAATATGGTTTGATTTCGTATTTATCCTGATCATCAAATGTAAGTTTTACTGTAACGACTCTATTATCCGTATAATTTTCAAAAGAATTCTTGCCCTCTTCATCCTCTATCTCATAAGTAATTCCTTCTTTTTCCAGTCCTTCGAGCATCACTTTCCGCTCTTGATCGTCTTCCTCTCTCTTCAGTATAAAGTATAGGTTGTCTTTATACTCTTCGCCAACTGGGAAATTTCTATCTGTGTATTTAATCACCATTACAGTCGTGTCTTGATAATATGAAAACTCATCTTTCTGAGTTATCGGATCACCATTCTTATTTTCAAAGCTTACAGAAATTTCCGGAGCCTTTGTATCAAATGCTAACTGTTGCTCAATCGTCTCAGATACATTTCCGGCTGTATCATATGCCTTAATCTTTATCTTAGACTTATTCGTTCCCACTCCATTTATTGTTCCTTTATTTGCCGAAACAACGCCTTTAACCACTATGGAAGACTTATTTTTTAATTCTTCGTAACTGAAACCTGATTCCGATGTCGGCCATTCAATGATATATGAATCTTCATATGTTTCGTCTGCATCAAATTCTTTCGTGGTCGGAGTTATTGTTTCACCGTCTTTGCTCACTATTACTTCCAGTTTCGAAATACTTGAGAAATACTCTTCTGGATCTTCAATCTTAAGCTCGTATTTAGCATCCCCTTGATAACACAGAATTCCATCTTTTTCTGATACATAACCACCGTCTTTTGATGTATCAAAAGTACATTCTACTTTCGGCGATGTCACATCAACTACAATGCCGTTTGAAGCATATACGGCTTCATTTCCTGTATTGTCAATCGTCTTAACAAGAATCAGATAATTATTTTCTGCCGCTTCCTTATCTTTCGCTTTTCCGACAGTGATTTCGTCTTTTCCGTTTTTATCGAATTCCAATTTACTCCAAGATTGTTCTTGCCCGCTATCTACCTTTTCAATAATACTTTTCACAGCATCTTTATCTAATTTTAACGCCGTTTCATCTGTTCCCATTTCATATACGCAATACTTCTGCGTAGTCGTGTTATGCAGGCCGCTTCCTTCTACAGAATCTCCCGAAGTGTCCGAAACGCTGATTTCTGCCGTATATATCTCGTTTTTGAACATATTGAAACTCAAGCTTTCAAAAGCATCTGAATATTTTGTCGTATCATAATCTTTAATTACAGCTCTCGGCGCTTCATTATCGATATGAAGCCAATCAGTTAAATTTGTTACTTCCGTAACTGTGTTTCCACTCTTATCTTCACTGTTCTTAAGATAAACTTTTACGTTCTCAACTACTTTATCCTGTATTCCTTCCTCAGGTTTAAGCTGTTCAAGTATATTCTGTGACTCATCCGACTCATCAGATACGTTTACATAACTATTTCCGTTATCTACACTCATATACACTTCATCATAATATTGTGTAGCCTTTACATTCATCTTCAGCACAGGGGTTCCCTTTTTCTCGCCGAGTTCATCTTTTCCGCCAATGCTTACCCAAACTTTTTCCAGCTCGTCAGCGCCATTTTTCACGCCGTAAATCCCGTTTGTCGTTCCTTTAAGATCAATTTTTTTCAAAAGATCTTCTTTATTTAAAGTCTGTTTTGTAACTTTAAGATCTCCCTTATAATCATCCTCTTCAATAAACTTAAACTCATAGTTTTCGCTGATTTTATTTTCATTTGTAATATTCGGAACGATTACTTTATAAGCTGCCTCATTCACATGCAGAGTTTCCGGCGCTGTTGCCCCCGGCAATACTGTTATTTGATCATTTCCCACAAGTCCTGTCTCTAATGAATTCACACCTTGCACTTCTTCAGGAACAACTCCGTTACCATTGCAAAGTGCAACTAATCCCGTCATTTCTTCTATCGCCGTTTTTAAATTCTGTCCATAAGCTAACGACACTGTCTCTGCATTTGCAGACGTCAAATACAACGGTCTATGTGTAATAGTTGCCGCATTCTGAACTACATTTTGCCCTTCTTCTACAACTAACTGATAGTTTTCCGTGCCGTTGCCTTCTACTGTCATATAATAAATTCCGGCAGCAACTGTCACGTTCTGTGGCTGTGCTTCATTCTGCTCATTTACTGCAACATCTGATCCTTGCAATCGCAGCTTTCTCTTTCGGGATTGTGAATTTTTTCAGTATTTACTGTTCCCGTAAGTTCGATTCCAGTATTTCCGTCATATACTTTACTTGCTTTATTCCATGTTACATTCTCAAACGAAACTTCCTGCCTCTTTACAGTCAGTCGTATAATCTACGCTTGCTTCTCTGTAGAAGTTTCCTTCTCCCGGGACTGCTTTAATCTTAATTGTTACTTTTCCTGCATTTTTCGGAATTACATGGATCGTATGATCTGCTTCCACGCGAACGACCGCTACATTTTCAGCAAGTCCTGTATTCGGCGCGTCTTTCTGACTGTGCAAATGCAACCTCTGTCGCAAGCGTTCTTCCTTTTAATGTATTTTTCAATATCGGCAAGAGCAA
>ENA-OQBL01000963-OQBL01000963.1-human-gut-metagenome-genome-assembly--contig:-NODE-963-length-12648-cov-3.054628_pt1 | contig 12648 bp, 14 predicted proteins | sample MGYA00242747_ERZ504553 | MGnify/ENA primary metagenome ERZ504553 (study PRJEB26092, sample SAMD00036240) | human gut metagenome | host: Homo sapiens | study: EMG produced TPA metagenomics assembly of...
AAAAGTCCATAAAATCCGGGTTCGACAGACGTAAGCAAGAAGGAACAGTCAGGGCTAAAACGCCTTATGCACATATTGTGGAATTTGGTGCTAAGGCACATGTTGTTCGCCCTAAAAACAAAAAAGCTTTAACCGTTGCGGCAGGAGGGGAAGTTATCTTCAGAAAAAGTGCCAAAATACCAGCCAGAAAAGGCAGGCCTTTTATCGAGCCAAGCTTTGAAGCAGAAGAACCTAAGATAGTGTCCAGTATGAAGAAGGTGCTTAATAAGTGAAACGTATACCATTAAATGCACTGCAGAAAGCTCTTATTGCGTATCTTAGAGCACATGAAAAAGTGCCTGTTTATGATTATGTGCCGGAAACGGCAAAACCGCCTTTTATGACGCTTGGTGCATTTAATTGTAAAGAGGCAGGCACAAAGTACGAGGATATAGTGGAAGTAACGGTGCAGCTTAATATCTGGTCTACCTATAAAGGCAAGTTTGAAATAAACAGTATTGCTAACCGGGTAATTAGCCTTTTGCAGACCAAGCAGATAGATTTAAGTGAAGATGAATTTACAGCCATTCGGCAGCAGGTGGATTTCTTTGAGGCTTATCCGGAGGAAGAAACAGGCTACAATGGAGTGATCAGTTTAGTAGTATTAGTACAGAACATGAGAAGGAGTGAAGATTAATGGCATATACAGTATTTGCTGAGCCTATTAGTACCAGTAAGGCAACGGCAGGTAAAGATTATCTTTTGTATGTAAATACAGGAACTACCGAAGCAGCACCTACCTGGACCTTAGTAGGTGGTCAGAGAAGCGGTGATTTATCCCGCAAGGCAGATGAAATAGATGCTTCGGATAAAACAAGCGGTGGCTGGAAAGCAACGCTTCCTGGACTTAGAAGCTGGTCTATTGACTTAGAAAGTGTTTATCTTGCCGGAGATACCGGAGCAAAATTTCTTGAAGCTGCTTTTTTAAATAATAAGCAGGTAAATATTAAGTTTGAATATCCAGATCAAAGCTATCTGATGGGGTGGGCCTCTTTAACAGAGTGCAGTCTTTCTACGCCCCACGATGATGTAGCTACCTTAAAAGGAACGCTTTCCGGGGCTGGTCCATTATCTGATCTAAAAACTGGAGGTACGGTAAATGAAGAAGGTTGAGTTTCCGTTGTTTGGCGAAAATGAGTATATGCTTTTTAAATATCGGCAGGCTTATAGATATTGAACGCATGACGGGGAAAGCCTGCCGGAAATCATCGGACGTTATTTGGGGTTGACCACTAAGCAGGTGATGCGTGGCTTCACCGTTGTCCTGATGATATTGGTGGGAGCTGTCTTTGTGGCAGGCCCTGCCGGACTGCTTGCCAAGCTGACCCCCGCACAGCTTGGATACCACTTTCTGGATTATTGTAGTATTTGCTTATTATATTCTGGCTACCTTGTTGCCAGTAGATAAGATTATCGGCAAGATATATCCGTTGTTTGCCATAGCCTTGCTGTTTATGGCTGTCGGTATTTTGGTGATGCTCTATGTCAACCATCCCGAGTTGCCTGAAATATGGAACGGCTTGCAGAATACACATCCCAATGCGGCTTTGTTGCCTATCTTCCCTATTATGTTTGTCAGTATAGCTTGTGGTGCAATCAGTGGCTTTCATGCTACTCAAAGCCCTCTCATGGCACGCTGCATGACAAGTGAACGCCACGGACGTCCCGTCTTCTACGGAGCCATGATAACCGAAGGCATTGTAGCTTTGATTTGGGCTGCCGCCGCCACTTACTTTTTCCATCAGAATGGCATGGAAGAGACGAATGCCTCCATTATTGTAGATGCCATTACAAAAGACTGGCTGGGCGCCGTAGGTGGAGTATTGGCTATTCTGGGTGTCATTGCCGCCCCCTATTACCAGTGGTGATACGGCTTTCCGTTCGGCACGTCTTATCGTGGCTGATTTCTTGGGAATGGAACAAAAATCCATGCGTAGTCGTTTATATATCTGCATACCGATGTTCCTGGTGGCCATCGGGTTGTTGCTTTACAGCCTGCGCGACAAGGATGGCTTTGATATGATTTGGCGCTATTTTGCTTGGGCCAACCAGACTTTGTCTGTTTTCCACCTTGTGGGCAATTACCGTTTATCTGGTGCGTGAGAAAAAAGGGGTCATTATTTTTCATATCACCTATTTTCCCGCATTGTTCATGACGGCTGTATGCACCACTTATATTTGCATTGCTCCCGAAGGACTCGGACTTCAGCCGCAGTATGCGCTGCCGATAGCTCTTTTGGCTGCTGTATTGGCCGGCTTCTGGTTTAATATCTGGTATTTCAAGACGACTAAAAATCTTTGGTAATGAAAAAATAAAGAAATCTACCGGGCTTACGTTGGCCCTGCTTATTTACGTTTCTGCTACTGCCGCTTATTTCCTTCCCCGCAATACGGAAATCAGCGATACTGAGAAGTATGTCACTGTAGCTGCCTCGTATCTCATTGTATTTGTGTTGTGGCTGGTACTTCGCAAGAAGGAGGCGCTGCAACGCAAACGATTCGAAGAAGACAATAAACAACATTGATTATTCACTCAAAAAATCAGAACAAGATGAAAAAACTGGCATTATTCGTTTGCTTGCTTGTTGTCACAGTGGCAGCTCAGGCACAGTTTGAAAAAGGTAAGTGGATTTTGAATCCGTCCATCACCGGTTTGGAATTCTCTCATGACACGGGAACCGACAAGACAAGTTTCGGGCTTGAAGCCAAAGGAGGTGCTTTCCTGCTCGACAATGTGGCTTTGCTGGTGCATGCCGGAGCTGCTTGGAATTCCGGAGGGTCTGACCTCGATGTCTATACGTTGGGTGTAGGCGGACGTTATTATTTCGACAAGATTGGCGTGTATCTGGGTGCCGATGTCAATGTAGACCGTTGGGACTGGGGACATGATTTGGATGATACCAAGTTCTCTTTCGGTCTGGAAGCCGGTTATGCTTTTTTCCTGACGCGTACGGTGACCATCGAACCTGCCGCTTATTGGAATATTAACGACGACCGTTCTAAATTCGGCCTGAAGGTAGGTTTCGGATTCTATTTCTAATCTCATTTTGCTACTCCTCCACAGAGTTTGTTTTTTGCAAAACATCTGTCATGCTATCACGCGACGGGGGGGGATTCGCCTGACTACAAATGGCTTGTCGCGTGATAGATGGGTGTGATAGATAAATATTCTTACAAGTATCTATCACGCCCATTTTCGTTCCCATTCCGATTGTACTGCATACGTCTTTCATTGATGCTATTATCTTAGTTATCAGCTCTTTCTTACTGCAAAGTCCTGCCAACTTTTTGCAATGCCACTGCAAAGGTGTTGCAGTATCACTGCAAAAGGAATGCAGTGACTTTGCAGTGGCGATACAGTGCCGATTTAGCCGTTATCTTTCCTTTTCTCATGCCGCTATTGCATGTATTCCTTCTATAGTCTTACGAAATTAGGAGTTTTCTTTTTGATTGTGATTGCAGGAATGAGTATATTTGTATCTGATGCTATGAACTTGAAATACAAAATGCCATGAACAGAGTTTGTTTTCTCCTATTGCTTTGCTGCTTGTCATCTTGCCGAATGAATAAAACGGAACGTGTGGAAACGCTTGAAGATTCCGTAGGTACAGTAAGGATAGGCCAATGGATGGGAGAAAAAATAGTGAGCGATAGCCTCAAGATAGGGATTGCGGATGATGGTGACTGCTTGCAAAGGCAATTGCTTGCCATTCACGAAGAACTAGGAAAAAGATTGAATAATACACCATATATACACATTCAGAGGAATGTGACCGGATATGGGGTGGGGTTGCATTGCATCGATATAGATTTGATGGTGAATACTCCCGAGCGGCGGAAAGAGTTCCGGGAGAAAATAATGGACTCCCCCGTTTTCTGTTTTCATGGTGTAGAAGTCCCCGTCATCAACGAGAGAGTAGGCAGGAATCATATTCGTGGCATCCATATCCGTCCCGAATATCCGGTCTTTTCAACGAAAGCGACTCAGGCGACATTCATCCTCAGCAATCACAGCGGCGGAGATTTGACCTGCGGCGAGCATTACTACCTGACGTTCGAAGACGAAAAAGGTACCTGGCGGGAATTGCAGATAAACGCTGCCTTTTGGGACATCGCCTATGTGCTGCGGGATGGGGAGGAAAGGGTTATGAAAGCCTCCCTTTATCCGGATGTGCATCCCAACAAGCCGGGACGCTACCGTTACTTTTATGAGATAACCATCAGGAGGAAACCTGTCTTGATGATGGCTGAGTTTAGACTGACGGACAATGAGGAAGAATGGAGAACGGCGGAAAAGACATCTCTTCCTCCTTATGTCTCGGATGCAGGGAAGGGCGGGAGCCCACAATTGATAACGGAAGAGCCAATGGAAGAACCGGTCTATAAAGTAGTGGAAGTGATGCCCGAGTTTCCGGGAGGCATGAAAGCCTTGATGGATTTTATTCAAAAGAATGTCCGTTATCCGGAAGAAGCCCATAAGAATGGCATTCAGGGGAGAGTTATTGTCAGCGTGGTGATTGACGAGAATGGTCGTGTGGTGGACCCCGTTATTATGCGCAGCAGGTATCCTGCCTTGGATGAGGAAGCATTACGGATTGTAGGATTGATGCCACAATGGAAGCCGGGGATGCAGCAAGGTAAAGCCGTGAAGGTGGAATTTACTTTTCCGGTTACTTTTAAATTGGAGTAGTGGCACCCGGTAAGATTAAGCACAAAGACACGGAGGCATGGAGTTTTATTCTTTTTCCTTGAATTTAATATCTCTGTGTCTCCGTGCCTCTGTGTTCTATTTAAGGAAGAGAGGGGTGTAATTTCTCTTGCAAGAACTGCCCCGTATAGCTTGCCGCACACTTCGCCACTTCCTCCGGTGTACCGGTAGCTACGATGTTTCCTCCTTTGTCCCCTCCTTCGGGTCCCAGGTCTATCACATGGTCCGCACATTTCACCACATCCAGATTATGTTCGATGATGACAATGCTGTGCCCGCGGCGTATCAGGGCATCGAAGGCTTCGAGCAGTTTCTTGATGTCATGGAAGTGTAGTCCGGTAGTCGGTTCATCGAAGATGAACATGGTCGGGTCCGCTTTCTCCTGGCTGAGGTAGAAGGCGAGTTTCACGCGCTGGTTCTCTCCACCGGAGAGGGTGGAGGAGGCTTGCCCCAGTTTGATATATCCCAAACCTACATCCTGCAAGGGTTGCAGCTTCTTCACAATCTTTTTCTGTCCGTGTTGCGTAAAGAATTCGATGGCTTGGTTTACGGTCATCTCCAGTACGTCGTAGATATTCATGTTGTGGAACTTCACTTCCAGCGTGTCCGCCTTGAAGCGTTTGCCGTGGCAGGATTCGCATTCCAGTACAAGGTCTGCCATGAATTGCATCTCCACAGTGATGGTGCCTTCACCCTTGCACTCCTCGCAACGGCCACCTTCGCTGTTGAAGCTGAAGTATCCGGTACTGTATCCCATCTGCTTGGCAAGTGGCTGGTCTGCCCATAGTTTACGGATTTCGTCGTAGGCCTTGATGTAGGTCACGGGATTGCTTCGCGATGACTTCCCGATAGGATTCTGGTCTACAAACTCTACATTGCGCAGGTTCTGCAAATCTCCTCCGATGGAGGTGAACTCGCCCGGGCGTTCGCTGCATTCGTCCAGCTCGCGTTTCAGGGCGCGGTAGAAGATGTCGCGCACCAGCGTACTCTTGCCCGAACCGCTGACACCGGTCACCACGGTCATTACATTCAGCGGGAAGCGTGCCTCCACACCTTTCAGGTTGTTTTCGCGGGCCCCCTTTATTTCTATATAGTTGTTCCACGGGCGACGGTGTTCCGGCAGTGGGATTGTCTCTTCCCCCAGCAGATAGCGCACGGTATAACTGTCACTGTTTTTCTGAAGGTCTTTCATGTCTCCCTGATAGACCACCTCTCCTCCCAAGCGGCCTGCCCGGGGACCGATGTCGATGATATAGTCGGCAGCACGGATAATCTCTTCATCGTGTTCCACTACCACTACCGTATTGCCCAACTGTTGCAGCTGGCGGAGCACGTGTATCAGTTTGTCCGTATCGCGGCTATGCAGGCCGATACTCGGTTCGTCAAGAATATACAGGCTGCCCACCAGACTACTTCCCAGCGAGGTGGCTAGGTTGATTCGCTGGCTTTCACCGCCGGAGAGCGAGTTGCTGAGGCGGTTCAGCGTGAGGTATCCCAAACCGACATCCAATAGGAACTGGATGCGGCTGTTGATTTCTGTCAGGATGCGGCGGGCTATGTCGGCGTCATGTGGGTCTAGCTGCAGGTTGTCGAAGAAGAGCTTCAACTCAGTGATGGGCAAATCTACCAGTTCGGAGATGTTGCGTCCTCCCACGCGTACGTAGTTTGCTTCGGGTTTCAGGCGGGTGCCGTGACATTTGGGGCAGAGCGTCTTTCCGCGGTAGCGTGCCAGCATCACACGGTATTGTATCTTGTACTGGTTTTCCTGCACCATCTTGAAGAAGGCGTTGATGCCCTCAAAGTAGGGTGTCCCTTCCCACAGCATCCGGCGTTGCTCGTCGGTCAGTTCATAATAGGGAGTGAAGATGGGGAAGTCGGCTTTCTCGGCTCCGTGTATCACCATATCCCTCCATTCGCCCATCTTTTCGCCCCGCCAGCATACTACAGCGCCGTCATAGACGGACAAGGAGCGGTCGGGTATCACGAGATGCTCGTCGATGCCGATGACTTTCCCGAATCCCTCGCATACGGGGCATGCGCCGATGGGAGAGTTGAAGGAGAACATCTGGTCGTTCGGTTCTTCGAAGGTGATGCCGTCTGCTTCGAACTTGGTGCTGAAACGATAGAGGCAGGTACTCCCGTCAGGCTGGTAGAAACGCAGTAGGCAGGCACCGTCTCCTTCGTACATGGCTGTTTCGGCCGAGTCGGTGAGGCGGCTGACGGAATCCTTTTCTGAAGAGGCTGTCATACGGTCAATCAACAGAAAAACTGTGTCTCCGGCTTTCGGCTTGTATTCGTCGATGCGCATCATTTCACCATTCACTTCCAGACGGGTGAAACCTTGCTTCATGTCTATCTCCAGTTGTTGTTGCAGCGTGCGGTCTTCGCGCAGCAATATCGGGGCGAGTACGGTATATCTGGTTCCTTCCGGATATTCCAGCATGCACTTCACGATGTCTTCCGCCGAGTGCTTCTTCACTTCCAGTCCGCTGACCGGGCTGAAGGTTTTCCCTACGCGTGCGTAGAGCAACCGCAGATATTCGTATATTTCGGTGGAGGTGCCAACGGTGGACCGCGGATTGCGGCTGCTTACTTTCTGCTCAATGGCAATGGCAGGTGGAATCCCTTTGATGAAATCGCATTCAGGCTTGCTCATACGTCCCAGAAACTGGCGGGCATAACTGCTCAAGCTCTCCACGTAGCGGCGTTGCCCTTCGGCATATAATGTATCGAAAGCAAGTGAGGATTTTCCGGAACCGGACAGTCCGGTGATGACTACGAGTTTGTTACGGGGAATCTCTACGTCAATGTTCTTGAGGTTATTGACACGGGCCCCTTTTGATGATAATCGATGTATTTTCTGCCATATCTGTAGGTTGGTTCGGTGGTTTACAGAATGCAAAGATAATGTTTGCTATCCGAATTGTAACAATCAGGCAAGGCAAAGTGGATTTATTGGGAGGAAGATACCCTTGGTTAGATTTGTTATACTTTCCGCTTTTTACCGGTATACTTAGGACAAAAGAATTAATTTCGCTTTTTTAATAAAAGCTATTGACCGGAATATGAGAATAAAATCCATTTTATGCCTATGTCTTTTGTCACTGATGGTGGCAGGAGGGGCATTTGCGCAAGTGCAGACCGGGTCTGCCTATCCTAAACGTGAATTTCGTGCAGCATGGATACAGTCAGTAAACGGACAGTTCCGTGGAATGCCGACCGAAAAGCTAAAGCAGAATCTGATCGGGCAGTTGAATTCCTTGCAGAAGGCAGGAATCAACGCCATAATTTTCCAGGTACGTCCCGAAGCGGATGCTCTGTATGCTTCCAGACTGGAACCGTGGAGTCGTTTCCTTACCGGAGTGCAGGGTAAAGCGCCCGAACCTTATTGGGACCCTATGCAGTTTATGATTGATGAATGCCATAAACGTGGCATGGAGTTTCATGCATGGATTAATCCGTATCGCACGAAGACGACCTTGAAGAGTGAGTTGGCTCCCAATCATGTGTACAATATCCATCCGGAATGGTTTGTCACTTATGGCGACCAGTTGTATTTTGACCCGGCACTGCCTGAGAGCCGCCGACACATCTGCATGGTGGTGAGCGACATTGTTTCCCGTTATGATGTGGATGCTATCCATATGGACGATTACTTTTATCCTTATCCCATTAAGGGAAAGGATTTCCCCCGACGATGCAAGTTTTGCACGTTTTGGTGGAGGATTCAGCAATAAAGGAGACTGGCGCCGGAGCAACGTGAATGTGCTGATTAAAAAACTGCATGAAACTATCCGTGAAATCAAGCCGTGGGTGAAGTTCGGGATTTCTCCGTTTGGTATTTACCGGAACGAAAGCAGTGACCCGCTTGGCAGTAAGACCAAAGGCCTGCAAAACTACGATGACCTTTATGCAGATGTACTGCTATGGGCCCGTGAAGGTTGGATAGACTATAATATTCCGCAGATTTATTGGCATATAGGACATCCGGTTGCCGACTATGAGACACTGGTGAAGTGGTGGGCTAGGAATACGGAAAACCGTCCCTTGTTTATCGGTCAGTCCGTAATGAATACAGTGCAGAATGCTGACCCCAAGAACCCCTCAATAAATCAGCTTCCCCGCAAGATGGCCTTGCAGCGAGCTTATCAAACCATCGGTGGCAGTTGCCAGTGGCCCGCCAGTGCAGTGATTGAGAATGCGGGCAAGTATCGCGATGCTTTGATTGCCGAATATCATAAATATCCGGCATTGCCTCCCGTTTTCGATTTTATGGATAACGAAGCTCCAGGAAAGGTGCGTAAGATGAAACCGATATGGACGGAAGACGGATATATTCTTTTTTGGACAGCACCCAAGTATAAAGAGGAGATGAATCGTGCTGTCCAGTATGTAGTTTATCGTTTTGATGCCAAAGAGAAAGTGAATATAGACGATCCTTCCCATATTGTAGCCATCACGCGTGATAATTTCTATAAACTTCCTTATGAAGACGGAAAGACAAAGTACCGCTATGTGGTGACAGCCTTGGACCGTCTGCATAATGAATCGAAATCCGTTGGAAAGAAGATTAAACTTTAAAAAGAAAATTAAGGATTAGGGATTAACGTCTAATCCTTAATCCCTAATCCCTAATCCTTAATTTCCCTCCTTAATAAAGTATCAACCCTGCTATTCCACAGGCTACAATCATTCCTATCGGGTTCAGTTTATATTTTTTGGTGCCTACAAATGCCACGAGGAAAATGAGGCAGCTGATGACGAAGGAATATGTGTCTTCTTTGGGAGAACTGAAGTTTTCCGAATTCATCAATACCAGCGCGGCTGAGGCCAGCAGACCGACCACTGCCGGGCGGAGCCCGCTGAATACCGCTTCCACGGAAGGATGTTTCTGGTATTTCAGAAAGAATTTGCTGATGGTCAGCATCAGTAGGAAAGAGGGGAGCACTACGGCAAAAGTGGCGGTAATAGATCCCCATACACTACCGGTGACAGTAAAACCTACATAGGTTGCCGAATTGATACCTATCGGACCGGGTGTCATTTGGCTGATTGCCACGATATCAGTAAACTCTTGAGGGGAAAGCCAGCCATAACGGGTGACTACTTCGCCTTGTATCATAGACAGCATGGCATATCCGCCGCCAAAGCCGAAAAGGCCGATTTTAAAGAATGTATAGAATAGCTGTAAGAAAATCATGGTTAGTGATTAATGGTTAGTGATTAATGATTAGTGTTATTGCACCTTTCATTTTTAATTCTTTCATTTTTAATTCTTCGATGTTTCCGACGTCCGAAGGCATATCCCCCTGCACCTGCTGCAATGATAATCCAGATGGGGGAGAAGTCCAGCAGCCAGATGAGCAGTGCTGAAACCACCGGTATCCATATATTGTATCGGTTTATCCGGGCCGATTTGGCCATGCTGAATGTAGGGGCGGCAATCAATGCAACCACTGCCGGGCGGATGCCTTTGAATATACGTTCCACAATGGTGTTGTTCTTGAAGTTGTGAAAGAACAACGCTATGGCGAGGATGATGAGAAACGAAGGAAGTATGGTTCCCAATGCAGTGATTATGCTCCCTCGTATTCCCCGTAGCCGGTACCCTATAAAAATGGATATATTGACGGCAAGAATGCCCGGAGCGGACTGTGATATAGCAAGCAGGTCAATGAAATCTTCTTTGGCTATCCAGTTTCGTTTGGTTACGATTTCGTTTTCTATCAGTGGTACCATGGCATAACCGCCGCCGATGGTAAAGGCTCCTATCTTAAAGAATATGGAGAATGCTTCAAGATATATATTCATATTCAAAATGTTGTAATTTACTTTATTTCTTTATCATCTTTCCCTTCTTTCCCTCTCTTGGCATATTGGCTTGGGCTCATATCGAAATGTTTCTTGAATACTTCACGGAAATATTTCGCATCACTGAAACCGGTCAGCTCTGAAATCTCGGTGATGGTATGCTTTTGTTCTTTCAGAAGTTGGGCGGCATGTTTCAGTCGAATCAGCCGGATGTAGTCAGCCGGAGCTTGGTCGGTCAGTGCCTTTATCTTGTTGTAGAAGCTGGTTCTACTCATATTCAGCAGGTTGCAGAGCACGTCGACGTTGAAGCTTGGGTTGTCCATATTGTCTTCGACACTCTTTTTGACGGTTGCAATGAATTTCCAGTCCAAGTCGTTGGAGCAGTTGATGCAATCCGTATTGTTTTTCCCGTCGTTCAGGTCCAGGCTGGCATATTTGTGGCGCAACAGTGTCCGGTTAGTCAGTAAGTTGGCAATGTTTGCCCGCAATATACCGATATTGAAGGGTTTCACAATATATTCATCTGCTCCGCTTTGCAGTCCCTCGATGATATTCTTGTCGGTATTCAGTGCTGTGAGCAGGATGATGGGGATATGTGATGTCTCGATGTCGTTCTTCAGGATATGGCACAACTCGTCTCCTCTCATTTCCGGCATCATGATGTCTGAAATGACTAGGTTAGGCATATACTCCTTGACAATGATCAGTGCCTCTTTTCCATTGGAGCATACTTGTATGTTGTACTGTTCAGACAATGTTCTGCGCAGATATTCCCTTAAATTCGTCATTGTCCTCTACAATAAGAATTTTCTGGTGGCTACTGTTGTTTTGCGACTGTTGCTGCGTCTTGTCGTAGATGCCGCTGGAAGCAGGGGACGGTGTGGCGGAGGCATTGATGGGCACTCCGGAAGCCGAATAAACAATCCGTTCGTTTTGGGGTTGAGGGCGTTGGATTGCCTTGCGGAAAATGCTTGTTCCCTTTGGGGAACGTGATTTTGATGCAAGAGCCTTTTCCTTCCATACTGCTGAAGTTGAGCTTTCCTTTATGTAAGCGTACAAGTTTCCCAACCAAGAGTAGTCCGATGCCGCTGCCGGTAACTTTGGAATTGATAGCATTGCTGCCGCGGAAATGCATCTTGAACAGCTTTTTTTGTTCCGAGGCCGGAATTCCGATACCGGTATCTTTCACCTCAATACTCCAGGTATCTTCCGTCTCGGAAGTAAAGACATGTACATTGCCGCCGTCCGGTGTATATTTCAATGCGTTGGATATGATATTCTTCAAAATGGAATCCATCTTGTCCTTGTCCAACCATACGTTCAGATAACGGAAACTGCTTTCGTAGGTCAGGTTGATGTGTTTTATGTTTGCGTATGGACGGAATGCATCGATTGTCTCCTCCATATATGTGCTCAGTTCGTATTCGGATACGTATAGACTTCCGGAATAGGTGTCTGCTCGTTCGAAATTAATAAGATTGGTGGTCAGGCGCAACAAGGCATTTACGTTTCGCAGAGCTGTGTTGATGTTGCTCTGTCCGCTGGAAGTCAGTTGTTCGCGTTCGGTGATTTCTTCCAAGGGTGCTTTGATGAGCGTCAGTGGAGTACGTATATCATGTGCCGTGTTGACGAAAAAGCGTATTTTCTCGTCGGATTCTTTCCGCTGTTTTCTCAAGGCTATGATTCGCAGGGCGATGCTTGCAATGGATATGATAATCACTGCATAGAGTATTAATGCCCAAAAAGCTGAGCCAGATGGGTTGTTCGATAAATGATGTTCATACTACGTTCCTCCAGGACAATACGGCGGTCTTCGTTGGAGATGGCACGTACGCGGAGGGTATAGTTACCCGGACTCAGATTGGTAAAACGAATGACATTTTCCTGTCCCGGGCGGCTCCAGCCCTCATAGAATCCTTCCAGCTTCCAAGAGTACAGAATCAGGGAAGGGTAGTCATAGTTTATATCGGAAACTTGCAATGAGAAGATGTTCTGGTTGTACTTCAAACGCAGGTTTCTGTCTCGTCTATATCCTGAATAAGTGGGGAACCTTCATCTTTGGGCATAAACGGTCTGATAGAAAACCCGCA
>ENA-OQBL01000965-OQBL01000965.1-human-gut-metagenome-genome-assembly--contig:-NODE-965-length-12624-cov-3.359846_pt1 | contig 12624 bp, 8 predicted proteins | sample MGYA00242747_ERZ504553 | MGnify/ENA primary metagenome ERZ504553 (study PRJEB26092, sample SAMD00036240) | human gut metagenome | host: Homo sapiens | study: EMG produced TPA metagenomics assembly of...
GTACTAATTCCTTTTTTACATACTTTTTCTCCTATTTTCAACGACAAAGTCAAAGGACCGTAATCTACACTGACACTGATTTTTATTTACTTGCCATGTTCTATAAGATATTTCCATCGGGAAGTCCGCTTCTATACAATCTCCGTTTTCCCACTCGCGTTGAATCCGTAAATATTCTCCTTCTGCAAAATCGGCATTTAGTTTTTTTCCGTTTACTTTCACTTCCGCAGCTTTCGTCCAACTTGGTATACGAATATAAAAGGGGAAAGCTACCGTTTATTGCTCTCTATTGTAAATGAGATGTGAGAATCGAACGGATAATCTGTCCGCTCTTTAATGAGCACCGTTTCACAATCACTCACTTTCACCGTTACATCACAACTGTTATAAAGGACGGCTGCCACTCCATTGTCTGGTGTAGCCATCATCAAATGTTCCACGTAATAGGGCCATGCGAAGCCATGATTGTGCTGGCAGCAGCGGCTACTGAACGGATTCATGGCCAAAAATGGACCGGCATTGTCAATGCCGGGCTTATGATTTTCGCTATCGCTCATCACCATGTTTGGTGAGGTAATATAACGAAGCGACCTCATATCCGGCATAAATGCAGCCGGAAAACTATTGAAAGCCACATCTTCACAATTCTCTGCCCAATAAGTATCTCCGGTAATCAAAAGCATAATTTCATCCGAAGCCATCTGCTCGGCAAAGCCACAGGTTTCAGTTCCTTGACGAGGGTCAAAGAACCCCATGCGGGCATTTTCATCTGCCCCGAACATTCCACCGGGTACCTGTCCAAATGTACGTCGAATTAAACTCTGTACATTATAGCTTGCCGACAAATACTTCCTTTCACCATTGAACAGGTAGTAAGTGGCCGGTTCACGAAAGCACTGGGCAACATTCACATTATGCCAGTTCGGGAGTTCGGTTGATTTTGTCCAATCTGCCGTATTTCGATGCAACTTTTCTGCCAATTTCAGCAAGTCTTTATCACCAGTACGGTTGTAAAGCCAAACTACACTCCAGAGATTATCACCACCACGACTGTTTTCCCAATAAGACGACAAGAACTTTTCATCCGGCACGCTCAGTTGATAGTGGAAATAACGGGTCATGAAATCAATGACTCGCTCGTCCGAAGAGTATTCATAATAAGATTGAAGAATCCATAATGCTACCATATTTGACCAAAAATCCTGAGAGCCGTTCACTTCGATATAGGGACCAAAATTCCCGTCTGCACGTTGGCTGCCCAGAATCGCTTCAATCCATGTCTTCGCCTCCTTCAACATTCTTTCATCTTCCAGCAAATAGGCCACTTCGGCATATCCCCGCAGCCAATAAGGGACTTCTTCCCAGCCCCATTTACCACCGGACTTCAGCCACGCATTGTCTTCTTTCTGCAGCCAAGCACTGATTTCGCCTAAATGTCCGTTCAGACCATCGCGTTGTAATTCCAGCATGGTTCGTACCCAACCTTCGGGACGAATGCTGCCGACTGGTAGTTTGATGAACCGCATGGGCTGTAGCGGCGCACGGTTACTGACATAATTTATATTAACTTTCTCTGTGGGAATGACATTGAGCATTTGGGCTTCATCATAGGATGTTACTGAAGAACAAGAGGCCGCACATAATGCCAATGCAAGGATATATGATTTATTCATTTACTATTTTCATTAAAAACAAAACTCTATTTTTCTATGTCGCTATCACAACTAATAACACTTATTATCTGTCAGAATACGTTCATGCCAGACGAACCCAAAGAAGGGGAAAAAAGGGCAAAACCGGCACCCTCTTCCCCCCTATTCAACAATCTTTATCTGACAAGACAATTATTTCAAGCGGAATACCTCGGAATAGATTCCTTGGTCAGAACCTTTAGGCCATATACAGATACGACCGAACAAAGTCCCTCTTTTCAGAGCCGTCTGAAACATTTGATGATTCGTATAATCTTTTGTAGCAAAAGTATATGTTTTCCCAGTTTCATCGTAACTGCCCATGTTATCCATTTCATCGTAACGGTCCACATTGTGTTCGCCGTCACTCAAGAATTGGGTAGTGCCCAACATAACAAACACACGGTCAATGCCTATGCCTGCAATCTTGTTCACCGTAAACGAAGCATTCACTTTGTTGCCGTCCAAACTCATTTGCGCATTGTCCACCAAGTAATAAGGAGTCACCTCCACATCCACTTCCGCATGTCCGCGCAGGCTTACTTCTATCGTGTCGCGTCCGGCAGGGCTCCAAGGACCGTTTCCGTCCTTGGTAATCAGTTGGTACTGACCATCGAAAATACATACGGAGAACTCACCGTTCTGGTTGACGAATACTTCTACCGGATCGTGCTTCGCATAGCCACGCTGGTACAGTTGCAATCTCACCGCCTCGTTTCCGCACAGTTGCAAAGGTTCGCCTTTATAAACCACTCTTCCTCTGATAAAAGAAGTAGGTTCATCATAATTATCCTTCATACAGCTCGTAAGAGTCAAAGCCGTCAAAAGAATAGCTGAAAAAACTTTAGATATCGTTTTCATGTTCTTTGTTTCTTCTTTTTAAAGTTATTGATAGGGATTCTTCACCAACTTCGGATTGTTGTTTATCCAACCATTGTCTATTTCAGAATAGTACTGCACATCGGTACATTTCAATGGACGACGCCACAAATCCAATTTCTGCATGTCTTTCTCAATGAACGCCCATTTACCATTATTCACATCGCCCGGAGCCACTACACGGTAAGGCCACAAGCCCAGACGCTTTGATGTACGCGTATCTTCGCTTCCAGTCCAAATCTTGTCTGCTTCCATCCAGCGTTTCAGATTCCACCAGCGACCTCCTTCGAAGGCCAACTCTACACGATACTCGTGCATGATTCGTTCGTGGTCAATCATTGTCAAAGGCAATACACCTGCACGTGAACGAACCTCATTGATGTATTTCAATGCTTCCGTGTCACTATTATTGCGCGACAGCTCCCAGCTTGCTTCGGCAGCAATCAGATAAGCTTCGGCAATACGGAAATAAACATTCCACATAGCTGATCCTCTACCGATGGTACCTGCCGACGGAGTGGCATCCAAGTACTTGCGTACATAAAATCCTGTACGGTTTATCTCGCGCTCGTTTCCTCCGAACGGACCGTTATTGGCTGTAATCAGGTTGCCGCTATCATCGTGCGAATTGCGTGCACCTGTCAGTTCAACCCAGTTTCCATTCTCTTTCCTCAACTGTCCGGCTTGCATTTCAATCACTTTGCTGTCGAAAGTACTGCCCGGTACGATGATGGAGCCCATCAAACGCGGATCTCGTTCAAGGAAAAGTTCAGTGGGATCATCGAAGAAACGTGGATTATCCGGTGTACCAACTTCGAACGGCACGGTCGTTCCTCTCTGTTCTTCGGGAGCGTTTATCGGTTCGAATGCCTCTACCAAATTCAGAAGTACAGAGAGACGGTCGCTTCCGGTATCCTGCTCAATGCTTTTGGGCAGATTGTTTTTCGTAAATCCGTGAGTTTGTCCCGGTGACACGTAGTCGCGTGTCCAGATAACTTCCGTATTGCCGTCTTTCTGGCACACGGCCTTGTAGAAGTTGTCGGCATAAGCCTGCGGTGTATTGTCTTTGGCACGCATCAGAGTGTACGGACCATTCTCAATCACCTCCTTGGCAGCAGCCAAAGCTGTTTCATAATAATCCTTGGCACGCGAAGCCGGAATGCCGACCTCACCACCAGCAGTACGCAACTGAGGATGTGCTTCTACCGTGTTGTAAGTAGCAAGTGAAGCTGCAGTCAGCGCCGCACGAGCCTCAAGCATCTTCGCTACCCAATAGTTGGCGCGTGCAGAATTTCTATTGGTATCCTTAGTAAGCATCCGGGCTGCTTCCTGGCATTCTGAAATGACATAGTCATAAAGAGCCTCTTCCGTAGAACGGGGCACTTGCAGTGTCGTGATGTCCATGCCGGGCGTATAGTCGAATACCTGGTCGCCTACAATGGGCACACCGCCCAAAGTACGTCCCATACAGAAATAGAGCCATGCGCGGATGTAGCGCACTTCACCCATGTAAGCCGTCTTGGTCGCCTCATCCACAGCGGCAGAGGGCTTGATAGCTTCCAAGAACTGGTTCAGGTCGTGCACCAGCGTATAATCATAATTGCGCCACTTGTTGCGATCGATATTCTGGTCATCGTTCGTATCATAATGAATCACCTCATCCAGCATAGTCCACTGATCCCAATCATCGATGCGCTGGCCGATGGTCACCCGACCGTAAAAGTTGGCCAATACCGATTTCACCAGTTCAGGGTCACCGAAAGTCTGATCCTGTGTCAGCAACGTATCGGGCTTCGTATCCAGGAAACCGCTACAACTGCTCATTGACAACATTGCAGCAACCGCGGCTGCAAACAAATATCTTTTTTTCATTGCTTACTTAAAATTTAAGATTAACACCAAGGTTTATCACTCTCATCGGCGGATAGTCCAAACCGTTATCCGAAACACATTCCGGATCCATTACCGACAGATTGGAGAGGGTCAGCAGATTGGTACCCGAAACAAACACACGCAGGTTGCTGATACCGCTACGTCCCAGCCAATTCTTGGGTAGCGTATAGCCGAACTCCAGGTTACGGAGCTTGATATAGTGCACATTGTGTAGCCAGAAGGTACTTTTGTCGTAAGCACTGGTTTCGTCCGAATTCAGACGGAGCATCGGATATTTGCCCGGAATCAATTCACTGTTGGCATCCCAGATGTCGGACAGATGCCAGGCATCTTTCAACACTTCATCGGGGCTATTACCATCGTTTTGGAAGGGACGGGCCGTCTCATAGCATTGCTGCCACGAAGTCATTCCCGAACCGGTCCAGTCCATGGCAAGGTCGAAACCTTTCCAGGAAGCCGCTAAATTGATACCGAAGTTCAGGGTTGGCGTACTGTCTACACGATAACCGATGGGACGTTCGTCCAGATAGTTGATAACACCGTCATTATTCTGGTCTTTGTACTTGATATCGCCCGGAACTACTGTACGGTTACCTTTGCGGTCGTTGTCAATAGGATAGTTAGCAATTTCTTCCCAGCTATTGAAGCGGCCCACAGCCTCATATCCCCAGTTCACATAGCCCACACGATGCCAGATGCTGTTGCGATATTCATCCCATGAATTGCTGAAACGGGGTTTATACTGTTCCCAATCCCAGAAGCGCGAATAAGTGACATTGGCTCCCACACTGTAGTTGAAATCGTTGATATGGTCGGTCCAACCGATTGAAGCATCGAAAACCACGGTGCATATCCGAACGCAAAATTTTTCTTTCGGCAAGCCAAAGCCCACTTCACTCGGAATCAATACATCGTAACGAGATTTCGGAGATACCTTCGCGAATACGACGGAAGTAATCAAGCTGCACGTTCAGACGATTGTTAAAGAAACCAAGGTCGATACCGAGGTCCAGAATCTTGGAAGTCATCCATGACAAAGTCTGGTTAGGCAAGCCACGAGTAGACGTACCTACCACCCAGTTGCCATCAAGCACAGCACCGCCACTGTTATAGTTATAACCCGGCAAGAAATCGAAGGCAGAATAGTCGGCCACAGCATCATCACCCACTTCACCATACGAACCGCGCAACTTGAAGTTGGTAACGATATTACCTATTTTACTCTCTTTCCAGAAGTTTTCTTCCGAAACACGCCATCCCAAAGAGGCAGAGGGGAAGAAGCCCCAACGATGTCCCGGACGGAATTTCCACGAACCGTCCCAACGGCCAATCAGTTCTATCAAGTACCTGTCGGCATAGTTATAGTTGATACGTCCCAAATATCCCATACGGGCCTCCGTGCGGTCGCCATCATCATTGAACTCTACAAGTTCCTTCAAGCGAATCAAATCCATACTGTTGGAAACCGGCGTAGAGTGGAGCCACATGCGGGGACGCTTGCGCTGGCTGGCCTCGAAACCTGCCACGGCCACAATGGAGTGATCGCCAAACTTGCGGTCAAAGTTCAACTGAAAGTTAGAGAACTGATCTTCCACTTTTTCGCGGTTGCGTTCACGGTAAGGGTTAGCCATGCGGTCAGTCACGTAATACGAATCACTATTTTCGTCGTAACCATACAGTTCATAAGTATATTCCTGGTTATCCAGTTCATTATAAGCATAGTAGTAGCCCAACATTCCCTTGAACTTCAGCCCTTTCAAAATTTCATACTCAGCTGTACCATTCAATTGAATCACCCGCCATACATCGGAAACCTTACCGGTAGTTTCGTAATTCAAGATAGCAAAATTTGTTTCGGCCTGGTCTGATACCTTTTGCGGATAGTTAGGATTATCATTGGCAAACGGACGTTTGGTTGGCTGATTCTTCATCGTAGCGAAACGCGGCAACCAAGTATCATCAGCTCCAGGAACTCCCGGATGACGGCGGTCTTCAATACGTCCGTTCATGCTTGCACCCACTTTGAGGCGCTCGTTTACATTCATCTCAATGTTCATCTGGGCATTGGTACGACGGAAACCACCGTAGTTGCGGATGGTGGCATCCTGGTTGATGTGAGACACGGCTACATAGTAATTTGCCTTATCCGTACCGCCCGAGAAGCTTGTATTGACATAATATTGCGGAGCAGATACCCAGATATAATCGCTCCAATTCCATCCTTGGTAGTTACGCTCCGTACCTGCCATCCATTTGTCATACTCTTCCTTGTTATAACGGCGGTCGCCTCCGGTACGTCCCGAAAAAGTTTCTGCTGTAGTATAGGCATGTACATAGTCCTTCACACCGGCAGGGCTGATGAACTTGGAGTTCTTCTGCCAACCGTAATAAGCGTTCACCGAAACAGTATTCTTCGAGTTGCGTACCCCCTTCTTGGTAGTCACCACCACCACGCCATTGGCAGCACGTACACCGTATAGAGCTGCCGATGCATCCTTCAGTACAGAAACAGACTCGATATCGTTGAAGTCCATCTGGCTGAACTGTCCTGAGTCAGAGATGACACCATCAATCACGAAGAGCGGAGTACCCATGTTACGAATCTGCAAAGCAGTTTCGGCACCGGGACGTCCATCTTGCTGGCGTGTATTCACACCAGCAATCTTACCTACCAACGCACCACCTGCTGTAACGGCCGAAGATCGCGCAATGTCCTCCGAACGTACCGAAGAGACTGCACCGGTCAGCGTAGCTTTCTTCTGCGCCATACCAAAACCGGTAATTACAACTTCGTCCAGTACTTCCGTGTCTTCTTTCAATGTCACAGTTACCTTATTGGAAGCCCCAACGGTCACTTTTTGGGCCTTGTACCCGATGAACGAGATTTCAAGAGTCGCATCGGTTGCCACGGTCAGTGAGAATTCTCCATTGACATCGGTAATTGTTCCTGTTGTGCTCCCCACAGCTTTGACATTGGCCCCAATGATGGGTTCTCCATTTACATCCACTACGACTCCCTTTACGGTGCGCTGTTGTTGGACCAAATTCATTGCCAGTACAATTTCTTCAGACGGATTGTCCGCTGTAGCATAAACGAATGTACTTGGCAAAAAAGAAAATGCAGCCATACATAAGGATATGTTCCACATTCTCCTACTACTTGCTAAATAAACTAAATGCTCTTTTCTAGACATAGTACATTTTTTAATTAATAAGGTTATATTATCAAAATATAGCAAAAGTTTCGCTTGTAAAGTTGCTTTCTTCTATTAGTAGTATTGCAAATCAACAATAAACGACAGAAAAAAACAGGGAAGTCATTGGTCAATAAACAACATAAACTGTTCTCCGATTCATTTATGGCATTCATAGAACAGGATTTGCTATTTTTTGGTATTCATTTTTTTGTGTTATTTTCAAAGAAGGGCTTTTCTTGTGATAATAACTCTTCTATGAATGCCGACACTCACATAAATAATCGCGGCTATATAGATTTTGGCGCACGCATTGACAAATTAAGATACACTACAAAAACATCTACAAGGAATATATGAACACATTTTGAATAGAAATTACATTTTTTTTGATTAACCTTTATTTATGAGCGAGTCGTGCGATGGCTACATTTGCATTGTCGAGGAATCAGGCATATCAACCTGACGAAAATAGGTATTGCATATATAAGAATTAAGTTTATTGTCATTAGTTTAAAGAAGATAATTATGAAGAAAAGTACAACATTAACCATGCTAATGCTGACGGCTTTTTGTCAGATTAATGCTACTGACTTGTTTACCCCTGTACAAAAGACAGATTTGCGTTTGCCTTCTGTGCCATTAATTACATCAGACCCATATTTTTCTATATGGTCGCCATACGATAACTTGAACGAAGGTGTGACCAAGCACTGGACCAACGATGAAAAATCGTTGATAGGGGCAGTTCGCGTAGATGGCAAGGTATATCGTTTTATGGGAAAACAAAATTTGCAGGCTTTGCTGCCCATGGCCGGAAGCGAAGCTTGGGAAGGCGACTACACATTCCAACAGCCCGATGGAAATTGGACGAACATAGATTACTCTGCTTCAGGATGGAAAAAAGGAAAAGGGGCATTCGGCACAAACGATCAACCGGTAGCAAGAACCAAATGGGAAACCGAAGACATCTGGGTGAGACGCGAATTTACACTGAATGATGTGGATGAAAAAGCTCCGATATATATAAAGTATTCGCACGATGATGTTTTCGAGCTTTACCTTAACGGTGAAAGGCTGGTGTCAACCGGATATACTTGGAAAAACAACGTACTGCTGGAACTTACAAGCGAGACAAAGAAAAAACTGCGTAACGGAAAGAACGTGATTGCAGCGCACTGTCACAACACCACGGGCGGGGCTTATGTGGATTTCGGCATTTTCACTCCAGCCGACGATGCAGCAGCTTTCGAGAACTTAGCAGTGCAGAAATCGGTAGATGTATTGCCCACACAGACTTATTACACGTTTGCATGCGGTCCGGTAGAACTTGACATTGTATTCACTGCTCCGGTGATGATTGACGATTTGGATTTGATTTCTACTCCTATCAACTACATATCATATCAGGCAAAGTCCATTGACAAGAAGGAACACGATGTACAAGTGTACATAGAAACCACACCACAGTTGAGCATAAACGAAATGACACAGCCCACCAAGGCACAGGTGATAAAGCACAACGGAATGAATTACATTCAAGCAGGAAGCATTGACCAACCTGTCACAGAAAGGAAAGGAGACCTGATATGTATAGACTGGGGATATGCGTACATGGTCGGAAACAGTAATGCAAACATCAACGTAAGCTTGGGCGACTACAATGCCATGAAAGCTTCGTTTGCCAAGGAAGGAGAACTACTTCCGTCGAAAGGGGAAGTAATAACCAGAAAAGCCGACAAGATGCCGGCAATGGCATACTGTGATGATCTGGGCAATGTATCTGTCAAAGGAAAGAGCGGGTTCATGATGCTGGGTTACGATGATGTTTATTCCATAGAATATATGTACGAACGCCACATGGCATACTGGAGGCACGGCGGGAAAGTTACAATCTTCGATGCTTTTGAGCGCGCAAGAGACAATTATAACAACGTTATGGAACGATGCCGAGACTTCGATGCCATGATAATGAACGATGCCGAGAAGGCGGGAGGCAAGAAATATGCCGAAATATGTGCCGCCTCTTACAGGCAGGTCATAACGGCACACAAGCTGTTCACCGACAAGGAGGGAAACTTGATGTTTTTCTCTAAAGAAAACAACAGTAACGGATGTATTAACACAGTGGACCTTACTTACCCGTCGGCGCCGCTATTTCTGGCATACAATCCCGAGCTGCAAAAGGCCATGATGACTAGTATTTTCGAATACAGTGCATCAGGAAGATGGAATAAACCGTTTGCCGCACACGACCTTGGTACATATCCTATCGCCAACGGACAAGTCTATGGAGGTGATATGCCGATAGAGGAAAGTGGAAACATGGTGATACTTACTGCTGCAATTGCAAAGGCTGAAGGCAATGCAAACTATGCCAAAAAATATTGGGACCTACTTACTATATGGACTGACTATTTGGTGGAATACGGACAAGACCCCGAGAACCAACTTTGCACGGATGATTTTGCAGGACACTGGGCACATAACGCCAATCTTGCAGTGAAAGCTATCATGGGAGTGGCCGCTTATAGCGAAATGGCAAAGATGCTGAGTATGAACAAAGTAGCCAAGGAATATGCCGAAATTGCTAAGAAGATGGCTGTGAAATGGGAGGAAATGGCCCGAGAGGGCGACCACTATCGCCTTGCTTTCGACCGCAAGGATACTTGGAGCCAGAAATACAATATGGTATGGGACAAGATGTGGGGACTTAAATTATTTCCTAACAATGTGATAGAAAAAGAAATAAACTATTACCTGACCAAACAGAACGAATTCGGCCTTCCACTGGACAGCCGCAAGGAATACACAAAGTCCGACTGGGTAATGTGGACCGCCGCCATGGCTTCAGACATGGACACTTTCCAGAAATTCTCAAATCCTATCTATAAATATATTGACGAAACCGCTACACGAGTGCCTATCAGCGATTGGCACCACACCGAAGGCGGATTGTGGGTTGGCTTCCGTGCACGTTCGGTAATAGGAGGATATTGGATGAAGGTTTTGATGGACAAGATGCTTGAAAATAAGTAAAAGAAATTAGTATATTTGAGATAAAAAGATTCACAGGATAACAATAATTAACGCATCATTTACGGCACTCTGGCTGGACTTCAAACTTCTAGCCAAAGTGCTGTATCTAATTTTCAAACTCTTATCATTATGAAATCATCAGTATTATCCGTGTTCGTTTTGGGGGCATTAATGGCTTGCACAGGCAACAAAAAGGAAGAATTGCAAATGACGGCTTCGGGACTGCAACCCGAAAACTTCAAAGCCGTAGTGGATGGTAAAAATACAGGGTTATACACACTCAAAAATAAAAACGACATGGAAGTATGTGTCACCAACTTTGGTGGACGTATCGTTTCTATAATGGTTCCGGACAAGGACGGAAATATGCGCGATGTAGTTTTGGGATTTGAATCCATAAAAGATTACATAGATTATCCCTCTGATTTTGGAGCAAGCATAGGCAGGTATGCCAACAGAATCGGTAACGGACAGTTTTCTTTGGACGGAGTGAAATACCAGTTGCCACAAAACAACTACGGTCACTGTCTGCATGGCGGATTTAAAGGCTTCCAATACGTGATATATGATGTCATGAAGGTTTCAGACAATGAAATCAAACTCTCATATCTCGCGAAAGACATGGAAGAGGGATTTCCGGGAAACGTGACATGTACCGTATCAATGACTCTGACGAACGACAACGCCATAAACATAAATTACGAAGCCGAGACTGACAAGCCTACTATCATAAACATGACAAACCACTCTTACTTCAATCTTGACGGAAAGCCGGAGAAGGGTAACAGTGACTATCTGATGATGGTAAACGCCAGTAACTACACTCCTATAGACAGCACATTTATGACAACTGGAGAAATTTTGCCTGTGGAGGGAACACCCTTCGACTTCAGAAAACCAGTAAGGCTGGGCGACAAACTGATCGAGGAGTGCGAACAACTGAAGAACGGACACGGGATAGACCATAACTGGATACTTGACACCGAGGGCAATTTGAACACGGCGTGCGCATCACTGGAATCTACAGAAAGTGGAATAAAACTGGAGGTGTTTACCAATGAACCTGGAATACAAGTTTACACGGGCAATTTCCTGGACGGAACACAAATCGGCAAGAAAGGGATTAAGTATAACTGCCGTGCTGCCGTATGTCTTGAAACACAAAAATATCCAGATACTCCAAACAAACCCGAATGGCCGTCGTGCATCTTACGCCCGGGAGAAAAATACAACAGCAACACGATATTCAAATTCTCAGTGAACAAATAACATTTGACATGAAAAAAGGAAAGAGGCTAATTTTACTGGGCTTTATAGCGGGCATTTATACGTTTGCTTTTTCTTCTTGCCAGGAAGACAAAGCGATAAAAGAAATATGGCAGGCTTACGATGGCTTTAACCAGTGTCTGCTTGATGAAAATAAATACATATATAAGACCAACACATCATACTCTGAAGCCAAAGACCGGTGGAACGGAGCGGCAGCCATCTGGTGCCAGCCTATCTATTGGGACATGGCCATGAATGCATACAAACTTGCCTGCAAGACCAAGAACAGCAAAAAGGAAAGAAAACTTGTTGAAATTGAACCGCAGAATCTTCGAAGGCAACAAGAAACATTATGCCGGTTTCGACTTCCATGACAACAATGAGAATACGGGCTGGTTCATATACGATGACATACAGTGGTGGACAATAACCTTGGCGCGTGCATATCAACTGTTTGGCGAAAAAAGAGTACCTTGACTTATCGGAAGCCAGTTTCAGCCGAGTATGGTACGGTTCCGAAAAGGTTGGCGATACAGGGTCTTATGACCCTAAGAGAAGCGGGATGTTCTGGCAATGGCATCCTATAAGAAACCCTAAGCCCAACGACAGTGAGCGCGATGGGAAAATGGCGTGCATAAACTTTCCAACGGTAGTGGCAG
>ENA-OQBL01000967-OQBL01000967.1-human-gut-metagenome-genome-assembly--contig:-NODE-967-length-12598-cov-2.968727_pt1 | contig 12598 bp, 17 predicted proteins | sample MGYA00242747_ERZ504553 | MGnify/ENA primary metagenome ERZ504553 (study PRJEB26092, sample SAMD00036240) | human gut metagenome | host: Homo sapiens | study: EMG produced TPA metagenomics assembly of...
TATATAGAAGTGCAAAATGCAGACAGAAAAAAGTCTGTAACCGTAAAATCAGGTTACAGACTGTAATTATTTGCGATTTTAAGTCGTTATTTTGAATCGAGTGATTTGGTGATTTTAACATTTGCAAAAACAGAGATTGCCGCAAGCAAAACTCCCAAAACTATGCTTACACAGCAAGCACCGTTTACCGCCGACGTAAATGCCGTTTGATAAATTTGCGGTGAAATGTTAAGCCCTTGCGAAATTCTTGCAATAAGGCTTGCTATGCCTGCTGCGGTGAATGTAAATCCTGTTACGGTAAATGCAACAAAGATATTAAACATAATTTCACGTGAACGCCTAAACAAAACAAGAAGTAATATTATAGGTAAAGCAACTAAAAGAATTCCGATTGAAAGAAAATGCAAATAATTGCTGTTGAAAGTGCTGATAAAATCAGCGATGGCTTCCGTGTTCTTCAGCCCAAAGCAGTCGGAATAAGCTTGAGCCGCCTTTACCGCCGTGTTGTGAATAAGCGCTTCGTCATATTGCATATTGTTGCCCTCAAGATATTCCTTGCAAAGAGAGTCAAACTGCGCAATTTGATTGTTTGAATAAAGGTCAGGGTTGTCCTGATTGTAAAGCCTTGTAAGTGCGCTGAATTTGAAATGTCATTATTTTTGTATACTGCGTCAAAAACTCTTGACGGAATACCGCTTTGCGCTTCAAGCACGCTTATTTGGTCCTTAAATGCTTTTTCACATTGCTCGCTTACATTGCATTTGTCAAAAACATAATTCATATATTTTGGCGACAAAACGGTAGATTTTGTTATTGAAATTCCAAATAATAAATCGAACCTGCGGCAATAAGCAGGGTAAGGATAAAGCATATTGCTTTTCGTGATTTTGGAAAGTGTCATCTGCCCCTCCTTATGCGTTTACCTTGGCGCCGCTTTTCATAACCGCAACGCAAACATAGTATTCGTTTGATATTCCTGCTCCGACGCTATTGTCTGTATAAAGCACAAGTGCTCTTGAAAGCCCTGCACCGGCATTTTTTGAGCTCGTGCTTGTTATGAGCGGTGTATATGCTTTTAATTGTGTATTCATAAGAGGAATAGAAAGTGTCAATATTGATTGTGTCACCCTCGCTTGCAAGTTTGATTTTTGGCAGAGTTATTTTTGTAAACCTCTGCAAAGCAGGTGCCGATTTCACCCGGAAGCGATGAGCCTATATTAATGTTAAATCTTTCGTTTGCATTGACTTTGTCTGCCTTGTAAATAAGCGGCAGGCTCTCGTCGCCGACGCTGATTTTGCCGATTATAGAGTTGTTTTCAAGCTTGTTAAACGATGATTTTTTTATATTTCCGTTTTCCTCTTTAATGTCAAAAGAGGTTATTTCATTAACTTGCTTGCCCTGCTCGGCTGCCATTTGAAAGCCTTTATCAGGGGTAAGTGCGTTGATGATTCCCACATACAAAACGGAAAGTATAATCGCTGTAAAAATCGGCAAAAGTATCCCGTTAATTAATAATCTTTTTTCATTTTTTGTCATATTTTTTGCCCTGCTATCTGTTGATATCCTGCGCCTGAAGGGCGTTTTGCATAAAATTATTCTTTTTCTTCTTAGGCTTGTATGCAGGTGGGTTTTTAAGCTTCTTCATAAGGCTGCTGCCTTTTTTTTGCGGTGAGCTTGTTAATCTCGTGAACAGGGCCTGACATATAGTCTGACATATACTTGTCAGCCACAGCCATCATATCCTTGTCATTTTGCATAGCACCCAAAATGGTTACGCCGATAACGTCCTGAACCTCATTTGTGCCGTCCTCATAAACTTCGTTAAGCATTTTGAAAAGCCTTTTTTTGGTCAGCGCTGTTTCCGTTTTTGATTACATCTATTACCTTAGGTGTGCCAATTTCCGTAAAAAATGTTTCAGGTAAAAATTCACCGTATTTTACAATATTTTTCTTGATATCTTCTTTAAATTCAGGATATAAAGTGCCAAATCTGTTTGCAAGTGAGTCGCAATCATAGCTGATAACTCCGTTTTTAGCCTTTGTTCTTGAAACAGCCTTAGGCATTTTAACCTTGTCAAGATTAACCTGCTTTCTTGCCTTGAAAATTCCGCTGATTTCGTCGTTGATTTCGTTGCCGAGGCTCTTTGCGTCTTTTTCATTGTAAGTCTCTGCATCAAAAAGCGAACGTGAAATAGTATCAAACTGAGGTTCGCTAGCCTTGTAATCATAGCAACATTCAAAAGCCATCGTGCTTGCGCTGATGTCGTACATAATTCTGTATGCGCCTTTTTCGCCTGCAAAAGTTATGCTCTTTTCATCTTCGTTAACTTTTTTGAAGTCAAGCTCCTCGTTAGTTTGGATGAGCTGTTTTTCTGCAATCTTAAAAACTTCACTTATTTCCATATCTTTATCGTTCTCCAATTAAATTTTAAATTAAAAGCTAAATATTTTAATCAGTTTATTATAACATTAAAGTGTGTGCTTGTCACTATATTTTTTTCATTTGTTAATAATTATTATATTATAAAATATAAAATTCTTTATTATAAAATTAACTATTTGTATATAATACATTATTGATTATTGAATGTGATTGTGATAAAAATTATTATGAATATATATAGATTTAGGTGACTCAAATGATAAATAATGATAAAAAAAGTAACCCTTGCGGTTATATTCGGCGGCGTATCGTCGGAGCATGATATCAGCTGTATTTCGGCTAAGGGTATCGTTTCAAATATTGATTATAACAAATATAATTTAATTCTTCTCGGTATTACCAAGGACGGAAGATGGTTTATTTTTAATGATAATATTGAACTTTTGCCTGAGGATAAGTGGCTCAATTCAAAAAGCCTTGTTCCTGCCTATATTTCGCCGGACTCCGCTGTTCACGGCATAGTTACGGCTAAGGGTGAAATCATTAAGCTTGACTGTGTATTTCCTGTTCTCCACGGCAAAAACGGTGAGGACGGAACTGTTCAGGGGCTTTTGCAGCTTGCTCAAATTCCCTATGTAGGATGTGACGCAACCTCGTCAGGTGTTTGTATGGATAAGGCTGTTGCAAATGCCGTTGCAGATGCATTTGGCATCAATCAAGCGAAGTGGTGTGCTTTTACCCAGTATGATTTTAATAAAAACAGGCAGGAATGTATTGATACTGCCGTTAATAAGCTCGGCTTTCCTATCTTTGTTAAGCCGGCAAATGCAGGTTCTTCTGTCGGAATTACAAAGGCTTACGATATTCCTGAGCTTATTGAAGCTATGAACGTTGCGTTTAATGAGGATAAAAAGGCTGTTTTGGAGGAATTTATTGACGGCCACGAGGTTGAGTGTGCCGTTTTGGGTAACGTTGAACCTATTGCAGCCGAGGTTGGCGAGATTAAGGCTGCGGCTGAATTTTACGATTTTGACGCTAAATATAATAATCCTGCAAGCGAACTTTGTATCCCTGCCGATATTGACCTTGAAAAGAGAAATGAAGTTAAGGCACAGGCTGTTAAGGCGTATAAGGCTCTCGGTTGCGAGGGTATGTCTCGTGTTGATTTCTTTGTAAGAAACAGTGACGGGGCAGTTCTTCTTAACGAAATAAATACTATTCCGGGTCAAACTCCTATCAGTATGTATCCTAAGCTTTTTGAAGCAGCAGGCGTACCTTATAAGGAACTTATTGACAGGCTTATCGGTTGTGCGTTGTCACGTGGCGGCAAGTTTTAATTATGGAAAAGGTATTAATTGAAGTAATAGGAACTCAAAATATCGACAGTCAGTTTGACAAAACGGAGCTTAAAACAGTCGGAACATTTGAGGAACTTGAAGAAAAATATATTATCAGATATAAGGAAGAGCAGGGCGAAGGGGAAGCGCCTGTTGACGTAAGCGTTGTTGTTTTGAAAGACGAAAGTGTTGTTGAAATGACTCGTGACGGCGCAATTTCCTCAAGGCTTGTTATTGAGCGCTCGCAGAGAAATCTTTGCCATTACGGCACAGCTTACGGCGATATACTTATGGGCATTTCGGGCCATTCAATTGAGCATGAGCCAAATGAAACCGGCGGCAAATTCTCATTTGGATATGATATTGATATCAACGGCGCTCTTGCTTCCAAAAATCGTGTTAAGCTTACATATAAAAAGAAAAAGCAACCTAAATAACAGGAGTAAATAAGATGTCAAAAATAGTTAAAAGACAGAAATTGAATTAAAAATATAATTGAGCAGGCTGTTAAAAAGGCTGTTTCAAACGGCGCTTTGCCTGAGGCTGAAATGCCGCAATTTAACATTGAAAAGCCGGCTAATAAGGATAACGGCGATTATTCAACAAACGTTGCAATGGCGGGCGCACGTGCTTTTAAGAAAGCGCCGAGAATGATTGCTGAGGCTATTGCCTCTTGCATTGACCTTGACGGCACAGCATTTGACAGGGTAGAGATTGCAGGCCCCGGCTTTATGAACTTCTTTTTATCTCAGCAGTTTTATTCAGATGTGCTTAAGGACGTTTTTTCTTGCGGCAAGGATTACGGCAAGAGCGATTACGGTCAGGGCAAAAGGGTGCTTGTGGAATTTGTATCTGCCAACCCGACAGGCCCTATGCATATCGGAAATGCCCGTGGCGGTGCAATAGGCGACTGCCTTGCAAGCGTACTTGATTGGGCAGGTTTCAGCGTTAACCGTGAGTTTTATGTAAACGATGCCGGCAACCAGATTGAAAAGTTCGCAACCTCGCTTGAGGTTAGATATCTTCAGCATTATGACCCGTCAGTTGAGCTTCCTGAGGACGCTTATCACGGTCAGGATATTGTTGAACACGCCGAGAATTTTTATTAAGGAATACGGCGACAAATATGTAAATGCAGACTCAAAGGAGCGCCGCAAAGCGCTTGTTGATTTTGCACTTCCTAAGAATATTGCAGGCCTTGAAAGGGACCTTGGAAGATACAGAATTACTTATGACAAATGGTTTAGAGAGTCAACACTTCATAATGACGGCTCTGTTCAAAGAGTTATTGACGCACTTAAGGAAAAAGGCGTAACTTATGAGCAAGACGGCGCATTGTGGTTTAAAGCAAGCGAATACGGCAATGATAAGGATATAGTTCTTGTAAGGGCTAACGGTCTTCCGACATATATTGTGCCTGATATCGCTTATCATTATAACAAGCTTGTTACCCGTGGCTATGATAAAGCTATCGACGTTTTGGGCGCTGACCACCACGGCTATGTTCCACGTATGAAAGCGGCTCTTACAGCTTTGGGGCTTGACGCTTCAAGGCTTGACTGCGTAATTATGCAGATGGTAAGGCTTGTAAGAGAGGGCGAAACAATTAAGCTTTCAAAGCGTTCGGGCAAGGCAATTACCCTTAACACTCTTATTGACGAAGTGCCGCTTGACGCTGCAAGATTTTTCTTTAATTTAAGGGAGCCTAATTCTCATTTTGATTTTGATTTGGAACTTGCGGCTAAGCAGTCAAGCGAAAATCCGGTATATTATGTTCAATATGCTCACGCAAGAATTTGCTCTATTATTAAAAAGGCTCAGGAGCAGGGAGTTGAGCTTAAAACACCGAGTGATGACGAGCTTGCGCTTCTCAATTCCAAAGAAGAGAAGGACCTTATCCGTCACCTTTCATTGCTTACTGATGAAATTGTTTCGGCGGCGAAATCCTATGACCCGGCTAAAATTACACATTATGTTATTGAGCTTGCAACTCTTTTCCATAAATTCTATAATGCACAAAGAGTTATGCTTGATGATAACGAAGGCCTTATGCAGGCAAGACTTTTCCTTTGCAAGGCTGTTAAGGACACGATTTATAATATTTTGACTATGCTTAAAATAACTGCTCCTGAAGTTATGTAAGAGAGGTAATATATGGCAAATATTAAGGATAAAATGCTTTATTTTGTGGGAAATAAGCTGCTTAAATACGTTTATAAAAACCCTCAAAAAAAGTATGCTAAAGCTAATAAAGATAGGCAAGGCGGTTGCAGGCAAGATGTACCCTGAAAGCACTTTTACAAAGCCTATCGAAATTATCAGCGACCCTACCAATGTTTGGCATAAATATTTATTTGACGGCTTGAGGGATATCGACCCTGATTTCTTTTGCTCTGCGGCGCTTACCTTTGCGATTGATTTGGGGCTTAACGGCACTAAGACCATTCGTAAAAGACGTGAGCAGGAGCATTGCAATATCCCTTGGGTAATTCTTATGGACCCGACTTCTGCCTGCAATTTGAAATGCAAGGGCTGTTGGGCTGCCGAATACGGCTATAATTCAAACCTCACTCTTGACGAAATGCGCAGAGTTATAAGCGAAAGCAAGGCACTTGGCACTCATTTTTATATGTTTACGGGCGGCGAACCGCTTATTCGCAAAAGGATATTGTTACCCTTGCAAGGGAAAATAAGGATTGCATTTTCCTTGCATTTACCAACGGCACACTTGTTGATGATAAGCTTTGCGAGGATATCAAATCTTGCGGCAACCTTGCGCTTGCGCTTTCGATTGAAGGTTCTGAGGAAGTTAATGACAGCAGGCGAGGCGAGGGCGTTTATCAAAAAACGCTTAACGCTATGAAACTTCTTAAAAAGCATAAATGCCTTTTCGGCACTTCTGTTTGCTATACTTCTAAGAATTATGACAGCGTAACGAGTGATGAATTTTATGATTTTATGATAGAAAACGGCGCAAAATTTGCGTGGTATTTCCACTATATGCCTGTCGGCGCAGACGCTGATACCGAGCTTCTTTTAACTCCTGAGCAAAGAGAACACGTTTATCGCACCATTCGCCAAAACCGTAACAGTAAAACAGGCAAGCCTATTTTTACGGTCGATTTCCAAAATGACGGCGAGTTTGTCGGCGGTTGCATTGCAGGCGGACGTAACTATTTCCACGTCAACAGCGAGGGCGACGTTGAGCCTTGCGTATTTATTCACTACAGCGATTCAAATATAAGGGAAAAGAGCATTTTGGAATGTCTTAAATCTCCTCTTTTCCACGAATATTATAAGGGTCAGCCGTTTAATGATAATATGCTTCGCCCGTGCCCTATGCTTGAAAATCCGCAAAAGCTCAGGCAGCTTATTAATAAGACGGGCGCTAAGTCAACAAATCTTCTCCAGCCTGAAAGCGCAGAGGAGCTTTGCTCAAAGTGCGACCTTTATGCTCAAAATTGGGCGCCAAAGGCTAAGGAAATTTGGGAGGAGCAGGAGCGCTTCCACCCATTCACGCAGTATTACCGTGACACTCCTGAGGGCAAAAAAGAGTTTGCAAATAAGTAAATGTAGTGTTGAAAGAAATTGAGTGTTTGAATAATTTTTGTGAAATTTATAATAAACACTCCATTTCCTTCTCCTTTTTCAAAAAGTGCAACTTTTTGGCACTTTCATTTGTATATATTATAAAAATACCCCCGATGCGAATTTCCACATCGGGGGTTAGTGTTTTTAATTATTTATTTCTGTAAATAATTGCTTCTCTTTCAGGGCCGTTTGATACCATTGTGATAGGATAGCCGATTTCCTTTTCGATAAATTCAACGTAATCCTTTGTTTCCTGAGGGAGGTCGTCATAATTCTTGATACCTCTGATATCGCAGTGCCAGCCCTTCATAGTTGTGAATACAGGCTTGCATTTCTTAAGTGTCGGAGTGGTTGGGAAGTCCTTAATAACCTTGCCGTCAACCTCATAGCCTGTGCAAATCTTGATTTCTTCAAGATATGAAAGGCAGTCAAGCGCTGTCATAACAACCTGAGTAGCGCCCTGGCAAGAAACGCCGTAGCGTGTAGCAACACAGTCAAACCAGCCGACTCTTCTCGGTCTGCCTGTTGTTGCGCCGAACTCGCCCTTGTCGCCGCCGTGAATACGAAGCTCCTGCGCCTCGTCCTCGTCAAGAATTTCAGAAATAAATTCGCCTGCACCTACTGCTGATGAATAAGCCTTTGTAACAACAACGATATCCTCGATTGAATGAGGCGGTAAGCCTGCACCTACAGCACCGTAACCTGCAAGTGTTGAAGAAGAGGTTACCATAGGATAAATACCGAAGTCAGGGTCCTTAAGTGTACCGAGCTGACCCTCAAGAAGAATGTTTTTGCCCTCTTTAAGTGCGTTTTGAAGATATGCATGTGTATCGCAAACGTAAGGAGCAATCTTCTCTCTGTATTCAAGGCAGGTTTTGTAAAGCTCGTCCTCGTCAAGAAGTGGCTTGTTATATACATATTTGATAGTAAGATTTTTGAGTGTGCAGATATTCTTAAGCTTAGCCTTAAGTGTTTCGTCATCAAAAAGCTCGTTTACCTGAATACCGATTTTAGCATACTTGTCGCTGAAAAACGGAGCAATACCGCTCTTAGTTGAGCCGAATGCATTTTTGCCGAGCCTTTCCTCCTCATATTCGTCAAGCAAAATATGATAAGGCATAAGAATTTGCGCTCTTTCGCTTACTAAAAGCTTAGGATTAAGTCCTGCTTTCTTTATGTCGTCAAGTTCCGTGCAAAACTTGTTAATATCAAGCGCAACACCGTTACCGATAATACAAGTTGTGTGGTCGTAGCATACACCCGACGGCATAAGGTGAAATGCAAATCTGCCGTGCTCGTTAATAATTGTGTGACCTGCGTTTGCACCGCCCTGAAAAACGAATAACGATGTCGCTTTGGCCTGCGAATAAAATCAGTGATTTTACCTTTACCTTCGTCGCCCCAGTTTGCGCCGACAATAGCTCTAACCATTTTAAAAAATCTCCTGTTTAATTATTAAATTAAAATTTTAAAAAGCGCAGTGATGGATTGCTCACTGCGCCCTTGATTTATTATATAATAGGTATCCTGTAAAGTCAACTTTATTTTTTGATTTTACCGCCCTTATTTCCGGAATATTTAATTTTGCTGACTGAAACCTTGCCCGCAGCCGAGTCTTATTATATATTCCTTTTTTCTTATTTTTCTTTATTTTGCAGTTCTTTATTGAACCCTTTGACTTGCTTACAAAATAAATTCCGTTGCCTTTATTTGATGACACGGTACAGTTTTTAATGTTTGCCGTGCTTTTTGTAATGTATATTCCGTCGCTTTTGTTAGACGATACGGTGCATTTGTTAATCGTTGCGCTTGAGCCTTGGGTTAAATAAATTCCGTGAAGCTTTGACCCCTGTCGTTTTGTTGCTCGTCAAGGTGTTTGACTTTGATTTGATAAGGAAAATTGCATTGTCAACATAAGGCACACCTTTAACGTTAACCGTGTTTTTGTTCAAATTAACCTTGCTTGAATTTGCAAGCCTGATGCCGAAAACCTTTTGCTTTGTTTTGTATTTTTTATTGGTAAATGTTATTTTATTATTCTTAATATTGCTTTTCTTTGCTCCGTCAATCCAAATTCCCGTAGCGCTTCTTGCAACTGAAATGGTATTGTTTGATACTGTAATATTTTGAACGGAGTAATCGCCCTTTTTCGCAATTTTTTCGTTTGATTTAACAACCTCGCCGTAAAGCCTTATTCCGTAAGGCCATTGCTTCATAGACGAATCCTTGGTGTCAACAATGCTTATTATGTTTCCTGAAATTTGAGATGATTTGTCAACGGTAGGCGAATATGATTTGCCGGAGCATTTGTATGTATTGGGCCTTTGCGATTTGCTGTTAGGTTTGGGATTAATGCTCTTATAATAAATTCCTGCGCCGCAGTTGTTAATTGAATTATTGTTGATTGTGACGTTTAAAAAGCTTGAAGCAAGAACGGCATAGCCTGAAACATTGTTAAATGTGTTATTTGAAATATTAATGTTTTTCATATATTTGCCTGAAAAAACACTGTGAGCACCGACTCCACGATTAACATTTTCAAACACGTTGCCAAAATATTAATGTTTTCATTCATTGTGCCGTCGTATGAACGATTGTGACCTTTGTAATTTGGGAAGTGACTTTTTTTCAAGAATGTCAAGCTGAACGGCTTCCATATTGTCGCCGCTTTTACTGCCCTGACCCATAAAGGTGCAAGCTGTAATATTCACATTGTTACATCCGGCAAAGGTAATATGATGCCCGTTGTAGCAATCCTTAAAAACTGCGCCGTTAATTGTTATATTACTTGCATGCGCAAAGCTTAATATACTGCCGCTATTTTTATTTGCATCAAAAGTGCCGCCGTTTATTGTTATGTTTTTATAAAAATCCCTGCCGTACGGTGCATCTTGATTTTGACCTATGCAGCATGGTGCTGTTTTGATAATTTTTAATAAAAGTTGCGCCCTCGCAATTGAGTGTTGTGTTTGAATAAACCACAAGTCGGCTTGAAAGGATATATGTTCCCTCTACCGTAACGGTAAGCGGTGTAGAGGAGTCATATTTATTTTTATCAAGCGCTTTTTGAATATCAATTTCGCTTGAAAAATTATTTGCAAGCGCAGTTGCGGCAAACCCCGTGCAAGAACACAAAATCATCAGTATTGATAAAAATATTGACAGTGCTTTTCATAATTTTATCCCCTTAATTGTTAATATTATTATAACATAATTGTTTTGACATTGTAAACTATAGATAGGGTTTTCCTGTTGTAAATATCAAAAAACTATGATATTATATGTTTGATTGAAATAAACTTATTGAGGTATGAATATGAAAATTTATAATGTTATGCAATACGGCGCAAAGGGCGACGGAAAAACAAACGACGCTTTTTCCATTCAGCACGCTGTTGACGATTGTGCAAAATCAGGCGGCGGCAGGGTTGTTCTTCCGAGCGGATATGGTTTTTTACAGTGATTCAATCAGGCTTAAAAAGAATGTTGACCTCCATATCCAAAAGGGCGCTACTATTAAGGCTACAAGCAATATTGACGGATATATCAGGCCAAACAAGCTTATCAATGACCCTAAAACGGCGCTTATAGGCAATCCTGTAACAGGCAAGCCGAGTTTTGTATTTATTTATGCTTATGAGGCAGACGGCTGTTCAATTTCAGGCGAGGGTACAATTGACGCCAACGGTCACGCTTTTGTCGCTCGTAAGGACCAATATTATGTGACAGGCGATTTTTATCCACGTCCTACGGTTATGTATGTTGAAAAAAGCAATCACATTTCGTTTAGGGACTTCACGGTTGTTGACGCTCCGTTTTGGACTCTTCATCCGGCAGGCTGCGATGATGTTTTGATTGATAAAATCAGGATTTTGAATGACCTTGATGTTGCAAACAGTGACGGTATTGACCCTGACCATTGCTCAAATGTAAGGATTCTCGGCTGCCACGTAACGTGTGCCGACGATTGCATTTGCCTCAAGGCCTCCAAGGGTAACAGCGAATACGGCCCTTGTGAAAATATTATAATCGACGGCTGTACTCTTGTTTCAACCTCTGCCGCTATTAAGATAGGCACAGAAGGTGTGGGCGATTTCGAAAAATGTTATTGTTTCTAACTGCATTATCAGCCGTTCAAACAGAGGACTTTCTATCCAAATTCGTGACGGCGGTTGCGTGGAAAACGTAAGCTATTCAAATATTATTATTGAAACAAGGCGCTTTTGCCCTGATTGGTGGGGCACTGCCGAGCCTATTGTAATTACTACATTTAACCGTGACGAAAACACAAAAAGCGGCACGATTAAAAATATTCGCTTCTTTAATGTTACCGCAAAGGGTGAAAACGGCGTTCTTATTCACGGCAACGAGGATAATATTATTGAGGATGTCACATTTGAAAACTGCTCAATTGAGCTTACAAAAACAAGCAAGTGGCAGTGCGGGCTTTACGATTTGCGTCCGTGCCTTGATTACGGTGTTGAAAGCTATGATAACTCGGCATTTTTTATCCGCTATGCCAAGGATGTAAATATCAGAAAGACTAAAACACGTTGGGGCAATCTTTGCGACAGTTACAGTTATGCCATTGATGCCGCAAATGTTGAAAATCTTAATCTTTATGAGTTTGACGGCAAGAGCGCTAAGGAAAATACGGATGATATCAAAATTGACCGTGTTAAATTAAATTATAAAAAGTAAGAGGTTTAAATTATGGTAGAGCTTAGAGCGTTTAAGGTTAATAAACTTGAGGTTGAAAACACGGTTGCACCCGGCACTCAGCTTAAACTTCAAAATCAGGTTAAATATAATGTGAACTATATGGACGGCGACAAAAAGTGCATCGGCATTTTAGAACTTAGAGTGGCAGATGCAGATTTGCAGCCGTTTGAAATCAAAATTGAAGCAGTTGCGGAATTTGCCTACGGTGATGAGGATGCAAAGCCGGATATTCATACTTCGTCTTTTGACCAGCTTTTCCCGTTTGTAAGAGAGATTATTCATAACGTGACGGGATATACGGGAATGTCGGGACTTCTTATCCCGATTATCCGTCTTAATAAGGACACCGTCAAGGTCGGCGGCCCTAATGATAAAGAAACTTCACCGCTAAATTAATTTACGGCTGTGAATAAGTAGCCATAAACGTGCCGAAATAGAAAAGGATTAGGTATTCGTATTAATTTACGAATATCTAATCCTTAATTTTTTATATCAATAACATTTGAACGTTTTGTCTTAATATCCTAAAGGATACGGCGACAAAACGTTGGACACTTTGAATTT
>ENA-OQBL01000969-OQBL01000969.1-human-gut-metagenome-genome-assembly--contig:-NODE-969-length-12560-cov-3.375050_pt1 | contig 12560 bp, 17 predicted proteins | sample MGYA00242747_ERZ504553 | MGnify/ENA primary metagenome ERZ504553 (study PRJEB26092, sample SAMD00036240) | human gut metagenome | host: Homo sapiens | study: EMG produced TPA metagenomics assembly of...
ATCTTTGCCACGTTTTCCACGCCGGTACTTCCGCAAGGAAGTTAGGGAGGTGGGAAATATACATATATAGAAAAGACGTTTACTTGACGTTTTGTTCTTGGCTCTACAGAACTTCGCAAATTCTAAAATCCAGCCAAAACAAAGCAACAGTAGGTGTCTGCGGGGTATGTTTATATCCTTGGTGCGCCTTTGCCGGTCAAAGGTGCATTCAAGTGTCATTATACATATCGGCGTGGGCTTCTGCGTTGCTCGTTCAGACTGGATTGGGCAATGCGAAGGCCTTGTAGGGCGGGACGAGTAACAGGTACAGATTCCCGCGCTTTTTTTATATATAGGTATTATAAATTCTGATTTAACACATAAGAACCGTCCGGTTCGGGAATCTGCGGAAGGTCATCGGTTGACCCGACAGGCTGCATCTACATCGTGCGGATTCCCATCCTCCATTTGTTGAAATAGCTTTTCTCCGGTCAGCTTAATCACAAGAGGCCGATTCCTCTTGTACTTTACGAAACTTCTCGTAATTGATTGAAATGCAGATATATATCTGTACTTCAAAGCTCCATAACTATGCTTTCAAGTGAAAAAATGCAATGGTTTGCCATGCGTGCCACTTATCGCCGGGGGATGCAGATCAAGGCTTTGTTGGATAAAGAAGGAATCAACAATTTCATTCCCATGCGTTACGAAGTTCGTATAAGGAACGGGCGCAAGAGGCGTGAGCTGGTTCCCGTTATCAGTGATCTGATATTTGTTCATTCCGTCCAGTCCGAACTTCAGAAGGTGAAGTTCAAACTTCCGTATTTTCAATATATGATTGATATCCGCAACGGGCAGAAAATCATTGTGCCCGATGATCAGATGAGGCAGTTTATCGCTGTGGCTGGAACGTATGACGAGCATCTTATCTTCTTCAGTCCCGATGAGGTGAACCTGCGTAAAGGTACGAAAGTCCGTATTACGGGTGGTGACTTCGAGGGCTACGAGGGGGTGTTTGTAAAGGTGAAAGGTGCGAGAGACCGTCGTGTGGTTATCAGTCTGCAAGGGGTGATAGCCATGGCCATGGCGACGCTTTCGCCGGACTTGATAGAAGTGATAGAAGAGCCGAAGAAGAGATGACTTCATTTGCTACGTTAAATATTGTTATCCCTTGATTAATGGGGAAGTAAATGATCTGATAATATAAATCTTATGTATAATAATGTGTAGAACCACATTCATGCCGTCAGGCATCCGGCTCCAGCAGCTGATTCAGAATCAGTATAAGGAAATTTTAGCCAGGGAAAAGAATAATGATAAATTCATTCATCTGTATGACATTGGCGCGTATTGGGTGGCTTTCGAGCGTTCCGCCTGTAGGTTGAGCGGTTTGTTTTCTAAAAGTGAGCTGACTTTGTTTCGTGTCCCGGATTGTGTGGAATATGTGGTGATGGTTTCTGTTCCTGCCGATGAGGCGGAGGGCTGTTTGGGTGAGTACATCATTTTGCACGATGGAATTTACCGGAAAGTGTGGTCGGAGCATGTTTTGCCGATGGGGGATTATCGTCATTGGCATGAGATGGCTGTGAGGTCTGTTTTGTTGTAAAGAAAAGTATGCGGACTTCGTGGACCAAGTAAGTGGTGTTACTTTGCTTACGAAGATATCTTACTTTTTTCAATGGAATATGGTCATCCGTCATGCTCTATAGGGAATACCCTGAAAAATCCTTCAAAAGCTTCAGCCTGCTCGCAAACGCCCTACCCGTGGGCATTCCGGCTGAAGGATTGGGTTCAGGAATCCTTCAGCTGGGGGTGGAATGTTTCAGCCGAACTGATCTTCCTCCGATTCTTAGGGAATCGTTTTTCCTGAAGGATATTTTCCGGCTGAAACATTTCACAATGCATATCCTTCAGCCGGAATGCCGACAGGCAGGGTGTTTGCGGAGTGGCTGAAAGATCTGAAGGAAAAAAAAGGCGTTTCGGCATGTAGATACCGTTATGGAAAAAATAACAGGTCAAATTTTTAAAAGCTCTTGTTCTTTCAATGAAAACGTCTTGTTCATTTTTTTTAAAGACCTTGTTCTTTTCGGAAAAGAACAGGATCTTTTAAGGGTTAGTAACGTGTATGCCGGAAGGTTGGTAACGTGTCACCCCACACGTTACTAATGTGTGGGGTGTAAGATTAGTAATGTTGCAGGCGGAAGATTGCATATCTTGCTAGTGATACAATCATAAACGTATGAAGTTTCAGTATATAAAAGATAAAGTTAGTGCTTATTTCACTAAGGGGAATGAGCGTAGTGTTGCGGTGAAGAAAAATATCGCCGTTTCATTAGTGTTGAAATGTATAAGTATTTTAGTTTCCTTGCAGGTCGTTCCATTGACCATCGGTTATGTTAATCCTACGAAGTATGGCATTTGGCTGACGTTGAGTTCCATTATTGCCTGGCTGTCTTATTTTGATTTGGGGTTTGCCCACGGATTTCGTAATCGTTTTGCTGAGGCAAAAGCAAAAGGGGATATGAAGTTGGCAAAAGAATATGTCAGTACTACATATGCAGTGCTCTTCTTGCTCTTTTCCGTAATTTTATTGATAACCTTGGTGGTGAATAATTATTTGGATTGGAGTCGTATTTTAAATATTGATCCTGTTTATAAGGATGAGCTGAGTCTGGTTTTCGGTTTGTTGGCATGCTTCTTTTGCCTGAACATTGTGGCAAGTGTCTTTACTACCATGCTGACGGCAGATCAAAAGCCTGCTTTAGCTTCGCTTATAAGTACAAGTGGTCAGGTACTGGCTTTTGCTTGTGTCTATGTATTGACTAAAACCACAAAGGGAAGTCTGAGTGCTTTGGCTGTTTCTTTTTCAGCTATACCGTGCCTGTTTCTTTTAATTGTTTCTATTATTGTGTATCAAACTAAAAAATACAAGATTGTAGCCCCTTCGTTGCGTGACGTTCGCTTTTCGTTGGTGCGGAGTGTTGTTGGTTTGGGTGGACAGTTTTTTGTTGTTATGTTTTCTATGCTTTTTATTTTTCAACTTACTAATATCATTTTGTCAAGAGTGCAAGGCCCAGAAGCAGTTACGCAATATAATATTGCTTATAAGTATTTTAATGTACTTAACATGGCTGCAAATATTATTTTGACTCCGTTTTGGTCAGCATTTACTGATGCTTATATTAAGAGAGATTATAATTGGATGCGTGGTACGCTAGAAAAACTGGAGAAATTATGGTTGTTATGTATTCCTATTTTAGTTTTAATGGTACTGAGTTCTGATCTCTTATATAAATTTTGGATTGGTGATTCTGTAGCTGTATCTTTTTCATTATCATTTTGTATGGCAATATATGTATTATGTCAGACGGGAGGAAATATGTATATGTTTCTTATTAATGGAACGAGCAAAATACGTTTGCAACTAATCATTTATTTGTCATTTGCTTTGGTTTCTATTCCGTTGATGAAGTATTGTTGTAAGTATTATGGTATAGAAGGTATACTGATAGTTCCTACTACGGTATTTATTTTGCAGGCCTTTATTGGAAGAGTGCAGATATTGAAGATGATAAATGGTACGGCTAAAGGAATTTGGCTGAAGTGAAATGAAAAACAATATGAATTATCCCCTAATTTCTGTCATAACTGTTTCTTATAATGCAGTTTTAACAATTGAACAAACCATTCTTTCCGTCATTAACCAAACTTATCTGAATATTGAGTATATCATCATTGACGGTGGAAGTACGGATGGAACGGTTAATGTAATAAAAAAGTATGCGGATAAAATCGCTTATTGGGTGAGTGAGTCGGATAAGGGAATTTATGATGCGATGAATAAAGGAATTGCTTATTCGCATGGAGAATATTGTAATTTTATCAATGCAGGTGATAAATTTTGTTCCTCATCTATATTGAAACAGGTCATGGACTTTAATCATGTGGCAGATATAATAGTTGGTCAGGATTTACATGTTAATGAACATAATAAAATAGTATCACGCAGTGTATTACCTCGAAGATATAATCTTCTGCATTTTTATATAACTACCATACCTCATCAAAGTTGCTTTATAAGGGCCTCTTTATTAAAAAAGTATTATTATGATACATCTTTAAAAATAGTATCAGACTGGAAATTCTATTTACAATCAATCGTTTTAGGTGGGCATAGTGTGGCTGCGTATAACAATGTTATTGTGATATGTAATCCCAGAGGAGCCAGCAGTGATAACAACCGGATAAAAGAAGAACGCGAAAAAGTGCTTAAAGATCTACTCCCAGCTTATATTGTCAATGATTATCAGTGTTTATCCTGTTTGGGAGAAGAATTTATTGAAAACGCTCTTTTTTTATTTAATAATCATTGGATAAGATTTTTAGTAAAAAAGGGGCTTGCAATAATGGTTAAATAGTAAGAATATTTAAATAGTTTATTTATGAAAATAGTAGTGTTCAAAGGAGGACTGGGTAATCAACTCTTTCAGTATGCATTTTATAAATACCTTTCAAGAAAGGATGAAACCTTTTATTTCTACAATGATGCTTGGTATAATGTGAGCCATAATGGATTTGAATTAGATAAATATTTTAAAACTGATGATTTGAAAAAATGTAGTAGGTTTTGGATAATTCTGTTTAAAACCATTTTATCAAAATTATACCATTGGAAAATATATGTAGTAGGTTCTGTAGAGTATCAATATCCTAATCATTTGTTTCAAGCTGGATATTTTTTAGACAAAAAGTATTATGACGAAAATACTATTGATTTTAAACATCTTCTTTTGTCGGAAAAGAACCAATCATTGCTGAAGGATATTCAAAACTCAAATAGTGTTGGCGTGCATATAAGAAGAGGTGACTACATGACCAAACAAAATTTGGTTATATTTGGAAATATTTGTACGCAGAAATATTATCATGATGCCATAAGAATAATAACAGAGAAAGTAAATGATGCTGTCTTCTATGTTTTTTTCTGATGATATTAGCTGGGTACAAACTCATTTGGATATACCCAATGCTGTTTATGTGAATTGGAATACAGGAGAATCCAGCATCTATGACATGTATTTGATGTCTTCCTGCAAATACAACATTATAGCCAATAGTACTTTTAGTTATTGGGCGGCACGATTAAATAAAAAAAGCTAATATGGTGATTTATCCCTCAAAGTGGTATAATACATTTACTCCTGATATTTTTCCTGAATCATGGTGTGGAATCTAAAAATGGATAGAATGATAATTACTCAGCTTATTTTTCTGCTCTTTATTATTTTTTTTTATAAGATATAAAAAGAAGGCTGTTCTTTATATAATACCATTGTCTTTGTTTTTACAATGCTTCCTGTTGTAAGAATAGGGGTACGTATATTGGTCTTTGTGATGCGATAAATTTTGTTATATACGGGTATATTCTTGGTCGGAAAGATGCAAGGAAAGCTATATTCTGCAATCCATTGTTTTTACCTTTGTTTGGTAATTTTATATTGTTGGTTATTAATTGCTTTGTATGGAACTGGAACGGACTTCATTGTATGTGTTGTGGAAACAATATCAATGAATACTTTTGCACTTGCATTTATCTATTTTTTGCGAACAAGAACGATATTAAATTAATTGTAATCTTTATTTGAAAGTGTTTTGGGTGTTATGTATATATGGAATTATAGAGTTTCTATTAAATTATAATATAATTCTATATTGGCTGCAATCTCAGACTGATTTATCTTTTTGGGTAGATCATACCAATGATATCCGATATGGATATGGGCGATATAATTCATTTTTTCATTTTCCCATAACATTTGGAGATGCGTGCGTTGTATTCTTTTATTTTCTTACCTTCTTCTATAGTAAATATGAAGGAGTATTTATATCAAGGAAATCTTATATTAAGACTTTGTGTTTGCTTCTTATCGGTGTTTTTCTTGCTAATTCACGTGCCACTATTCTTGCATTAGTATTTGGATTGTTGCAATTTGACTATATAAGAAAGCCTAAAACTCTATTAATCGCTTTTTCTATCTTTTTAATTATGGTCTTGCCGTTTTCTGATTATATATTAAATGTATATCATTCCATATTTGATTTTACGGGTAATTATGATGTTGGTGGAAGCTCTATGGATATGAGAATGAGACAATTAGATATTTCTCTTTTTCTGTTTTTACAAAACCCTATATTTGGTGGTGGCTTGAGTATGATTTATTATTTAATGACAGATATATCAATCCCGGAACTTGCAGGTGCGGAGTCTCAATTATTTTATTTGTTGATTGAACGTGGTTTGTTAGGTATATTGGGATATCTATGGCTGATAATTTCAATGTGCAAATTATTGCCTTCATATAGAAAGTTCAACATGGTTTTTGTTGGTATCTGGGTATTGGCTTCTTTCGTATCATTAACAGTGGGATTATATATAAATTTTCCGATTATATTTTTGCTCATTATATATAAGAGTCAGAAACTTAATTTATTAAAAAGATAATGTTCTCTATTATTATTCCTCTATATAACAAGGCTGATTATATTGCAGAAACACTGAAGTCAGTTCTGAATCAAACATATTGTGATTATGAAGTAATCGTGGTGAATGATTCATCGACAGATAATAGTTTGGAAGTGGCTTCTAGTTTTCAGGATGAACGAATTCATATTTATACAAAAGAAAACGAAGGTGTATCAGCAGCACGTAACTATGGTATTATGCATGCTAAATATGATTATATTGCTTTTCTGGATGCAGATGATATTTGGGAATCTGATTATTTGGAATGCCAAAAGAAGTTGATAGAAATCTATCCTGATGCTGGGATTTATTCTACTGCTTTCTACTCTTTGGAAAAGGGGAAACGGAAACTTCGTAATGTATTGATTAACGAACACACACACTTCCTTGTTCATGATTATTTTAAAGAATCCGTAATGAATGGATTATCCATTTGCTGGACTAGCTCCTTGTGCTTAAAAAAAGAAATGATAAAGGAGATACCAATGTTTCGAGTAGGTATTAAGCGTGGTGAGGATTTGGACCTTTGGCTTAGAATAGCGTTGAATTATGATGTAGCCTATTTGAACCTTCCGAAAGTCTTTTATAGAACAGGGTTATCTGATAGTCTTACATCAGATTATTCTAAAAATGGAGAATTTCCTTATTACGAGTGGTTTAACTTTACATCGGAAAGTTCTTATTATAGAAAGTATGTGATTTTAGTTGTGTATATACATGCAAAAAATGCATTTATACATCATGATTACGATACATGTTTGGCCGAGTTGTGGAGTGTTAAAACTATTGTTTGGAGATTCAAATGGGCAGAGCGATTATTATTACTAGTAATTTCATGGATAAAAAGTAAATAATGAATATCATTTATTTTGTTCCCAATATTACCATTGCAGGAGGTATATTCCGTATAGTGTCAGACAAGATGAATTATTTGGCGGAAAATATGGAAGGACGGCATTTTTTTTGGCATATTATGGTAATGGACAGGAAAAACCTATATATCCTTTGCACCCGAACATTCAACTGTTACCTATTGATATAGAGTGGAAGGTAGGCTTTGGAAAGAAAATTAATAGAGTATGGAAAAATATAAGTATTATACGTCACATATTTAAAAAATATAAGATAGATATTGCTGTCAATGCCAATGCTCCTTTATTGATATGGATATTACCATTTATTTGTCGGCGGATAAAGAAGATCCATGAGTTTCATTTTTCTTATAAAGGACAACAGATATTAGATGAGGAAATTTTTAAATCGCGAGGAAAGAAATTTTTAGTTCAATATTTAAGAAAGTGTTGTTTGACAAAATTCGATAAGGTAATTGCATTAACAGAGTCTGACAAGAAAATGTGGAATTTACCGAATATATTTGTAATACCTAATTTTAGCAATATACAACTACATGAAAGAAATGGTAGAAAAAGCAAAGTTGCTATATCAGCAGGTAGATTAGAATCTGTAAAAGGTTATAATCGATTGATTGCAGCTTGGGTGATAGTTGCACAAAAGTGTCCGGACTGGCAATTGGAAATTTGGGGTGAAGGAAGTCTGCGAGAAAGTCTTCAACGACAAATTGATGCTTTGCATCTTTCATCAGTTGTTCATCTGAAAGGTGTTTCACCTAGTATAGGTGAAGTATATTCTCATTCTTCTTTTTTTGTCATGTCATCTTTGTATGAAGGTTTCCCGTTGGTATTGGTGGAGGCGATGAATTGTGGCTTGCCTTGTGTTAGTTTTGACATTACTGGAGCAAATAGTATCATAGACAATGGTAAGAATGGATTTTTAGTGCCGGATAATGATGTAAATGCCTTGGCGGAAGCTTGTATAAAATTGATAGAAAATAAAGTATTACTAGAAGATATGGGTAAGCAGGCTTATATGTCGGGAAAATGCTTTTCAAAACCAAAGGTAATGCAAAAATGGTTAGACCTGTTTAGGGAACTGATGAGAGAATAAACCGCATGATTGGAAAGAAATATAACTACATACAAATTAGTTTACTATTAATATGTTAGAAAAGAAAATTGCATTGTTGACTTCTGTTACATTTAATAATATTGGTAACGGATTTATAGATTTGGGTGCTGAAGCTGCTTTGATGAAAGCATTACCGCTTAATGCTGAATTATTTAAAGTTAGCTCAAATGCTAATTTTGCAGCTACAATGGGACAAATGTTCATGCTGAAAGAAAACCCAATAATAAATTGGTTATGGGTACATACCATGCAAAGGGCTGCTAAAAAGCTTCATGACCGTTCATACAAAACGTAAAAACGCAAAATATCTTTAGTATGGCCAGTATGGTTAAATGTGATTATTTTATAATTCCGGGATGTGTATTAACTGTTCCATTTTTTACGATTTATGGAGATTTAATAAAGAGAAAAGCAGAACAAGGAAGTAAGATTATTTTTTTAGGTGCAAGCGGAAACTTCTATACAGAATATGAAGTCAAATTTGTTTCTGAATATTTAAGAAAATTGCGGCCTTACGCTATAATGACCCGTGATAGCCTTGCCTATAAGTACTATGCAAATTTTACAAAAAATAGTTATAATGGAATAGATAATGTGTTCTTTGTGAATTTACTTAATTTACCCCAAATAGATACTGATTTAACACCGTATGTAGTATTGAATATTGAAGAACCTAAGCATTATAGGATAAAAGAAGAACTGAAAATATTTTTAAAGAAAAGAATATTGTTTATTCTTATCATAAGCCTTTTCCTTATACAAAAGTTAGTAAGTTAGTAAAAAATGGAGTGATAGTATCTGATAATCCAATGGATTATTTACTCCTTTACCGGAATGCTTCAGAAGTTTATTCTGATAGAGTACATGCTTGTATCCCTACTTTGGCATTTGGAAATAAAGCAAGATTGTTTAGCAATAGTCCTAGGATAGCCTTGTTTGAAAATGCGAAAATTCCTGATGTAAGGGAAAGACTTGTCAGCATAGAAGGATTAAAAGAAATGCAGGACAAACAAATTGCATTTCTAGCTTCATTATTACAGTAATAAAGAGAATGGTAATATGAATATATTGTTTTTTATCGTGTTTATCCTAATTATGGTGGTGTTGAGGTAGTGACAACTGTACTTGCCAATCGTTTTATAAAGGATGGACATGGTGTTATCATAGCTTCAATAGAACAACCGCATATTGAACTAGCTTGTCAATTACTACCAGATGTAAAGCTTGTCAAATTAGACTATCCTGTTTGTTCTATAAAAAATATGAGGAAGTTACATCGATTAATTATAAATGAAAAATTGATATTATAATTAATCAGTGGGGACTTCCTTTTATGTCAACATTACTGTGTAGAGTGGCTATAAAAATGAACATCATGTAAATTGATTTCGGTATTACATGGTGCTCCAAATACGTCTAAATTAATTATTAAGGCACGTGATAAATGTGAAACAGTTTATAACCCTTTTTTGAAATACATATATCATGCTATAATGTATCTAAAAGAAGAGTTGGTAAAAGCTAGCATTCGTTATAATTGTAGCCATTGTGAAAAATATGTTCTTCTTTCATCTCATTTTATCAAGCCGTTAAGTGATTATGCACATATAAAGAGAACTGAGAATATTATAGCAATAGGCAATCCTGTTACTATTCCTGTGTATTTTGAAGAATGGGAGTTAAAACAGAAGAAGAAGCAGCTGTTATATGTAGGAAGAATGGATTATGAAAATAAACGAGTAAATAGAATAGTGGAAGCTTGGAAAGTTCTTTATGAAAAATATGTTGATTGGGAACTTGTTTTGGTGGGAGAAGGCCCTTATAAAAGTACATTGGAAGAATATATTAGAAGATATGATATTCAACGTGTTTGTTTCAAAGGCTTTCAAGTATCTCCTCCCATACAACATTATAAGGAAGCTTCTATATTTTTATTGACTTCTGATTTAGAAGGGTTTGGATTAGTAGTTATTGAAAGTATGAGTTATGGAGTGGTCCCAGTTGTGTATGGAAGTTATGAAGCTATATATGACATCATAGACAATGGAAAGTCTGGCTTAATAACTCCGATACCTTATAATAGTCAAAAAACAATTGACTGCATCAGCTTGCTAATCGAGAATGAAAAATTAAGAAAAGAAATGGCAAAGGAAGCCATGTGTAAGGCGAAATGTTTTACAATTGATTCTGTTATTACAAGGTGGTATAATCTGTTTGAAGAAGTATTATAAACTTCCATAAAAATAAATTATCATTTAATTTATGCTCCCTCTATTGCTTAATAAAATCATACAAACAGATAAATTGCTGTTTTTACATTTGGTTACTCAGAAAAACAGAATTTACACCTTTCTCAACCCCGTATCTTACCTCATAGCTTTAGAAAACAAATCCCTATTTGAACAATTCGATGGTATTTTTGCCGATGGCTCTTTACTGGTTTCTGCCATAAGATTAGTATACGGAAAGCGAGTGACCAGACGTAGTTTTGATATGACCTCCCTTGCTCCCGAATTGTTGAATTACCTCATGGAAAGCCGTAAAACGCTCTATATCGTAGCCTCGGGTCAAGAACAAGTGGAGTGTTCTGTGAGGATATTTCAAGAGCAGTATCCGGAGTTACGCATTGCAGGGTTCAGGAACGGATATTTCTCTTCGGATGCTGAAATGAATAAGGAAGCTTCTCATATAGTCGAATTAAATCCGGATTTTCTGATAGTAGGTATGGGGGCCTTGATGCAGGAAAAGTTTCTGCTTAAGGTGAAAAAAAGATGGGTTACCAAGGCATCGGCTTTACGTGTGGTGGCTTTGTTCACCAAACGGCAATGAATAGGATGCACTATTATCCGAACTGGGTTGATAAGATGAATTTGCGTTTCGTTTATAGAATGTATAAGGAGAAACATACACGTACAAGATATCTGCAAGCTGCATTCTTGTTTCCGGTACGCTTTTATCGGGGGAAAAGAATTTTTCCGGATGAAAAGAGCAGACTTTGCTTATTGCCATGTAAATAATGGAGAATGGCAACAACAGGACGAAGATAGCAGTAGGAATAATTTTCCGAGTATTTTAATACATCTGTTTCATGCTGCAAATATAAATTAAAATTCATAGGAATAGTGAAATTAAGAACTCTAATATTTCTGGGGGGACTCTTTGGAGGAATGAATGTTATCAAAGGGCAGGCTTTTTATGGTACTACAGGACTACTTCATGCACCTACTGCCGTTATGCAGAAAGATAAAACCGTTATGCTGGGAGGAAATATGCTGGATGTAAATATACTTTCCCGATATTGGGTGAGAAGTGAATATCATCCCTATACCTATAACTATTATATAAATTGTACTTTGTTTCCTTGGCTGGAAGTAGCATATACTTGTACGTTGGTAAAGGGGATACATGGTTCTTCTTATTGGCCTCAGCAAACTTGGGGCAGGTTTACCAATCAGGACAGATCGTTTCATTTCCGGTTGAGGGCATGGAAAGAAGGCTGGTGGAAGGCTTGGACGCCTCAGGTAGTGATTGGTGCGAATGATCCGGGAAGCCATTCTTCAAATGGAGGTGGAGACATAGATTTGGGGGGGCGGTGGTAGCGGAAACCACAATTACTTGACACGTTATTATCTGGCGGCAACGAAACATGTTGAATTTAGTGGAATAGGTACAGTGGGGGGTTCATGTAGCTTGGGTTATCGGTAAAGCTATGAGTGATGTGCATTATAGCCGTCCTGCTGCAGGGATAAACTTTCACTTTGGCATAAAGGGCGAAGGTTTCTGGCAGAAAGCTCTGAATGGATTTAATCTGATGGCGGAAGTGTGTCCCGGACATGCGGAAGATCTGCATACAGCAACTTATACTGTGAATGTGGGTGGAACTTATTCAATATGGAAAGACCATATCAATCTTATTGCTGAACTGAATGACGGTAAATTTTTTTAGCGGAGGTATATTCTTTAAATTACATCTCAAATAACTGACTTGATTTCTAGTGGATGAAGCATTATAAGAATAGCCGGAATCACTTGGAAAAAAGGTAGTTCCGGCTATTCTATATAACGATATTTG
>ENA-OQBL01000970-OQBL01000970.1-human-gut-metagenome-genome-assembly--contig:-NODE-970-length-12554-cov-5.915104_pt1 | contig 12554 bp, 12 predicted proteins | sample MGYA00242747_ERZ504553 | MGnify/ENA primary metagenome ERZ504553 (study PRJEB26092, sample SAMD00036240) | human gut metagenome | host: Homo sapiens | study: EMG produced TPA metagenomics assembly of...
CAGCATCCTATAATATAGGGGCGAGATATTTTATAAGGGAACTTTTAAAACCCCTTCCGGCAACGGAAAGGTCTTTACTGGAGGCAAAAGTCCCTCCTGTAAAGCGTAGAACCTCATGTGTTTATGCAGATCTGAGGAAACTCCATTCAGAAATGGAACGTTTAAAAGCAGCATAGATACAGGCAGATATACAGTGGACTACCTGTAATGTGGGAACCTGCCATATCTGGCATGGGAAATGCGCATAACTGCGCATCTAAGTTACAGGCGTATCCGCCGATATTCAGTCTGACGCCTAAAGCGTCTGGAAGCACGCGACTTCAGTCGTGTGAGGATAAAGTTTTTAATTCACGATCTTGATTATGAAGAACTGACAGATTACAGGAAATTATATAAATATTTAAAGAAACGTCTGATTGATGGAAAAATGACATATATTTTCCTTGATGAAATTCAGAATGTAACAGATTTTCCGAAAGTGCTGGACAGTCTTTATATTAAAAAAAACATAGATATTTATGTGACTGGTTCCAATGCATATATGTTGTCCAGTGAGATTGCAACTATGATTTCAGGAAGATATATTCAGATTGAAATGTTGCCGTTGTCTTTTAAGGAATATATGAAGAGTACTGGCAGTATGAATGACAGAGGAATCAAATATGCTGAGTATTTGCAGAATAGTTCATTTCCGTTTACACTGGAATTAAAAAATCAGCCAGATGAGATCAGAGATTATCTGGAAGGAATCTATAATACGATTGTTGTAAAGGATATTATAAACAGGAAAAAAATCACAGATACTATGATGCTTAAGAGTGTCTTAAGATTTGTGTTTGATAATATAGGAAATCCATTGTCATCAAAAAAAATTGCAGATACGATGACCTCAGAAGGGCGAAAAATTGATACAAAAACGGTGGAAAAATATCTGGAGGCTTTTAGCGAGAGTTATATTATATATCAGGCAAAACGTTATAATATAAAGGGAAAACAATATTTAAAAACTCTTGAAAAATATTATATAGTTGATATTGGAATGAGGTATATGCTTTTAGGATCGAGGCAGGCAGATGCAGGACATGTTCTGGAAAATATAGTCTATCTGGAATTGTTACGTCGAGGATATGATGTGTATGTTGGAAAAATCAATTCATATGAAGTGGATTTTGTGGCACAGAATAAAAAGGGAACAGTATATTTCCAGGTGGCACTGACTGTACGAGATGAAAATACACTTTTGAGAGAATTAAGACCATTACAGGCGATACGAGATCATTATCCAAAGATTATCTTAACAATGGATGAAGAACCAGAAGAACAATATGAGGGAATTCGACGTATTAATGCCAGAGACTGGTTATTGGGGATTGTAGACTGAGCAAGTAGCGAAGCGGATTGCGAATGTCCGCTGTTATAATTTATACAAATGTAAATGGATACCTGATTCCTAATCTCACCTATAAATCCGGTGAGCAGATGGAGCAACTTGGCAAGTATGGTTTTCTTCGCAGAGATTATCTGAAGAATCATCGAAACTCAACGTATCAGGTGATACTTTTGCAGGATACGATTGGCGAGCATCTGCTGGAAGTGGATAAGGCTGCCAGAGAACGGGAAGAAATTATTCTGAAACAGTTGGAAGAAAAAGATCCATTGCCGGATAAGGAGAAAAATCAGATGGCATGGGTAAGAGCTGCCAATCAGCACAGAGCGATTGCAGAAGAGATTATTCTCAAGGAATTGATTTATGTTTAAATGAATGTGATGAGGTCGTGGAATGCGACCTCATTGTTGTATGAGAATATAAAATTGCAGTAGGCAGAACGAGAAAAATAGGGTAATATAACAATAACCTGTTGGTGCGATTTTGAAATGCCAAGTTGGCATTTCAAATTATAGAAGGGAATCAATAATGAAAAAAGAGATAATAGTAGCAAATAATATTGATAACATTTACGATGAAATAAATGCATTGATCAGAGAAAAGAAAACGGATGTAAAGAAAGTTGTGAACGATGCCATTATCTCACTTAACTGGGGAATTGGAAAAAGACTTAGTGCGGAGTTCACCGGAGATAATAAGCCTGAGTATGGAAAAAAAGTTGTTGCAGAAGTCAGTAAACGTTTGGAACAGGAGTATGGTTCTGGATTTGATAAAACATCAATTTCGAGAATGATTAAATTTTATCAGGAATTTCCTGACTTCGAAAAAGTTGCGACATTGTCGCAACAATTGACCTGGTCACATTTTGTAGAGATTTTGCCAATAAATGACGAGTTAAAGAGAGACTTTTATGCTGCAATGTGTATGCAAGAGAACTGGTCAGTGAGGACATTGCGTGAAAGAAAAAAATCTATGCTTTATGAACGCACTGCAATATCGAAGAAACCAGAAGAAACAATAAAAAATGAGATTGCCGAATTACGGGATGATGGAAAAATGAGTCTGGATCTTTTTTACAGAGATCCATACATGCTTGATTTTCTTGGTTTACGTGATACTTATAGTGAAAAAGATTTGGAAAATGCCATTCTTGCGGAATTAGAAAAATTTATTTTGGAAATGGGATCGGATTTTGCGTTTTTGGCAAGGCAGAAGCATTTTGTGCTGGATGGTAAAGACTACTATATGGATTTATTGTTTTATCACAGAGGTTTGAAAAGGCTGGTTCTTGTTGAGTTAAAGCTTGGAGAATTTGAACCGCAAGATAAAGGACAAGTCGAACTGTATTTGCGATGGTTGGAAAAAAATGAAAGAGTAGAAGGTGAAGAAAGTCCGGTTGCTCTTATATTATGTGCAGAAAAATCGCAGGAAACCATAGAATTAATGCAATTGGATCATGGAAACATCCACGTGGGACAGTATATGACTAAAATGCCTCCAAAAGAACTTTTAGAACAGAAGTTATCACTTGCTATTGCAAATGCAAGAGAGCTATTGGAACAGAGGAAAGAAGAATAAAGGTTTTCAATTTAATAATGAAATGCAAGATAGGCGTGAGTCATAAAAATATGACTTGCGTCTTTTTCTTTTTGCAGAAAGGCGTGAGACATAAAAATATGGCTTGCGTCTTTTCTGTTTGGAAAGGTAAAAAAATGTATATGTTTTGTCATAATTTGACGTATGGAAAAAGAAAGCAGGGGGTGTTATTATATTGTTAACAAAAGAAGTACTTCTAAAATAACAAAAGGACAAAGCAGGTAAAAGAAAGGAGTTTTTATGAGGAAAAAGATGATTAGCCTGATGATGACAGTCGCTATGGGGACAGTCATGATTAGTGGAGCAACAGTTGTAAAAGCGGATTCAGACGAAAAAGAAACCGTTAAATTAGCGGTGTGGTCTTCTGGAGCAGCAGATAATTTTCAGAAAGGTGCAGATGAATTTAATAAGCGCCAGGATAAAATTAATTTTGTAGTTGAAATGCAATCAGGAGATTATAGCCAATATCTTGGAGCAAAGGTGGCATCTAATGATCTTCCGGATATGTTTTTCCTGAATCCATATGCACAGGTGCAGCAGTTTGCAGCAACAGACAGAATTGTGGATTTGAGCGAGGAAGGATTTGCAACAAAGATTTATGATTCTGTAAAAGATGCATGTAGCTATGATGGAAAAATTTATGCGTATCCAATGGCTCTGGAAATGCTGGGAGTTTATTATAATCAGGAGTTATTTGAAAAGGCCGGAATTACAGAAGTACCGAAAACATTCTCACAAATGAAAGAAGTATGTGAAAAACTTCAGGCAAGTGGTATTACACCATTTGCGGCCACCTATAAAGATGCATGGACATTGAATCATTTATTTAGCTGTCTGCAGGGAGCCGCAGTTGGAGACTATGAGTCATGGGTTGCAGATATGAATGCAGGAAAAGGAAGTTTCAGGAATGATAACTCTTCACTTGAATTTGAGTTTATGGATATGATGAAAGAAAATTCCGGTGGAAATTATATGGATGCAGATTCCACATCAGGATTTAATGCATTTGCATCAGGTGAAGCTGCTATGATTGTGACCGGAGAATTTTCTCTTCTGAATGCACAAAGTATTAATCCGGATTTACAGGTTGGTCTGTTTGGAGTACCACTTACAGAAAATGAGGAAGATGCAAAACTTGATGTAGATGTAGGAATTTGTATTGCAGTAAATCAGAATACTCCACATCTGGATGCAGTGCGTGAGGTTCTGAATTATCTGAGTGATAACACAGATGAAAATGGATGGATGCATTATAGTGCTGATTCGATGGGCGCAGCACCACCTGCAATGGATTTTACAATGTCAACAGAATATCAGTATTTCGAAGATTATAAAAATTATATGTCAAATAACCAGACAAGACCATGGGTATACTCACAGCTTGAGTCAGGCGCTGGCGATATGATTGGACCGGTAATTCAGGGATATTTTGCCGGAACAACGGATATGGACACTACTTTAGATCAGTTAGATTCGAAATTTTCAGAGCTTCTTGAGTAAAGTAAAATCGGGAAATGTATAAGTGGTAACAGAAGCTTCTGCAGAAATGTTGCAGAAGCTTTTGTTATCAGAAAGGAAAATAATTTTATGTTGGATTGTTGTAAAAAAAATAAATGGTTTTATTTTGGTCTTACGATTCCGTCGATGTTATTATACGTTCTTGCACTTGCAGGTCCATTGCTTTTAGGAACACTTCCGGCGTCTTTTTATAATTGGAATTTAATAAAAGGAAATAAAGATTTTGTCGGTCTGGGAAATTACACTAAGCTTCTTGGAGACGAGACATTTATTCATTCTGTGGTATTTACTTTAATTCTGGCGGTAATATCAATTTTAATGTCAAACTTGATCGGCTTTGTAATAGCATATTTTTTAGATTCAAATGTACGGTGTAAAGGCGTAATACGTTCTTTGTTTTTTATTCCTAATATTATCAGTGGTGTAATGGTTTCTTTTGTATGGTCTTTTATTTTTACAGGAGCCATTCCAAATCTGGCCAAAATTTTGCATATAGATGCATTGGCTAATATCAGCTGGTTTGGAAATGCAGGTACTGCGGCTTTTACAGTTATTTTAGTAACAACATGGCAGTCTACCGGTTTTCTTATGATGTTATACATTACAGGATTGCAGACAATACAAAAAGATGTGTTGGAAGCAGCTGTTCTGGACGGATGTACAGGAATTAAGAAAATTATTTATATCCAATTGCCATTGTTAATGCCGACAATTACAATTAATCTCTTTGTATCAATTGCAGGAGCTTTCAAAGCATTTGACATTCCGTTATCACTGACTGGTGGAGGTCCGGCAAATAGTACACAGACAATTGCACTGAATATATATAATGATGCATTTGGTTCGTTTAAAATGGGATATGGCTCTGCAAAATCTATAATACTGTTTTTACTGGTAGGTATTATTGCATTGATTCAGCTTAAGATCACTAGAAAAAGGGAGGTACAGATGTAAAGTGGAAAAAGAAGGAATGAATAAAACAGTAGTTTTAAAAAGCATTTTGTGGCTGTGCCTTGGAATTATCTTTATACTTCCGGTTTTTCTTATTATCATGAATGCGTTTAAACCGAATAATGATATATTAACCTCATTTATCTCATTTCCCAAAAGTTTATATCTGGAAAATTTTTCTGAAGCAATGCGGATTATGAACTTTTGGACAGTATTTCGCAATACGTTGTTTGTGACGGTATGTACTGTCATAGTTGCCAGTGCCGTGTCTTTTATGAGATGCATATGGAATTTCACATCTTCCTCAAAAAAAAGGTGACAAATTATACACATTGTTTGTAGTAGGACAGATTATTCCATTTCATGCAGTTATGATTGCAATTTCTATGTTATCTACAAAACTGGGACTGACTAACACGCATTTAGGACTGATTATATTTTATAGTGGGTTTTATACATCATTTGGTGTTATGACATATGTTGGTTTTCTGAAGAGTGTGCCAAGAGAGTTGGAAGAAGCTGCTGCAATTGATGGTGCGGGACCTTTCAGAACAATGGTGCAGATTATTTTGCCACTGGTAAAATCCACAACAGTGACAATTGGCATTTTGTTTTTCCTTTGGACATGGAATGATCTGTTACTTCCGAGTATTATGATCAGCGATGTGAACCTTCGTACAATTACAGTTAATTTATATATGTTTAAATCTTCTACTAATGCTCAATGGAATCTTTTGATTGCAGGATTAGTTGTAAGTATGATACCAATTATAATTATTTATATTGTAGGACAGAAACATATTACAAGCGGTTTAACAGCGGGTGCAGTAAAATAAAAAAGACAGGAGAAGTAAAGATGAGTACATTTTATGAAGATAATATGAACATAAAAAAGATAAACGGTTTTACACTTCAGCAGGTATCAAGGGATGTATGGGCAATTGATGAGTTTGGTATAGATATTATGTATTTGATTATTGGAACGGAAAGAGCCCTATTGATTGATACTGGTATTGGAATAGGAAATATACGGTCAGTAGTAGAAACAATGACTCATCTGCCTTATGATGTAGTAAATACGCATCATCATTATGATCATGTGGGTGGAAATGGGCGCTTTTCAATGGTTTATGCACATAAAAAAGGCAATCCCGGTTATTCAGGAACAGAATAATCTGCAGTCACGTAAGGAATTTTTCCGTTCACAGGAAGCCCGTCCAGAATACAATTATGAAGCAAGCCTGGAATTTGATGCATCAATTATGGGTGACTTTGAGATGAAAGGTAATAGAGGAAGGATTTGTTTTCCATCTTGGAAATAGAGATCTGGAGGTTTTGGATACACCAGGACATACTAAAGATGGAATTTGTTTATTAGACAGAAAATACAGATTGCTATTTTCCGGAGATACTGTTGTAAGTACGCCAGTATTGATGTTTGATATGTTTTCTGATACAATGAGCACATATTTGGAATCATTGAAAAAATTAGCTCAATTAAGAAATTCATATGAACTTATTTTTCCGGGCCATTATCTCCGACCAATCGGAAGCATCTATATAGACGACCAGATTGCCTGTATTCAGGAAATATTAGAAAAGCATTTGCTTGGAGAAAAAGAAGAGTGTGGTATGACAAAGAGCGAAGTGTATTTTTACCAAAAAGCTTTAGCTTCTGTGTTATATACAGAAGATAGAATCTGCTGAATCAATCTCCGGTATAGACGCATGATATATGCGCTATACCGGGGATTCCTGTTTGTAAGAGAGGTACTAAAAAGAGATGAAGGAAAAAAATGGACGATTATATAAGTTTTATGGAAAATTAACGATTCGAAATAAATTACTTATTTCCTGTCTCCCATTTGTTATTTTAGGATATTTTTTCAATTTTTTATAGTACTACAGTTATTATGTTTGATCAGATGAAGCAGATGGTATATGATCAGACAGAACAAAATGTTATGGAAAAAAATGAAGCTGGTTAATACATTATTAGATAATTATAATCAGGCTACCATAAAATTTTTATATTATACAGATGAAGTGCAGGAATATTTAAATACCCGTCAAAGTGTATTAAGTGTTGAAGAGCAGGAAAAAACTGACTGATATGATTTCTTATCAGATAGGATCTCTTATTACAAATAATCAGGATGCGTTAATGAATGTGTGTATTTATAATAAGTTTAACGAATTATATATTAATAATGCAATTTATTATAATACAATAGAACAGACAAATGATTTTGCAGAAATACTGAAAGAAGCAGCAGAAGAAAAGCATGGAAAGCCGGTGCTTCGTATAAATCCCGTGAGGAAAATATGATTACTTTTGCAAGAAATATCTACGTTCCCCAAATAGAAAAAAGTGATGAAAAAATCGGATTTCTGATGATGGATATTGACAAAACGGGTATGGAAAAAATCATACAGACAGGAGAGGATAGAGATGTGAACGCTATTCTCATATTGGATTCAGAAAATAATATTCTGGTTAATGGTTCAAATTTATCTAATGATAAATGTAAAACTATTTTGAAAGAACCATCCGGAAATTATAAAATTATCAGATATAATCTTCAATATGATGGGTGTAGTCTTGTAGGAATTTTGGATAAAAATCTGCTTTTTAAGAGTGTATATAAAATTTTTTTCAAAGAGATGGTGATGATTTTGGCTGCAATTTCAATTATTGCAATTGCATTATTCATAACGGCGGCTAAAATTGCAGAACAGATTCAGAAATTTATTGTAAAATTACGTCAGACTACAGAGATAAATTCCAATGCGTATGTTGAGGTTGATTCCAATGATGAATTTAGAGAACTGGCAAATGTTTATAATGCGATGTTGGAAAGAATTGACTTGCTGATTCAGCAGGTATATAAACAGCAGTTGTTAATGAAAGATGCCCAGATTGAATCTCTTCAGGCTCAGATTAACCCACACTTTCTATATAATACATTAGACTGTATTAATAGTCTTGCTGATATGGGTAAGACTACGGAAGTTAAAAAGACGGTAACATCTCTTGGAAGCATTATGAGAATGTCTATTAAAGGGGCACAGTTTTTAAAGATTGAAGAAGAATTAAAGTATGTAAATCAATATTTGTATATTCAGAAAATGCGCTTTCAGGAACATATTATCTGTCTGGTAGAAATACCGGAACAATTATATGAATATTACATTCCGAAGCTGATGATACAGCCGCTTTTGGAAAATGCAATTGTCCATGGGGTTTCAGAATTGAAAGAAACAGGAATGATAGCAGTAACCGGGAAGGAAACGGAAGATGCAATTTATATTACTGTAAAAGATAATGGAAATGGGATGCCGGAAACTATTATCAGACAGCTGGAAGAAATAAGAGAAAATGGAATACTGAAAGAGAAGGAACACATTGGTATCTTTAACATTCAGCAAAGACTTTTGCTACTGTATGGAAAAGAATATGGTTTGACTGTGGAACATGTAAAGCCATCTGGGACAGCAGTAACCATCTGTATTCCCAAAACAAAGGGGGAAAAAGGATATGAAAGTGGTAATTATAGATGATGAACCATTGATATCAGACAAATTAAAAAGGATCATGGAAACGGGACTACGGGGTATGCATACGGTTTGTGCTTTTACAGATGCACAGACGGCATTGGATTATATTGAACAGGAAAAACCTGGGGTTATTTTGACAGATATTCGTATGCCGGGCATCACTGGAATCGATCTGGCAAAGCAGATCGATCAAATGGATTATGGAGCAAAAATTGTTTTTCTGACTGGATATGCAGAGTTTGAATATGCCAGATATGGAATAGAGTATAAAGTTTTTGACTATCTTTTAAAGCCCGTAGATGAACAGGAAGCAATCAAGTGCTTAAATCGAGCGATTAGTGCATTTCATGCAGAACAAAAACATACGGAAATGTATCAGATTTTCCAGGATTATTTTGTTAAAAATCAGGAGCTGATCAGACAACAATTTGTGGAAAAACTCTTTTTTCAACCTGTAATTTTTTCAGAAAAACAGATGGAACTGCAAAAGCAGAAGCTGCGGATTGCAATAAACGGATATAGAGTGGTGGCTGTTACATATGACAGGAATCGTATGCCTTTGGAAGAAGAGAGCTATTACAGTTATATAATCCATGAATTTTTTCTGAAAAAATTTAAAGAGATACTGGCACTGGAACATGGTGGTATCTTTTATATGATCTGGCCAACAGAAGAAAAGACACTGTGGAAATTCTGCAGTAAATTAGAGCTGATCAGAAGAGAACTGGCCCAGTTGCAGCCACTGGATTGTATGATAGCTGTCAGCCATTATTCTGAAAATCTGTCTGATATTCAACAGATGAAAAAGGAAGTGTTGAAATGTCTGGAATACGGAAAAGATACGGGATGTACGCAGCTGCTTTCATATCAGGATTTACCGATGGAATATAAGGAAAATGACTTTTTTCGATGTTACAGAAGCAATTACAGAACTGATCAGATATCTTCGATCCGGTAATAAGAAAAAAATATTCGAACAGATGCAGAAGATTATCGATGAGACAGAGAAAGAGACAGAAAAATATTTTAACAATATCATGGAGTTGATAGGTGCCAATATATTTTTATTTCTTTCAGGAATTCCATTGGATAAGGAAAGCAAAAATAAGATTACGGAATCATTTGAGCAACAGATTCATGTACAATCGGAAAGAAAGACAAAAGCAGACTATATGAAATATTGGCTGGAGTATATTGCAGATAATATTCAAAGTATGCATAATAATGATCAGAATCAGCTAATCCAGCAAATTTATAAATATCTGAATGATAATTTTTCACAACCAATCGGTCTGACAAATGTTTCAGAACATGTAAACAGAAATCCCTCGTATATCAGTCGTTTTATCAAACAGGCTACCGGAAGAAAATTTTCTGAAATTCTTGCAGAACTGCGCTTGGAGGAGGCAAAAAAATTTGTTACGTTCTTCTAATTTAAAGATTACTCAGATAGCAGAGCAGGTAGGATATCCCAATCTACAATATTTTACCCGGGTTTTTACTGGCCAGATGAATATGACACCGGCAGAGTATCGGAAAATTACAACTTATTTTTAAATATTACTATGTTGCAACTTTATACAGTATTTTATAAGTATAAGGACAGTCGATTCTATAATGGCGATTTTGCAACGCTACATACAAATAAATGTAAAGGCAAATGCAGCCTCTATATCTGTAAGCAGGAAAAAAGAGATATAGGGGCTGCATTTATTTTTTTATTGAATCAAATAAGCACTCTACGTGATTGCGAAAAGCAATAAGCAGTGGATGGGGACTTAACGTACAGAAATAAGAATAAATGTAGTCAAGAAAAGTAATTTGATTTTTAACATAAAACGTGAAAATATTATGAATAAAAACTCATAAAACGTGAAGAATAGATTGACAAATGCTCATAAAACGTGATAGTTTTGAAGAAAGGAGGCGGTTCTATGTATTTAAAAAGAAAGATAGATGAGTACCTGCTGGAGTGGAAAAAAAATGAAGAAAGACTTCCGTTAATTATAAAAGGTGCAAGGCAGATTGGAAAAACGGAATCTATTAATCATTTTGCAGAACAAAATTACAGTAATATTGTGAGTATTAATTTTGTTCTGGAACCTAAATATAAAACAATATTAAGTGACGGATATGCTGTTGAAGATATTATAAAAAATATTTCTATGATAGATACATCAAAAAGATTTATAGCAGGTGACACTGTGATTATTTTTGATGAATTACAGGAGTTTCCGGATATTGCAACTGCTCTGAAGTCATTCAGGATAGATGGAAGATTTGATGTCATATGCAGTGGTTCTTTGCTTGGAATCAATTACAGAAAAATTCATAGTAACAGTGTGGGATATAAAACAGATTATGAAATGTTTTCGATGGATTTTGAAGAATTTCTGTGGGCAAAAGGATACTCAGAGAAGCACATTGAAGATATCCTGAAACATATGCAGACAGGAACTCCATTTTCAGAAACCGAATTATCAGTCTATAAAAAATTGTTTTTGGAATATTGTGTACTTGGCGGTATGCCTGCAGTAGTAAAAGTATATATTGAAAAGAATCTTTTTACAGATACTCTGGAAATCCAGAGACAGATCCAGATGGATTATGAAGAGGATATCAGAAAATACGCTGAAGGTCTGGATCAGACTAAAATTGTAAGCGTCTATCGGAACGTACCTGTACAGCTTGCAAAAGAAAATAAAAAATTTCAATTAAGTAAAATAGACAAAAAAGCCAGAAGTCGAGAATATATGGGATGTATAACCTGGCTCGAAGATGCAGGTGTGATTTCTGTATGCTATTGTCTGCAGTATCCGGAGCTTCCATTAAAGGGAAACTATGATGACTCAAAATTCAAAATCTATTATCCAGATACAGGATTGCTGATTGCTTCATTAGATGAGGAAGCACAAGAAGATCTTCGGGCGAATAAAAATCTTGGAGTATACAAAGGTGCTTTATATGAAAATTTTGTAGCAGAGGCGTTTGTGAAACAGGGGCTTGGACTATATTACTATAAAAAAGAAAATGCTACCTTGGAAGAAGATTTTTTTGTAAGAACAAAGGATGAGTTGGTTCCGGTAGAAGTGAAGGCGAACAGGAACCGGTCTAAGTCATTGAGGCAATTGATATCCGGTGATTCTTATAGAGATATTCACTGGGGAATAAAACTTGCAGACAGTAATATTGGAATAGAAGACGGGATTTATACATTTCCATATTTCTGTACGTTCTTATTAAAACGATATCTCAAGGGAAAATGATAGCGTTAACATCAAACATTTCAGAATGCCCCGTGGACTGATCCTCCATGGGGCGTTGTATTAGCTTGGAATGGGAGTGTAACACAAATTGGAAAAGTGTACAATGAAGATTTCACAAATTCACAGGTTCACAAATTCTTCACAAAAAAAGTTAGCACTCACCTCTTGACAGTGCTAATAATAAGTGTTATATTACAACTAGAACAAAGGAAGGGGAACAAAAAGAGAACAAAGAAATAAGTTCTATGAGATTCCTGATAACCTAAGTTCCAAAGAAA
>ENA-OQBL01000971-OQBL01000971.1-human-gut-metagenome-genome-assembly--contig:-NODE-971-length-12550-cov-2.023988_pt1 | contig 12550 bp, 20 predicted proteins | sample MGYA00242747_ERZ504553 | MGnify/ENA primary metagenome ERZ504553 (study PRJEB26092, sample SAMD00036240) | human gut metagenome | host: Homo sapiens | study: EMG produced TPA metagenomics assembly of...
TCAGCACGCACTCATTACCTCATGCGATTCTTTCAGAACTTCGGCGGGCATACTTGCAAAAAAATGACTTTCTTTTCCTCGTCCGTGTAATCCGGAAGCTCAATCACCGCAAGTCTTGACATCAGCGGCGCGCTGATCTGATCCTTGTCGTTGGCAGTGGCAATGGGATATACACCGCCGGTAGGTATCATACATTCCATATAATTGTCGGTAAAGCCGAGATTGTCCAGCAGCGTCAGAAGCACGTCCGCAGGATTCCCTTTTCCGTTGCCGGACGCCGCCTTATCCAGCTCATTGATGATAAAGACCAGATTTGACTCTCCCGCCATGGAAAACGCGTCCATGATAATTCCCGGTTTCGCATTGGCATAAATTCTTGAGCTTCCTGTGAGCTGTTCCGGATCGTTGATGGAACTCATATCCAGCGTCGTCCACGGCAGCTTCAGAATCCGCGCCACGGCGTAGGCAATCTGCGATTTTCCGGTACCTGCGGGACCGATCAGCAGAAGTCCGTAGGCGGGCAGCGTATGCGTGCGGTTGATCTGAATGATCGTTTCGATAATCCGCTGCTTCACCTGTTCCATGCCGTAGAGTTCCTCGTCAAGAATCCGGCGCGCTTCCACAGGGTCAATCGCGTGGAAATAGTTTCCTTTCCACTGAATATTCATCATAATGGAAAGGGCGCGCTGGGCATGGCGGCGCTCCTCAGCGGACACCTCGTGGGAACGGGCCACAGCCAGATTTCTTCTCGCCCACAGGCGGATATTGTCCGGCAGGGTTCTTCCCGCGCAGGCCACAAAAGTCTGAAATACTCTGAATGCTGGTCAGCTTCATGCTGTCTCCGGACTCGTCCTCTTCCTCGTCCGGCAGTTCCTCCGAAGGAGCGTCGCTGGCCAGAAGCCGCTCAATCATAAACTGGAGAAAGCCGTCCTCCGCCGACAGCTTCACACTGCCGCCAAATCCCGGTCTCCCTGAATTTTATAAACCACGTACTCATGTTCCCGGACTTCCCCGGAAAGACGCACATTGATATGGTTCTCTCCCATCCATTTCAAAAGGCTCACAAACCTGGCGTCAATCCGCAGAATATCCGCGCTGGCTGTGCTGCCGTGCCTCCTCTTTCCATTCAAAAGCGGTTCTGCGGATGGGATTTGTAAACACTCCGCCGGAATGGTGTTTCAGTTCCTCTCACGGTTATCCAGCACCAGAATGGGATGCTCCGCATCGGTAAAGGATTCGCTGGTATAGAAAACTTCATAGGTACATTCAGGTTCTCTGGAACCCTCCGGTGAATTCTTAAAATCAAAAACTGGCATATCATAAACTCCCTGTAACGCTTTTTTTTCAGTTTAGCATAAAAAATGGCAGCGGCGCAATCACGGCATCCGGCCACTGAAAATTCCTTCACGACGGGCCGGATGCCCCGCAGGCACTGTGCTTTTCTGCAATCTGTGCAGCGAATGCACAGACCCGGCTTAACGGTAACGCCGAAGCACAGACGGATCAAACTCGTGCATATTCCGCACTCCTGTGTAAGCCATCGCGCCTTTCAGCTCCTCCGTCATTTCCCGGATACGCGCTGCAGCCGCTTCCCCATCCGCCCTTTTTACAGATACGGAATCAGATGCCCGCCGACGCTGACCGCCGACGCGCCAAGGGCAAGAGCTTTGTACGCATCCATTCCAGAGCAGATACCGCAGTCCACAAAAACCGGGAACTGTCCATCAACAGCTTTAACGATTTCCGGCAGCACGCAAAGAGGCGGCAGGGTCCCGTTCAGACGGCCGCCATGGTTGGAAACCACGATTCCCCCAGACGCCGATTTCCATGCATTTCACTGCGTCACGTACACTCATGCACTCCCTTGATGATAAGGGAAGCTCTTGTGGATTCCACATATTTTCTGAGATCCCCCGAGATTTCACAGACATTTTTTCGTCCCTGCAGACGTCCGGATTTCCTTTCAGGTCAAACATTGTGGTCGATATCCATTCCCACTGCCAGTGCGTCCGCATCTCTCCGCACAGTGAATCATGCTGTAAATTTTCTCTTCGTCTGCATAGGGTTTGATGATCCGGATCGTCTGCGCGCCGGTAGCTGTCACCGCTTCAAACTCCTCGTCGCTTCCCATTCCGATCCAGTGGACGGCCCCGCTGATCCGGGCACTTTCCGCATACTGCACCATACCGTTGGGCATGTCCGGATGGAACGTACCCAGATGCGAAAGCGCCGCTGTCATAATCGGAGTCTGAAATTTCTTTCCATAAAGCTCCGTCTCCGTGTCAGGCACACCGCTGTCAATCAGACGCATTTCCAGCATCAGGCTGTCGAAATAATCTCTGGTAACTTCTTTTGTCGTTTTCGCTCGTTCTGTCATCCTTCTCCTCCTGATAAATCCTGTTTTTTCCGCCATCCGTTCAGTCAGCTGAACAGCCACGTTTTCTGTCCTGTTTATGAAAAGTATATCACACTTCCGTTCGCTTTTCGATATGGAACATTTCCGGAACATGTCTGAAAATGTTGCAGTTCAGCCAGGGGAACTGTTACGGCATCCGGCCATTGAAAATCGTTTCGTAATGGGCCGGATGCCCGCAGGCACTATGCTTTCATACGGTCTGTGCAGTGAATGCACAGACCTGGCTGAACTGTAACACTGCCAATATATTTTTTGAATTGTAACTATTGACATTACATTTATCCGGTGATATATTTTAGAATGTAACAAGAGAAGTTTCATCAAAAAAGCACAGAGATTCGGAGGTAAAACAATGAGCAGTTACAGTAAAGTAAGCGTGGCAGACGACGCAAGAACAGAACTTCAACGACAAACTTTCCCTGACCGGTGCGGAAATCAGCATCAATCAGCTTCCGGTGGGAGGATGCGTGCCTTTCGTACACGCCCACAAAAACAATGAGGAAATCTACGGAATTCTCTCCGGCAAAGGAAAAGCAGTCATTGATGAGGAAACCGTTGAACTGACGGCCGGCGACTGGCTCCGCGTTTCACCGGCTGCAAAACGCCAGTTCTTCGCTGCAGAAGATACCGGAATCAGTTATGTCTGTATCCAGGTAAGAGAAAATTCCCTGGAAGGCTATACCATGGATGACGCGATCTCTTTCTGATGCCATAGGATTTGATATACGGAAGTGTGTCTGAGTAACCGTTCAGCCTGCTGAACGGTTATGGCATCCGGCAGTCTGTCCGTCTCACAAACCGGGCTTACGGAAAGCATGTTTCAGGCACACGAAAAAGAGGCGGAACGTGATCCGACAACGGGATTCCCTTAAGCATATTCTGTAATTTACAGACATACGCCGGGGCATATCGGATCACACTCCGCCTCTTTTATTTTTTCATTATATCTTTATATACCGTTTGGTTTGTTCCTTATTGCTGTCTTTTTTCCGTCTTTCTCCCTTCCTGAGATTCTAAAGTCTGTGTCTGTCTCCCCATTCACACATCGCATCCAGAATCGGAATCAGTGATTTTCCTCTTTCCGTCAGACTGTATTCAACCTTCGGCGGGATCTGGGGATACTCTTCCCGGTGAACCAGCTGATCCGCCTCCAGCTCCTTCAGAGTAGAACTCAATGTTTTGTAAGAGATCTCTCCGATATATTTTTTCATCTCTGTTAAACCGTACAACTCCGAATTCCATCAACGTATAGAGAACGGTCATTTTATATTTGCCATTGATCAGCGACAGGGTGTAGCTGAATCCGGTGGAACTGAGACGCTCATTGGAAATACATCGCTTGTCCATATTAAACTCTCCTTCAGGTAAGTATGATACTTTTCTGTAAGTATCGCACTTTAATGTACGTACTTGCTTTCTCTTCAATTCTTGTTATGATTATAATATCATGAAAAACAGAAGTCAATAACACAGAATATGGAGGTTGAAACACATGAGCAAAAAAATTGTGATACTGAATGGAAGCCCCCGCAAAAACGGGAATACCTCTGCACTGGTCCGTGCATTTACGGAAGGCGCAGAACATGCAGGGCATACAGTCACAGAATTCTTTTTAAACGATATGACAATTCATGGGTGCAGAGGCTGCTTTGGCGGACACAGCAGTCGGGAATGTCCCTGTGTGCAGAAAGACGATATGGATCAAATCTATCCGGCAGTAAAAGGAAAGTGACGTAATCATACTGGCCTCGCCTCTGTACTACTGGAATATGAGCGGACAGATCAGGACTGCCTTTGACCGTCTGTTTGCACTGGAAGAAGGCGACGGCAATCTGCTCCGGGGGCCACGAAAGAGCTTCCGCCCTTCTGATGGCAGCGGAAGGACACGGTTTTGATGACGCGGTTACCTATTATGACCACCTGATGGAACATATGCGCTGGAAAAATCTCGGCCACGTTCTGGCAGGCGGAAACGGCAATGTGGGCGATATTAAGGGGAAACCGGAAATCGAAGAAGCCCGCCGGCTTGGACAATCTGTCTGATCACAGCCAGGCATGCCGTCCTGCCTGAAAAACTGTCCGCTTTTTATCCTGCAGCGGCTTCCGTTCCCCACTGCACAAACCGCTTGTACAAATAACAGGAAGTTTGATATAATTGAGCCACAGAATGATGCGTTGGCAACAATTTTATGCGGTCTTTGTTTTGCAGTATGTCCTTACACACAGAAATATCTGAACGTGGAAGATGTGCGGCATGGGGATCTGCAGTAAGCTCTTGTATCGATACGTATTATAACGGTAACGACGGCACCGCAAACGCGTCGGAAGGAGGAAAAGTGGAAAAGATTTTACTCGATACAGACATTGGCGGGGACATTGGATGACGCCATCTGTCTTGCCTATCTGTTAAAAGAGCCGGCATGCGAACTGGTTGGAATCACAACCGTCTGCGGAGAATCTGAAAAGCGGGCGGCAGTTGCGGATGCCATCTGCCGGACCGCCGGCAAACAGGTTCCGATTGTTGCAGGGCTTGACACCACCATGCAGCCGATCCCGCTATACCCCGTACCCCGGACGGAGCAGAAGCACTGGCGTTCTGGCAGCATGATACCTACGAAAAAGGCGACGCCCCCGCTTTTCTGTATCAGAAGATAAAATGAACATCCACATGAAATTATTCTGATCGGGACAGGAAATATGACAAATATTGCCACACTGTTCACCACCTATCCGGATGCTGCCGGATTATTAAAAGGTCTGTATGTCATGAATGGCTATTTCGGCGCAGACCCACTGGCCGGATCCTTATTACAACTGGAATTCCTGGGCGGATCCTCTGGCTTCAAAAATAGGTTTTTCTGTCCCGCACAGCAGTACACCGGGCCGTGCCATTGGAAGTCACAGATCGCCTGACGCTTGAAGCAAAACAGGCGGATACTCATTTTTCGGACGGATTCAGATCTGATGAAAGCTGTTTTCTCTTTCGGTAGCGCATGGCTGGAAAGCTCTGGAAAAACTGACGTTGCACGATCCTCTGGCGGCTGTTTGTGCTTTTTTCATCCGGATATCTGCCAGTTTTATCCGTGGCATCGTACAGGTGGAGACCGAACAGAAAAGCAATATGGGCGGAACAAGCTTTACTCCATCGGCTCATGGCAATGTGGAGATTGCAGAATCCGTCGACAGAGAACGCTTTTACGCCATTTTGAGCACTGCTCTGTGCGGCGCATAGATTCACTGCCCAGACCCGGCCGGACTGTAACAGGTCTGATCAATATTTAAAATCGGAGGATTGAATATGCAGTACGTCAGTCATTATTGTTCCCCTATTGGCGATATTCTTTTAGCTGCGGATGATATTGGCTTAACCGGATTATGGTTTGAGGGTCAAAAATATTTTGCTCTTTCTCTGGACAAAGAACATGAAGAAAAGGAGCTTCCCCTTTTTGAAAAAGCCAGACAATGGCTCGACATTTATTTTTCGGGAAAAGAGCCGGATTTTTCCGTACCGCTTCATTTCACCGGCACAGCCTTCCGGAAGGAGGTATGGGAAATTCTCTGTACCATCCCATACGGCCAGACCATGACATACGGCGAGATTGCAAAGCTGATCGCCGCCAAAAAAGGGCTGCCGCATATGTCAGCGCAGGCCGTAGGCGGCGCAGTAAGTCACAATGAAATATCAATCATTGTTCCCTGCCATCGTGTTGTCGGCACAGACGGCAGTCTGACAGGTTATGCCGGAGGAATTGACAGAAAAATCAAATTGCTGCAGCTGGAAAAGGCAGATATGAAATCCTTTTTCATACCAAAGAAGGGAACCGCTTTATGAAACCAAGGATGGCCGCTATGAAAGTAGGTATTGTATGCGCCGGCGATGATGAACTCGCTCCTTTCCTTCCTGTCGTGGAAAAATTGCAGGATTGTTGAAAAAGCCAGGCTGAAATTCTATGAAGGCCAGATTCACGGCGTGGAGGTTGTTGCCCTGTTCTCCGGAGTCTGCAAAAGTAAACGCTGCAATCGCATCGCAAATTCTGATCGATACCTTTGGTGTCGACACGATCATTAATTCAGGAACAGCCGGCGGAATGAATCCAGAACTCAGAATATTTGACACCGTAATTTCTACAGAAGTATGCTATCATGATGTTGCACCGGATATTTTGACAGACTTCCATCCATGGATGAAATCCGTATTTTTTGAGGCAGACCGGGAACTGATAGAACTGTCAAGAATCGCCGTTGAAAAAACAGAACTTGCCGGAAAAGTATTTTGGGGACGGATGGTTACAGGAGAATCATTTATCACCGATGAAGGGCGCCAGAAGATCAACGACAGATTCTCCCCTTTAACCGCAGATATGGAAACAGCAAGTATCGCCCATGTATGTTATGCAAACAACATACCGTTTCTTTCCATCCGCTGTGTGACGGATACTGCCGAACACAGCGGTGTCGGTACTTTTGAAGAAAACTGCGCCAAAGCATCCATTATTGCAAAAAAAAGTTACAACGGCATTGCTAAAAGATGATTGGCGGCATGCAAAAACTTCCGATAATAGCGATCTCCCACTCTGATTCACAGCAAGTATGACAAATCTGTGTCCGGTTGTTCTGAATTTTAATACTCAAATGTCAGTTGTTCATACCGCGGTATATTAAGCAGGAAATCTGAAAATGATATGCTCCCTTTATGATTACAGTTTGTTTTTTCACTGTCTCTCATAAAGGGTAGCATATCAAAACGTTTTCCTGCATTTTTTCTGACTCATTTTGCCGTCATCGCTAAGAATAAAAAACTGTTGACTTATGTACGAAATCGATATAATAGTACGTGTATGAAATCGGACAAGAAAAAGGAGGGAATCCTTTGCATTATTTAGAAACGGGGCAATATACCTATCTGGCCGGAGAAATCAACGCCTTATACCACGAAGCGGCTGTAAAAATGGGGATTTCGGACAGCGTTCAAAATAATTTTATACGTACTCTGTGAGAAAGATGGGAAATGTCTGCAAAGCGAAATAAGCAAACTTACAGGTATCAGCCGCCAGACAATCAATTCTGCAATTCGCAAATTGGAAAAAGAGGGAATCGTATATCTGGAACAGGGGAAAGGCAGAAATACAATTCTCTGTCTGACGGAAAAGGGAAAGAAGTTTTCATCAGAAAAAATAATGCCTCTGCACGAAATCGAAAACAGAATCTGGGAAGAATGGACGGCGGAGGAACAACAGCAATATCTGAAGCTTACGAAAAAATATCGTGACGGATTGAAAAAATATATGGAAACCATGTTATAAAACCGGAAACAAAAATCTTCGGAAGGGAGGTGGCTTGATGTCGGCAGCAGCACAATAAGGGGATGATCCTGTTTGATATTGTCCCCTGTTTGAAAAACTATTTTGAAAATGAGAGGACAATTTAATATGGAAAAAATCACAAAAATGGAAATCGCAGTTTATGATTGTTGCATTGGGACAGCCGTTTCCATGTTGGGAAGTCACGGTGTTCAATTTGCTCTTATCTGGTGGCTTGCCGAAAAAATCATCTTCACCGTTGATGCTGGGAATATCAGGGCTTGTCGCCTATCTTCCAATGACCTTATTCAGTCCGCTGGCAGGAATTGCGGCTGACCGTTATAACCGAAAATTTTATCTCTGTCTTTTTCTTCATACCTTGGGATTTGTTTTTGGATTTCTGATACATTTAGATAATGGGTTGATCTTATCCCCATTGCTTTTGAAATAATTCTCTGAAGACGATATTCTTCTCGTCTGTTAAAACGTGGTTCTGCCTCCACAGATGCCAGAATATATTGAAATGTTTTTCCCAGCCCATACATATCCAGTTCCTTACTGGCATGTTGATAATACTTTTCGTCCGGCGGAAGAAAATATTCACGGATATCTCTTCTTTGCATAAATATCATCTTGCTTCTGTTTGCTTCCGACTGCATATCCAGAAAATAAATTCTTCCATCTTCAGACCTGACAATACTATATGGATTTACATATTGATAACAAGGATTTCCCCTGCACCTGTGAAATGACGCCAGTTGTCCTGCTATCTCTTTTAATAATAAAAATATCTCCCGTTTTTTTCATTACCGGATGATATTTTAAGTATCTGTCCAGGGTTTTCCCCTGCACATTTTCGGAACTGATATAGCATAATTGTCCATGCTCAATCAGCCGCAACACATCATAACTTTCTTTTTGTTGCAACATATATCACCCCTGTTCTTTTTTTACATTTTTTTGCCTTACATGGTAAATTTTGGGTGAGGCCTCACGAAGTCCTACAGACTATATAGATTAATTAAAAAGAATCTATCTTGAAAATATAGATTAAAGATATCTTACCTGATTCATTTCAAAATTTCAACCCTTTTTTATTGTTTTTATATATTTTCTGGCACAGCACTTTAAAGGACCTGCCACAGACAACTTCTCTTACATATTTTTGTATCTACAGAACTTGCTACCGGCAACTTCTCTTACATGCTGCTTTGGTATACAAAAAGTGCCATATTGCAAGACATGTATCTTGTTATACGCTCGCAATACGGCACTATCTTTCCAATCTTCAAATCTTATCTATTTTTTATCTGTGGCTTAATTCTTTTGGTGTATACAGATGTCTTGGGATTCCATCTACCATAACCGGTGATACATCCCCCTGAATCAATGGACGCACATAAGAAATAAACTCATTTGTTACATAAGTACCTTCTTCGTTTACCCAGTTTCTTGGTACAAGCTTCTCATCATTGGCAATCTTGTGTACATCCTTTACTTCTGTTCCGCACTGATATGGATCATCCGACAGACGTTTTAAGACTACCATCTTTCCGGTATCTCCTTCGTCTGCTGCCTTTACCGCTGCTCCTCCAACCTGATATGCTTCCAGTATATCAACTCTTGAGGCTGCGTGAGATGCGGCTCTTTGTAATGTACTTAATTCAATCGCACGTGTCTTACATCCAATCTCCCCTGCAATATAACTTGCAAGGTAAGATGCTGTTCCGGATAACTGCTTATGTCCAAATGCATCTACAAAGTCAATACTGTTGCCAAGTTCACATACATAAGTTCCATCTTCTGTACGGATTCCTTCTGATACTGCAACAACAATAGATGTTTTCTCCTGTAATAATTGTTTGATCTTTTCTCCAAATAACTGAAGATCAAATGGAAGTTCCGGCAGATAGATAAGATCCGGTCCTTCGCAGTCTTCTCCCTTTGACAATGCAGCCGCTCCGGTCAGCCATCCGGCATTTCTTCCCATTATTTCGACGATAGATACCACGCCTTTTTCATATTCCAGGCAGAAACTGTCACGGATAATCTCTTTCATAGATGTTCCGATATATTTTGCCGCACTTCCATATCCTGGTGTATGATCGGTAAGTGCAAGGTCATTATCAATCGTCTTCGGACATCCAATGAAGCGGATTGCATGACCGAATATAATGGCATAATCCGATAATTTCTTGATTGTATCCATAGAATCATTTCCACCGATATAGATAAATACTTCGATATCCAGTTTGTCCAGGATCTCAAATATCTTATCATACACTTCTCTGTTCTCATGGATCTCCGGAAGCTTATAACGGCAGGATCCCAAAAATGCGGCCGGTGTTCTTTTTAATAATTCCGCATCCAGTTCGGTCTTGATATGATCTGACAGATCAATATATTTTTCTTTTAATAATCCCTGGATTCCGTGAAGCATTCCATATACTTTATTGGCTCCACGGTCTTTCGCTGTCCGGTATACACCGGCAAGACTGGCATTGATCGCTGCAGTTGGTCCCCCAGATTGTCCTACAATTACATTTCCTTTCATTCGCTTATTTCCTTCCTGTTTTTTATTCCGTTTTACCGTTAATTCAATATTAGTGTATTTAAACATAAAAGTCCAGTAATTCTTATTTTTTTATGCATTTTTACTATTTTTATGTATCTTTGCATTGTTTGATACAAAAAAACTCTTATTCCCCACCTTTTTGTAGTCTGTACAATATATGGGAAATAAGAGTTTTTATTCATACATTTTATTCAGCTTTTACCGGGTTTGATACACTTACCTTGTGATCATACCATTTGCCCTTTGTTCCGATCAACGCCAGATCAAATTCTTCATCTAACGCCGGAACCGGAACATCAAATCCATAGACTTCTTCTGTCGTTCCATCGCTGTATGTAACTTTGTCTGTAGTTGGTTCTAAAAATTTTGCACCTTTTTGCTGAGCCTCTTTTGCTGTACCAGGGAAGAGATTCACGATATTTTTTGATACGAGACTGATATGTATCGTCATCTTTCCATCTTCTACAGTCAGTGTACCTTTTCCTTCATTTGCTTCATTTACATGAAACATCGTACTGTCCGTCTTAAATTCTGCAGTATAGGTCCCATCCTCGATCGGCGCCTTTGCTGCTTCGGACTTTGAATCTTTTGATTTTTCTTCTTTTGCATCAGACTTCTGCTGTTCTGTCTTGGCTGATTTGTTGTCTGATTTGCTGCTGTCATCCTTACTTGCACATCCTGTGAATATTGCAGCTGTCATTACTGCAGACAGCACAACTGCCATCAATCTCTTTCTCAACATTGTTATCTCCCTTAATTATCTTTCTTACTGTGCATCCATAGCTGCTTTTGTATGAGCAACATATAACTGCTGGATTGCATCGATCTCTCCAAGACCTGCAATCTGTGTCTTTACACTGTCAAAGTTCTTAGATGCCTCAAACTGACTCTTCCATGAATCATCATCATCTCCGGCCATATCATTATTAGCATGATCTCCGGCAACAACCATAAGTGGACGAAGGATTACATTTTTATATCCGGCATCTTTTACTTTTGCGATAACTGATTCGCAGGAAGTATCTTCCGGCTCACCTTCTACTGTTCCGATGAATACATTCTTATATCCAAGCTGTTCCATCTGTGCCTGCATCTGAGAATAGCTGATCTTTGCTGTATGAGATGTTCCATGTCCCATGAATACAAATGCTGTGCTGTCCTCTGCTGCTGCATCAAGGCTGTCATATTCTGCTGTCTTTACTGCTTCTGCAGTGATTGCCTTAGCTACTGCAGCCTTGTCTTCATTGATTGCTGTTGCGTCCGCTCCAACTTCTCCGAGAAGTGGTTCTGCGATTTTAACAGATTCGAATTTATCTTTGTAACTATTTACTGTTTCTGTTAACTCATCATACTCTGCACCGTGCATCAGATGTGTAGGCTGTACAACCAGTTTCTTTACACCATTCTTTACTGCACGCTCTAAAGCCTGATCCATGTTATCAATCTTCTCACCATCTCTTGCCTGTACATGATTAATGATGATCTGTGCTGTAAATGCTCTTCTTACGGACCAGTCCGGATTAGCTGCCTGAAGTGCTTTTTCAACTCCGCTGATATCGGCTGCACGGCTTGCATTAAAAGATGTTCCGAAACTTACTACCAGGAGTTCCTTCTCCCCGATGTTATCTTCATTTAACGGATCATCCTGGGAAGCATCCCCTGTATCTCTTCCGAAATAATCCGGATCAGCATTTTCACCTTCCACAAGTTCTTTCTGTGCATCTGTCAATTTGTCCCACGCTTCTTTCGCTTCTTTACACTGCTCATCTGTCTTGTCGTTTCTTTCCTGCACATAAATGGCATCAATCTTCTTTGCTACTTCATCTGCGGCTTTCTGATCGTCCTCTTTTGATGAATTCTCTGCAGTCTTCTTGCTGCTGTCTGAACTGCTACCTGCTTTGGAACCACATCCGCCAAGTGCTGCTACACACATAGCTGCTGATAATAATACAACTACCAGTTTCTTTTTCATTTCTTTTACCTCCTGATTTTCCGATTGTCATGCACGAGATACAAAAAAACTCGGCCTCCGTCAGCTCCTTCCGAATATATAGCCAAAAAAGGCCTCCGTCAGAAAACGAAGACAACGAAATAAACTGTATTATACCACATACAGTTCTGTGATCCATTTCGTACTGCCAATTCCTCGTGGCCTGAACTTTTTCGTTCCTGTACTGCGAAAGGCAGGTCTCCCGGCTTATTGCTCTGACACATCTGCTCCCTTCCCGGTTCTCCCAGTGGATCTGTAGCTTCTGCTTG
>ENA-OQBL01000973-OQBL01000973.1-human-gut-metagenome-genome-assembly--contig:-NODE-973-length-12537-cov-4.072039_pt1 | contig 12537 bp, 12 predicted proteins | sample MGYA00242747_ERZ504553 | MGnify/ENA primary metagenome ERZ504553 (study PRJEB26092, sample SAMD00036240) | human gut metagenome | host: Homo sapiens | study: EMG produced TPA metagenomics assembly of...
CACTGACCAGCGGATATCCGGATCCGGCATCGGCACAGATGGCGGATAACTGTTCAAAACTGCGCAGAGCCAGGTCCTCTATGCGCTGAAGATAGTCTTTTTCTCGGATATGGCAGCTCTTAATATTGGTCGGAGATGGGCATCATCAAGAAGTGTGTCAAATTTTTTCGGCCAGTATATCGGCTGCCCGTCGGTTTCCGTCGAAGGATGGATTGATGGCAGCCAGCATTTTTAAATAGTTATCAGCAGAGCAGGCGGAGGCAGAAACCGTCCAGGCTTTTCCGGAGAGATGTGTGGAATCACTGCCATAATACAGGAGCAGACGGGGTATCAGGAGTGCCTGCAAGGCAGACATCGATATCCGAAATTCACAGCATAATTGTTGTGAGAGGATATGAGAAAGGCCGAGGCCGGTATGAGAACAGGCCAGTCCGGATAAAATACATGCATTTTGCAAATGTTCCAAACAGGCGTCAGGCCTGTTTTTTTGATGCCCTCTTTCGGAGGAGGCGGACTAAAAAAAAGCGGAAGCCAGACAAGAAACAGCTGAATGGAACGGAAAGCCATAGCATCGGAAATATCATCTCCGCCGACGAATAAGAGAGAATCAAAAGCATCGGCCATAGCAGCCATGCAGGCACTGATCAGATGTTTGTGGCTTCGAAAAAAGGAAAAATGGCTGTCAGCAATCAATGTAAAATAGGAAAGCCGGCAGGACATATCTGTCAATCGGTTGCTGCAGCTGTCATAGTGTGGATAAAAAGGCAGAAGCGCCGCATGGCATCCGGCATCCGAAGTCATGATGATCAGGCGTGGGAGGGAAGAACTTGCGGATTGCTGATAACGGGTCATGAGCATTTTGGCAATATGGACAGCGGTGCTGTCACCGATGACAATGAGACAATCCGGTGCAGCAGGCAGTTCAGGAAAAAGCGAGTGCTGGCAGAAAAAGTCGGTGATCTGTGAATCATCGGGCGCAAGCTTTAGGCATTCATACTGAATAAAGGGGTAATTTTTGCTGTATCCTTTTTATGACAGTCTGAACGGCAGATTCTGAAAATGCAGGACACTGCAGAAAGAGAAGATGGTCTTCATGTTCATAAAGTTTCAGTTGTTCAAGGGGATTTTGTCCATAATAAATTTCTGCAGGAAAAGAAAAGCAGCGGGCGGATTTCGATCATTGTCGAATGGCAGCGGCGGATGGAAAAAAGCTGAGGAATGGCTGAAGAAGGAAGAAGATGGCCATAGATATCCATATATTGCTGGATCATGGATACAGAAGCAGCCGGAGCATTTTCAATTATGGAAAAATCCGGAAGTGCATAGGATAAAAATGAAATCGGTGCATTGTCGGCGGCATAAAGCGCAAGATAATGATGTGTCGGCAGAGGGCGGGTGTCGGAAAAAGGGAAGTCAGTGGAAAAAGATGCACTTTTTGTGGATAAAAGACGAATTTTGTCGGCTGCCTGTTCATAATCATTCACCGATATCAGTACAAGAACCGGGCACAAAAAGGGCACAAGAAGTGGGTGGGAAGCATTATCCGGTTCGATTTCAAGAATAATGAGGCGGGTGGCTTCAGGAATGACAATACCGGCCAGATCAGCCAGTGCCTGCGCAGATTGTCCGATAACAGAAGGATTAACTGTATTGTCCGAAAGGTTGGCAAGAATCGCAGTGAGGCGGACAATTTCTTCCGGGGATGCAAAATAACCGCCGGTGCGGCGCAGGGCATCTTTCAGCGGCGGCAGGATCACAGCATCGGCACAGATTATCTGCTCACCGTTCAAGCACATTCCGTTGTCAAAGGTTTTGGATAAAACAATCTGCCCTGCAGCAAGTGTCGGATCAGCACTGTAGTGGATATAGCAGAAAGCAGGCTGTGGAAAGGAAAGGATACATTCCGCTGAAAAAGCAGAAAATACTTTGCGGATATTGGCGGAAAGTCCGGAAAGAATAAGGCCGCTGATGTCGGGACCCAGTGGTCTTTTTGGGTGTGGCTGCCCACCACGATGATGCCGCCTGCCTTGCTTTTCTGCGTGACCATCTTTTCCCGGGTGAGCAGCGGCTGGTCGGAAATATTGCCGATGGCCTTGACCAGTGCGGCCGCACTGCGGATGGTGAAGTGACGGCCCTTTGCCATGGCGCGGTACAGTGCCACTGCAAACACCTTCACATCGCAGTCCGCCACTGCGTTCACGATCACATGGCCGTAATCGTGCACCGCCAGCAGCTGGGCCTCGATGCCGTCAAAATCCATGGCGCGCAGGCTTTCCAGCGAGATGCAGGTCACGTCTCCTGCACGGACTTTGCCGCCGGTTTTTTCCTCAATGTATTCGCACAGGTTGCTGGCGTGGTAGCCAAAGGTCTCGTCCTTGGCAAATTCGGTCTGGCCGCAGGGCACAAGCTCTGCGCCGTAGCGCACATAATGCACGTTGTCCAGTGTAAAGCGTCCCCCCTCGCGGAAGTAGGGGCACAGGATGTCGCCATCCATTTTGTAACCGTTCTCAGCCTCCGTCACCTCGCGCAGCAGGTCGGTCTCCAGCGGGTAGTGGCCGCGCAGGGTGGAGTCGCCGCGGCTGATGATAAGGTAGTCCATGCCGAACTCGCGGGCCACCTTGGCGGTGTTCTCCGCGATCTCGCGGTGGGCCTTGGTGGTCTCGGCCACGGTAAAGCCACGGCTGTTGGTCAGAATAAAGAAGAGCTTTTCCGGCGCAGCAAAGCCCTTGCGCAGGCTTTCTACCGTCCAATCTGTATAAACATAAATATCATGTACCGTCTGTACGCCAGTAGGGTCGTCGTCCAGCACAATGATCTTGCGGTTGCTGGCGGCAGCTTCGGCGGTAAGGGCGGCGTTCAGTTTTTCCTCATCCACCTGCGGAAAATTGGCCAGAACATCGGCACTGCGGATCTGTTCCATCTGAAGCTCCTCCTTTATTCGTACAGCACCTGTGCGATCAGCACCAGCGGCTCGTCGCCCAGGCAGGCGATCTGGTGGGTGTCGCCGGGCATGGCGGCAATGATGTCGCCCTTCTCCAAGATCTGCTCCTCGCCGTTGATGATGTGGACAGCGCGGCCGGAGACGATGACCATGCTTTCCATCTCGTGCTCATGCGTGTGCCTGCCAATGGTCACGCCCGGTGCCAGCGTGTGGCGCACGTAGGCGCGGCCCTTGCCCAGCATTTCGGCAGGCGCATCCAGCAGGCGTTCCATCATCACGGTGCCCTCGCCGCCCATGCAATGGGGGATCGGAGTGGGTTTCATCTCAGAAGCTTTCTTATACAACATCCCATGTTCCACCTTTCAAGTCATCTGCAGCAGCATACGGCAGAGTGTTTTTAAACATCCTACCTTTCAAGTCAAGTCCATTATACATGAGCGCAAGCGGAATAGCAAGATTTTTTCCTGAAAAGCTGTTCAATTTTGTGCAATGCGTTTTGTGCAATCTGGCTGATATCCCGCCGTTCCTGCCCCGCAGGCATACAAAAAAGCTTCCCCGCCGCAGGCACGCAGCCCACGGAAAGGGAAGCTTTTGTCTGATTCAATTTCGGGTGCATCTGACGGAAGTAGTACACCGCAGCATAACACTCCGCTTTCCTTTTTTCGGATCCCGAAATAAATTGGAACTCTGCACATGTTCAAGCTGCAGTTTTTGTGTTTTTTTTCAGAGAATCCGTTTTTTGTTGCCGGAGCAGCGTTTCTTTTGTATAATGGCAGTGATGGAAGGCCGATGCCTTTTGCAGATTTTTAATCACGACGTTTCAAAAGCGAGGTGTACTGATTATGGAATGGGCAAAATTGCTGTCAACTGAAAAGCTTTCTTCTGAACCTCCTGAGCCCGATTCGTTCAAGGAGTATCCCATCAATGCATTTGAAAAGGACTACAGCCGGATCGTTTCCAGCGCTGCATTCCGCAGGCTGCAGGATAAAACGCAGGTGTTTCCTCTGGACAAGAGCGATTTCATCCGAACCCGCCTGACGCACTCGATCGAAGTCTCCACGATCGCCCGGCAGCTTGGCATCATGATCTCCAAAAACACAACACAGTACAAGCCAACTGATATTGCTGTGCCGGAGGATGCCGAAGCCATCGCATCGGTCCTGCTCTGCGCCGGCCTTTTGCACGACCTCGGCAATCCGCCCTTCGGGCATTTCGGCGAGACCGTGATCGGTGACTGGTTCAAAGAGAACCTCGACCATGTAAAATACAAAGGACAGCCCCTTCGCAGTTGGTTATCCGCGCAGATGATCGCTGATCTGGAAAATTTTGAGGGCAATGCACAGGCGCTGCGGATCCTGCTGAAAGCAAAACACGGTTCCAGCCTCAATCTGTCCAAAGCGATCATCAGCACGCTGGTAAAATATCCCACCGACTCCTGCTCCGTTGATAAAGGCAGTGCGGATATCCGAAAGCACAAACTCGGCTTCTTCGCTGCAGAACAGGAGACTTTTGAGCAGATCTCGGAAGCGGTTGGGACCACCACTCCCGACAAAGGCATCGTGCGCCATCCGCTGACCTACCTGCTGGAAGCGGCCGACGACATTGCATACTCTACTGCCGATCTGGAAGATGCCTTTAAAAAGGGCCTGTTCACCCTTGACCAGTTCATTGAATATTACACAAATTCTTATGACCATTCAAAGATCGTTCCCCACAGAAGCCCTGAGTACTTCTCCGATGAGCGGATTCAAGAACTTTCCAAGCAGCGCGGTGCAGACCACACCCCAGAAAACGACAGCGCTGCATTTAAAAAATGGCTCACCCAAACGCGTCAGTGGCTGATGTATGTAGCCATCTACCGTTTTTCCTGCAAATATAAAGAGATCATGGCCGGAACCTACTGCGGTGATCTGTTTGAAGGAACCAATCACGCCATCACCATTGACATCCTGAAAGGGGCCATGCGGAAATTCGCCTTCGATACGCCCGGCATCCTGAAACTGGAGCTGTCCGGACAGGTCATTCTCGATTTTCTGCTGGATCATTTTGTTCCCGCCGTGCTGTACTATGACTCTGCATACTGCACCAACGGGCAGGCACCTTCCAAGGCCGACAAAAAGCTTCTCGCCATCTTCTCCGGCAATTACAAGCAGGATTACCAAAACGCCCGAACCGGCACGGAACCTTTTGACTTGTACCTCCGGCTGCTGATGGTCACCGACTATATCAGCGGCATGACAGATTCCTATGCCCGCACGCTGTACCGCGAGCTTAGCGGTATTGAATAACGCTGCCCTGTTCAAATCCCACGTACCCGGTTCGTCTGCCGCTTATGGGCTACGGCATGATCGTTCAAAAACTGCTGATACATCACTCTGGAAGCCTCGCACAACTTCAAATCAGGTGCCAGCTTTTTTACGAAGACACTGTTTGCGAATGCGAACACCTTTTGAATTGCAAAATGATTTTTCAGTTGCTATACTGGGCTTATCAAATTTTTTCGGGAGGATGCCGCAGTGACCGCACAGACAATGCTAATCGGGAACATACCTTGCCGCATTTACGGCGAAGCCCATGCAGAATACCTACTGCTCCAAATGACAGGCGAACATGAGCTGCAAAGCATGGAAAGCGAGGTTACCGCTATTGCACAGAGTGCGCACCACTTTCTGTTTGCGGCCGTGCCCGTGGAAAGCTGGAACGATGCACTTTCTCCGTGGGAAGCCCCTGCTGTGTGGGGAAAGCAAGGATTTGGTGGCAAGGCTACGGAAACCCTGTGCTTTCTGACAGAGCAGGTCATTCCGTCACTGAAACAACAGTTTGATCTCCCGGAAAAAGTCAAAATCATTCTGGGCGGCTACTCGCTGGCCGGACTGTTTGCATTGTGGGCATCCACCCAGACTGATCTGTTCTATGGTATCGCCGCCGCATCTCCCTCGGTGTGGTTTCCGGGCTGGATGGAGTTTGAACAGCGGCACCCGATACAGGCACAGCGCGTTTATCTGAGCCTTGGCGACAAGGAAGAGCATACGAAAAACGCTGTCATGGCTGCAGTAGGTGATAATATCCGCACCCTGCACAGCCGGCTTGCAGAGCGTGGCGCAGACTGCACCCTTGAGTGGAACAGCGGCGGGCACTTTAAGGACGCTGACCTGCGCATGGCAAAGGCATTTCGGTGGGCGATGGAGGAAAGCCGATGAATATTTTGATCGATGCAGACGGCTGTCCGGTGGTCGATTTGACTTTGCAGATTGCAAAACAATTCAGTGTTCCAGTCATCATCCTGTGCGACACCTCTCACCAAATCGAGCGGGAAGGTGCGCAGACGCTGGTGTTCGATAAAGGGGCAGACAGCGTAGATTTTGCTCTCGTCAACCGGGTAAAGCCGGGGGATGTGGTCGTAACACAGGACTACGGCCTTGCGAGTATGTGCCTTGCCAAGCGCGCACGGGTGCTGAATCAGAACGGTTTGGAATACACCGCCGACAACATGGAAGCTCTCATGCTGCGGCGTTATGAAAACAAAAAGCTCCTCCGTGCCGGAAAGCACCCCAAGGGGAGCCCAAAGCGGACGAAGGAGCAGGATGAAGCATTTGTCGCCACACTGACAAATATTTTAGCGAGCATCTGATTTTCTGAACGGAACACCGGCGAATTTTTTTCGCGTCACATTCTCTGTAAGTGAAGCCCGTCAGAACAAAGCACCTCTCCACTGCATGAAATCATTGAGATACCGCTGCTTTATCCTCTGGCCACGATCTTCTGAGCGCCGCATAGGAAATAAGGAAGTTTGCAAGCCAACCTGCCGGGACTGCAAGCCAAACAAAAGCAATGCCAAAACGCGGTGCACAAATCAAAGCAACAGACAAGCGGATTGCAAGGTTTACCATATTTGCAATAAGAAACGGCCGCATGATTCCAAGTCCGCGAAGAACGCCATCCGTCGCCATCTTGATGCCCATGAAGATGAAAAAGTAACCAAGCCATCTCATATAATCACCGGACACCTGATAGGCCAACGCGGTTCCGTCTTTTCCCAAGAACAACGAGGAAATCTGTGTGTGCAGTGTTTCAATGACCACGAAAGCAAGAACTGCAAAGCATAGATCCAACACCAGTGCAGCATGATACCCTTTTTTGATACGCTCAATTTTCTTTGCGCCAAAATTCTGGGATACAAACGGCGAAACTGCATTGCCGATGGATACGAAGATCAGCGAAAAAATCATTTTCTACCCGCATCGTTGCCGCATACCCGGCAAGTGCCTGTGTGCCGAAGGGATTTACCACTGCCTGCACGATCATCATACCGATAGACACTGTGGACTGCTGCAAAACCGATGGTACCGCAATGCGAAGCATGGAATACAGCTCCTGCCGGTCGAACCTGCTAAAGGAGCTCTTGTATTGCCGCATCCGAGACAGAAAGATCAAAAACGAAAACACGGCAGAAATTCCTTGTGCGATCAGGGTCGCAAGGGCTGCACCAAACACCCCCAGACCAAGACCAGCCACCATCCAGAGATCCATAAAAATATTCAGGATAGATGAGAATATCAGCAGTCCCAACGGAATTTTGGATTCACCGATGGAAGTGAACATGGTGGAAAGAATGTTGTACATGAATAGAAACGGGAAACCCACAAAGTAGACACGCAGATACAATACTGCTTCTTCCAATATATCGGCAGGGGTCTGTAATCCGCTCATCATGAAATGGGAAAAGCAAAAGCCAAAGACACCAAGGACAACGCTTAAGATCAAAAAGCTGATCAGGGACGTTGACACAATGGTTTTCATTTTACCATAATTTTTTGCACCAAAATAGCGGCTTACAAGCACACCTGCGCCCACACCAGCACCAAGCGCCACACAAATAAAAACATTGGTCAGTGCAGCACAAGCACCAACAGCCGCAAGTGCCGAGGAGCCAACAAATTGACCAACTATTATGGAATCGGCCATATTGTATACTTGTTGAAAAAAAGCTGCCAAGGATCATCGGCATCGCAAAAAACAGTCAGCGCTTTAATGGGGCGGATCTGTAATCAAATATTCATCTTTCGACATGATTATATTCCTTCCAAAAATCGTTTATCGCAAATTTATCGCAAGTCAAGAAATCAGTGCAGCATTCAAACGGCATCTTTGCGATATGCAATTCACCGCTGGTGCATTGAAAAGTTGAATTGCTATCAGTTGAAGCGTTAAGTCTCCACGCCCTCGAACTGGCTGTTGTAGAGCTTGGCGTAGAAGCCGCCCTGCGCCAGCAGGGTATCATGGTCGCCCTGCTCCACGATGTGGCCGTCCTTCATTACAAGGATGACGTCGGCCTCCCGGATGGTGGAAAGGCGGTGTGCCACGATGAAGCTGGTGCGGCCCTGCATCATCCGGGCAAAGGCTGCCTGGATACGCACCTCGGTGCGGGTGTCGATGGAGGAAGTGGCCTCGTCCAGGATCAGCATCGGGGGCAGACAGAGCATCACGCGGGCGATGCAGAGCAGCTGCTTCTGGCCCTGGCTGATGTTGCCGCCGTCCTCGGCGATGACGGTATCGTAGCCCTCGGGCAGGCGGCGGATGAAGCTGTCGGCGTGGGCAGCTTTGGCCGCTGCCACCACCTCGTCGAGGGTGGCATCCGGCTTGCCGTAGGCGATGTTCTCCCGCACGGTGCCCGCCCGGAGCCAGGTATCCTGCAACACCATGCCGTAGCTGCCGCGCAGGGAGGCGCGGGTCACGTCCCGGATGTCGGTGCCGGAGACTTTGATGGAGCCGCCGTTGACATTATAGAACCGCATGAGCAGGTTGATGAGGGTGGTCTTGCCGCAGCCGGTGGGGCCGACGATGGCGATGCGCTGGCCGGGCTTGACGTCCAGAGACAGGCCCTCGATGAGCGGGCGGTCGGGCAGATAGCGGAAAGAGACGTCCTCGATCTGGACGTGGCCGTCCGGCACGAGCTTTGCGGCGTTCTCCGCTTCGGGGGTCTGGTCTTCGGCGTCCAGCAGCTCGAACACGCGGGCTGCGCAGGCCAGAGCGTTCTGCAGCTCGGTCACGACGCCGGAAATTTCGTTGAAGGGCTTGGTGTACTGGTTGGCGTAGTTCAGGAAGATGCTCAACTGGCCGATGGTGATGCCTCCGGCTACGGCATAGATGGCGCCCACGAGGCCGACGCCTGCGTAGACGATGTTGTTGACGAAGCGGGTGGCGGGGTTGGTCATGCTGGAGAAGAAGATGGCCTTCAGGCTCACGTCCTGCAGACGGCCATTCACCTCGTCAAAGCCTCGAGGCTCTGGGCCTCGTGGCCGAAGGCCTGCACGACCTTCTGGCCCTCTATCATCTCGTTGACAAGGGCAGTCTGCTCGCCGCGCACGGTGCTCTGGCTCTGGAAATACTTGTAGCTGCGCTTTGCGAGGAAGCTGGCGACAACGAGGCTCAGCGGGGTGATGCACACCACCACCAGCGTGATGGGGATGTTCTGCTGCAGCATGAAGAGCAGGGTGCCGAGGATGGTCAGCACACCCGAGAACAGCTGGGTGAAGCCCATCAGCAGGCCGTCCGCAAAGGTATCCACATCGGCCACCATGCGGCTCACGATGTCGCCGGAAGGATGGCTGTCGAGGTAAGAGAGGGGAAGGGTCTGAATCTTCCGCATGGCGGCGTTGCGCAGGTCACGGCTGACTGCGAAGGTGATGCGGTTGTTGCACACGCTCAGCAGCCACTGCGCAAAGGCGGCGACAACAGCCACCACGATGATTTCGTAGATGATGCGCAGCACGCCCGCGAAGTCCACGGCACCTTTGCCCAGCATCATGTCGATGGCATTGCCGCAGAGGATGGGGATATACAGCTGGGCCGCCACGCTCACAGCGGCCACGATGAGGCTGCACACCACGAAGAAGCCGTAGGGCTTGATTTTCTGCAGCACCCGGGTCATGGTGGCCTTCTGCTGTTCAGGGGTCAGCTTGCTTTTTGCTTTTGCACTCATTTCTGCGCATCCCCTTTCTTGAACTGGCTCTCGTAAATTTCCTTGTAGACCGGGCCAGCTTTCCAGCAGCTCGGCGTGACGGCCAAGGCCCACCATGCGGCCATCGTCCAGCACGATGATCTGGTCGGCGTGCTGCAGGCTGGCGGCGCGCTGGCTGACGATGAAGACGGTCAGATCGCCCGGCAGAGCGGCCAGAGCCTTGCGCAGGGCCGCGTCGGTGGCGTAGTCCAGTGCGCTGGCGCTGTCGTCGAGGATGAGGATGTCCGGCTTGCCCACGAGGGCGCGGGCGATGGTCAGACGCTGTTTCTGACCGCCAGAGAGGTTGCGTCCGCCCTGTTCCACCGGCTCGTCGAGGCCGAGGGGCTTGGCTTTCACGAACTCCGCAGCCTGTGCCGTTTCCAGCGCAGCCCAGAGGTCAGCGTCAGAGGCATTCTGGCTGCCCCAGAGCAGGTTCGAGCGAATGGTGCCGCCGAAGAGCTGGGCTTTCTGCATGACCACGGCCACCTTGCCGCGCAGGTCGGCGCGGGGGTACTGCCGGACCGGTCGGCCCATGATCTCCACACTGCCCTCGGTGGCGTCGTAGAAGCGGGGAATGAGGCTGATGAGGCTGGATTTGCCGCTGCCGGTGCCGCCGATGACGCCGATGGTCTGGCCGCGCTTGGCGGTGAAGCTGATGTCGGAGAGGCTGGGTGCGCCTGCGCCCTTGTCAGGTCAGGCTCACATGGTCGAAACGGACGGCGTCGCCGGCCTTTCCGCCGGAACATTGCCGGTGAGCTCAGCCGGGAACTCCATGCCGGGCCTGGTGTCCAGAACCGCCTGCACACGGCCTGCACAGGCCAGAGCCTTGCTCACCTGAACGATGAGGTTGGCCAGCTTGACCAGTTCGACCAGGATCTGGTTCATATAGTTCACCAGCGCGATCACGTCGCCGGAGGCCATGCCGCCGATGCTTATCTCGATGCTGCCTACATACAGCAGCGCCACGATGGCAAGGTTGATGATAACGTAGGTCAGCGGGTTCATCAGGGCGGAGATGTGGCCCACGTGGAGCTGCATTTTGGTCAGCAGCTCATTGGCGTCCTCGAAGCGGTCCACCTCGCTCTTTTCCTTGTCGAAGGCGCGGACGACGCGCACGCCGGTCAGGTTTTCGCGGGTGAGGCCCAGAACCCGGTCGAGGCGGGTCTGCACCGACTTATAAAGCGGACGGGTGATGACCATGACGCCGAAGACCACGACGCTCAGCAGCGGGATAGCCACCACGAAGATGAGGGCGGCGCGGAAGTTGACCGTAAAGGCCATGATCATGGCGCCAATCACCACGAAGGGGCTGCGCAGGAACAGACGGAGGAAGAGGTTCAATCCGCTCTGCACCTGATTGACGTCGCTGGTCATCCGGGTGATGAGGGTGCTGGTGCCCATGGTGTCCATCTCGGAAAAGCTCAGCGTCTGGATGTGCTCAAACAGCGCATGACGCAGACCGGTGGAATAACCCACGGCGGCTTTGGCCGAGAAGTATTGGGCCGTCAGGCTGCACGTGAGGCCGACGATGGCCAGAAGCAGCAGGATGCCGCACCGCACGAGGATGTAGTGAAAATCGTGGGCCGCGATACCCACGTTGACGATGTCGGCCATCACAAAGCGGCACGAACAGGTCAAACGTAGCTTCCAGCATCTTGAAAAGCGGTGCAAGCACGCTCTCGCGCTTGTAGTCGCTGAGATAGCGAAGCATTTTGTTCAAGACTCGATACTCCCTTTCTTTAATTTCTTTAATACATTTAGTCGAGACGCTCCTTATTATAACGCACTCCCAGCAGGAATGCTATGTTTTTGCCGAAGAAAACCGGCTCTGAAAGCAGATTTCAGTTCCGGAGATTGAGAAAACCAAAAAATCCTGCTATACTGGAAAAGAATCTCAACGGAAAGAATGGTGGATGCAATGGCAAAAGATGGTGCGGCACGGCTGCGGCTGCGCCCGGTGGGCGCGGCAGACCGCAAAAAGCTGCCGGAATACGGGCCGCTGGGTACGGGCTGTCCGGCGATAGAGCGGGCTGTGGCAGCGCTCTATAAGGGCCAGAACGAGGAGAGCTTCTGGGCGCTGATGAACGCCATCAACTATGCCCTCGAGCTGGACACCAGGGTCCTGGTGCCGCTGGAAGCTGCGTCCGACCAGCCGGACGGGGCCGCCCCGTGGGCGGAGCATCCTGTCCCGGCGGAGAAAGCGAAAGACCTGCAGCCCTGGACCCTGCGCACCCAGAAGGGCCGGTGCTACCTGCCGGTGTTTACTTCCGTGAAGATGGCAGAGGCCGATAAAGGCACGGCCAGCCGCCCCATGGCGGAACGGCTTCTGGCTTCCGCCATGCAGATGGCGCTGGACTCGGACAGCATCGACGGCGTGGTCATCGACCCGTGGACCAGCTCTGCCACGCTGGACTGCTCGCTTTTGAACGGTCTGCTCCACGCCAGCCACGACACCGATGAGCCGGGCGAAGCGGAGCTGCGGGCCGGCAACCGTGCCATGGCTGAGGAACGCTGGGACGACGCGATGCACTATTATCAGCTCTCTGCCGAAGAGGGCTGCGCCGAGGGCCTTTCATGATGGGCCGAGATGCTCTAC